>Ga0268299_1001627_pt1 | contig 36122 bp, 58 predicted proteins | sample NOBtaG_FD_193484 | JGI IMG/M metagenome (GOLD analysis project Ga0268299, IMG submission 193484) | Activated sludge microbial communities from bioreactor in Nijmegen, Gelderland, Netherland - NOB reactor | ecosystem: Engineered > Bioreactor > Aerobic > Activated sludge | place: Netherlands... | reverse complement strand
CCGCAGGCGCATGTGACATGGATATTGCGCCAGGCCGATTTTCTCCTCAGGCTGGCTTCGTAGCTTCCCATCGGTCAATCCTCCTGTCTCTCAGCGCTTACGATTAGAGGACGGCTAGGAAGTCATCAATGGTGTGCTCGCCGCCGAGAAGTTCGGTCATCCCTTGACGCCATTCGAGATACCGAGCACGTGAATTCGATATCACCCGAAACTCGCGGTCGGGGAAGTCGTCGCTCACCGCGTCACGGAAATGACGAGCCGTACGCTCCGGGTTTGGGCAATAATCAGCCTCGGTGAACATGTCAAAGCTGTGTTGCCGGATCTCGTCGGCACCGAACTCGATGCTCACCACGACCGATTTCCCTGTCACAGACCCATCGATCTCAGATCGGCTGACCGCCATCTCGTCACTCTCCCTTGCTCTTAGGTACGTCTACCGGACTACTTTGACCGTGAACGCGCCACCGCCGTCGTGCTCGTACGCAACGCCGTCCCGGACGACTGCGGGCTGGTGGCCGTAACGCTCAGCATGGAACCAGGGATCGACGTTGGCAACCATCCCGCAGCGAATACAGGTCTCATTCATCACTTGAGTCTCCTTGTGTTGGTTTCTCATACGATTCCCGGACTATCCGGCCGCGTTCTGTTTGGCTACTTCCGAGCGCGCCCAATTGATGACACTGAGCGCCGCGCGGGCGGCCTGCGCACTGCTTTAGCGACCAGCGGGCCTTCACCGATATACCTGCGCGGCCTCACCCAGCCGCCGTCATCCTCGCCCTGGATACGGCCATCGTCTGGCTCGTTGATGCCGTAGTAGGCGAACCCCCAGCCGTCGCCGCCGGGTGCCTGGAGCGTCGCAAGCGCGGAGCTGCCTGCGCTGTCCATGATCGGAATCTCTGGTGTCACACCCGATTCATTGAGTTTGTCCGCATAGTCGGTCAACTCACGTTCCGTGTCGAACTGCTTGATCAGAGGTCCCACCATCGTTGTCTCCCTTGTGCTTACGATTTGCCGACTTACTAGGTCTGCTGCCGAAACAAGCTGCGAAGCTCCGGACTGATACGCAAGATCGGAGCCACTTCGGGATCGCCGATCGCCGCGGGGTTCTCCACTGTTATGCCTATGGGCAACTGAGATGCCTCAGGCTCCGCCGGACCACCAGTGCTGGCCTCGGGCGCCGTAGTCACACGGCGGCCACGCGCCTCGCCCCGGGCTAGCTGCCAATCAACCAGAGCATCAATCTCATCGCTCATATCCATAATCACCCTCTCCCCGCTTGCATCTCAGGTACGATTACCGGATAACTTCGTTTGCTGTCTGTTGAAGACGGTCGTGCAGTTGCTCCAGATCCGTCCACCGCGCGGCGACTGGGTATCGATCAAGGGCGAATTGAGAGTGCAGCGTCTGCGTTCCAAGCACGATCAGCTGCGTAGTCAACTCATCAAGGAGAAACGCTCGACGGGTGCTATCAAACGACCCGGAACATTGCGTGGAAACCTTCGCACAAGCGGATTCTGCGGAGCGCAGCATCTCGCGGACACGGTCACCGTCACGCGGTGTACTCGCGAAATACGAATAAGTCGCATCCACGGCCTCCTTCGCCTTCCTAGCCGCCTTAGTGAGTAGTACCGCCGCCGCGGTGTCAATCACGTCAGTCACACTGTCTCCCTGCATCTGTCAGCGGTACGATTACTGGACGACGAAGTCGCGTGCGTTGGTCCAACCGAGTGCCTCGGCGACGGCACCGATGGCTGTCTCCAACTCAGGGGTACCGGACTCGCGATCCGGGCTTATCCAGTTGTCCGTGTGCAGATATAGCTGAGGGCCTACTGGAGAACGGAACTCGATCCCCAGTCGTTCTGCGTCTGCCTTCAACGCGAGCGCTGCTCTGACCGCCCCTTGGTCACTATCCCCAGGGACCGCATGCCGTGTCCGAATTTCACCTTCGGTCGATACGTCGCCATCTATGGAGTTGACAAACCCATTGTCGTAGAACGCGGCCACCGCAGACCACCCGCCCGTATGAGCATCGTGGCGAAGCGTGATACCAGTGGCCCAATACCGACTGCCGATCATGTCCCAGTCCTCATCTCTTGCAGTTACCTATTCCGAACTTTTGGCTAGCTTTTCGCGAGTGCGCCGCTCGACATCGGCCATCTGCCGAAGAACGGGGTCGTTGAGATTCAACAAGTCTGCTGCCTGGTCGATTGCTTCACTGAGGTCCGGAAGGCTCTCCGGAACGACCTGTGACGGCTGCTCTCCCGAATCGTGCGGTCTTTTTTTTCCCAATCTCCTTGTGCTGGTTTGTTGTACGATTGCCGGACTGTCTCAGAGGCCGAAAAACTGCATGATGTCGGCGCCGTACGTAAACGCAAGTGCCGTCGCCGCGATGAGCGCCAGTAGGAAAACAACCGCCAGCGCACCTCGTCTGTCCATATTCCTATTCTCCTATCCCCCAACGACTATCTGTACGATTGCCGGAGTCGGGCTACTGCCACTTGTGCGCAGGAAAGTGCACCCAGACCTGGCAGTCGTCTTCATCTCGAACCTCGCCCGACTCGTGTTGCTTCACGAAGCCGATTGCGTCCGCCTTCGTCACGAAATCGGTGCTTGACACCATCAACTGCTCCACGCGCCTGTTTCAGATGCTCGACAACTGTTATGTCCATCGAAGTTTCCTTGTCTCCAGCTCGCTTGTTGACGTCTCGGCCATGGTCGTCGCGTCACCCCCTTGTTGGTTCGTCCCTGACACCTATTGTGAGTCTTGTGGCCACTCGACGTGGGATGTTGCGCTTCTGGTTCGCGAAACTGAGCGTTTCCCCTGCATAGAGTGGCTAGCCACCACTATAGGACGTCGTTCGCATGGTGGCAAGCCACCCGTTGAAAATGGCCGTACGGCCCCCTTCCGCGTCAAGGTACCTAAGCCTCGATCCACTGATGAATTGGGGTAGGTGTGCCTCGCTGGGCTGTTGAGGGCTGGTCCTGGTCGCGGGCAGGGGGTATCTGCTGGTCTGTCCAGCTGTTCCTGTGCGCTCCGGTCGGGCCTTTCGGCATATGGTCAGGTGGTGGCGATTTCTGGTGGGCTGTAGCCGATGGTGTTGCGCCACAACGTGAGCCAGTGCTCTGTCCAGGGCCAGTGCGCTGGTAGGTGCAGGATAGGTTGGCGTTGCGGACGGGCCAGGCGGGCCGGGATAGTGATTATCTTGCGGCGCAGTGTCGCCCCGCGGGCGACCGCGTGGGCACCTCCGGCCAGGACGCCGACGGCGCGCAGCAGGTTGTGGGCGATCGCGGCGCACAGGATCCAGGCCGAGTTCGCGCCGAACCGCCCCGAGGGCATGTGCGCCAAAGGTCCGTCGATGAGGTCGGCGAACACGGTTTCGATGATGGCGTGGCGGCGATGAGTGATGTCAGCGGCGTCGACGGGTTCGTCGGAATTGGTGAAGAACGGGTGGTACCGCCACACCGGAAACAGCGCATCGAGGAACCGCGCGTCTTTGACCCGGCGCACGACCAACCGGGCGGTCACCGGAGTCTTGGTGGAACCGAAGGCTGTGTAGGTGGTTTCGGCGACTTCGGCATCGGAGATCCAGGCGCCGGTGTCGGGGTCACGCACAGCACCGGGATAGTTCACCGGGGTCCACGCGGTCTCGGGAATTGCGTCAATGGCGGCGGCAACTGCTGCGGTCTTGGTCAGCACCAGCGAGAACCGGACACCTGCTCGGTGGCAGGCGGTGACCACGGTGCTATTGCCGTAGGCCGAATCGCCACGCACCAGGATCTGCCCGGTGACCCCGGCAGCACGGGCGGTAGCGGCCGCTTGAGCGATCATGCGGGCTGCGCCCTTGCCGGAGTTGGCCTTGCCCGCCCGCAACCTCGCCCCGGCGATCACCGGCGCACCGTGGTCGGTGCTGATCGTGGTGATCAACGGTGAGAGGCCTTTGCGCAGGATCTGCCTGCCGGCGATCTTGGTGTGTCCGTAGCTGGCGCCCTGCTTGGCGTGCCCGTAGACCGGGCGTAGTAGTGAGTCGATGTCGATGAACGCCCGTCCGTCGGCGCCGGGCAACAGATCGACACGCCCGCACAGCGCGGCCAGGTGTTCGCGCAGGACAGATTCGAGCTGGCGGGCATGCCCGAAGGTGAACTCCCGCAATAAGGTTCCGATCGTCGACGGGGCGTACACACCACCGAAGAGGGTCTTCATCCCACCCGAGCGCACAACGTCTAGGTCATCAATGCTGTCCGCGCCGGCGCACATCCCGGCGATCAGCGTGGTCAGCTTCGGTGACGGATGGGCCGCGGCCGAACGGATCCGCTCACAGGTGAACCGGATCTTGTCGGCCAATAGCTGCGACAGACCGGTCTGGTCGGCCAGGGTCATCACCGGCACCAGCCCGGCGCACGACACGAGATGTGCATCATCGAAGACCGCCGACGACACGGCGAACCTATGGGACACTTGCACCGGAAGCGCCTTTCTGAACGTGGGCTGATCGAAGTGTGGTAACTCCAATCATCCCAGCTCAAAGGGCACTTTCCTTACATCAACACCCTCCGAACAGGCGATTCATCGGTGGATCGAGGGTTAGCCGCCCCGGACTTGACCCGAGACGACCTGATGTGAATTGTGTTGTCCAACAACCGTGTCAGGCCAGCTTGCTCGGCCAGGGCCATCACCGGGACCAGCCCGGCGCACGACACGAGGTTGTCCTCGTCGAACACCGCGGAGTCGGGACCGAACGTGTGGGACACTCGCACTGGAAGTGCCTTTCTTGTGCTGGTCGGATTGTTGCGTAGAGAACACCAATCTTTCCAGCTCAGAGGGCACTTTCCTCATTCCGACACCCCAACAACCAGCCCATTCATCGGTGGATCAAGGCTAAGGCGGACTTGCGATCCCGGACAATCAGGATGGACTCTCACCCATGTCGCCCAAGACGACCACTGTTGGTTCTCACCGAACTTGTCGTTTTGTCACGGACGTGTCGCTGGGTTGTCGTGACAACCTAAGGCCGCAGATCAATCGGTCTTCCCTACGCGCAATCCGAGTGGATTGCGACAAGATGCTGAGAATCGAACGACAACATGAACGTGAGAAAGCCCATGTCGCCCGTGAAAAGTACGATGAGAACCTACACATGTGTCGGTTCTCATCGAACTTGTGCTTTTCTCACGTCCATGTCATCCGCACGTCGCCCGGCGAGAAATTCGCAGTCACGCGCGCGCTATGGCGTAAAACCCCGCGGATCTGGACAAGATAATGAGAATCGAGCGACGACATGAACGTGGGAAAACCTGTGTTGCCGTTCATAACTACGGTAAGAACCTACAACCATCACGACCGCCGCCACCACAACTGGGGAGGTGTGCCGTACCGCCACCATCAATCGGTTACCGCGATGGCTTGGCGCCCGAGCGAGCTGGACTGGCCGTTCGTGAGGCGTGCGGCGACGAATTTCGCGGGGCCGAATGCGGCCGGAAAGGTGCCTGAGGAGTCAACGCACAGTGTAGAGGAAACGCCGTTTCGCGGCCTAACATCCCACGGATATCGCTCGACAGGAGGATAATGAGTCCAGGATGGTAGGGCACAGAAGTGCCGGCGGAAACGGCTGAGGGGACAGTCGGTCTGGATCGGTTCGGCGTGCAGATAAGGCAGTATCGGACTCCATTCCGATGTAATCGGAATGTCGTATCAGGCACGTGCACAATCTAGTTGGAGGGGGAATGCGATGAGCAGGCATGTCTTGGTGGTGTCGTTGGACAGCGAAGAACAGGCCCGACTGGATACCGGGGAGTTGGTCTTTCCTGAGGACGTCGAACGTCATAAATACAGCATTATGTGTCCCGGCGGTAACGGCTGCTCGGGTTGGCTGGAATGTCGTGAACCGCATGAGGTAGATGGCGTGTCCGCCGACTGTGGTCCTTATAGGTGCGCCTGTCCAGCCGGTCAACGATCACAACTTGGGGGCGTCGAGGAACCGCTTGCGCCGTGGCACGACTGCGAGGACTTCACGTTTCATGGTGTCGAGCACACGTGGCGCGCTGGTCACGGATGGACTGTGCCCTATCCCGGATGCATTGTGAATTGGTGCGATTACGAACTGCCCGCGGGGTACGGGGAGTTGCCTCTGGGTGAGCATGAGGTGGATGACGACTGGGACGACACGGAGTGCTACCTCACGCTCGCGGAGCCGGTTGCGGCCCGCTGAGTCGACGGCTGGATTCGGGGTGTACAGCGTCGCTGTGCATCCGTTGAAAGATGACCCGGCCCCGCCGAGCGTGTGAGGACATAGCTCGGTAGAGCAGAACGGAGACAAAGAAAATGGCGAGGCGCATGCCACCGGACTGGCCCGTACTGGACAATCCGCTCGTGCGTGGTTTCGATGACGTCGTTGATGAGCAGGTTGCACAACAGTTACGCACTCAGTTGGCGCTGGCCAAGTACCCGGGCTGGAACTTTCATGCAATCTGCTGGTTCGACAATGGGAAGTTCCACGCCGCCGTGCGGAGCAGCGGAGCTCATGTCGCCACCTTGACCGCCGCCACTGCTCAGGCGCTTGTGCGTTTGTGCGCAGAAGGTTTCGACTCCCACGATGACTAGTTCTGCGGTGTGTGAATGGTGGGTTGAGGCAGAGGGGTGCGTCTGCGCACTGGATGGTGGGCATAGCGGCGATCATCTCTGTGGTTGCGGCAAAACGTTTAACGTCCATACCGATACCATCCATCCTGCAGGGGTACTCGAGTTCGGTAGACGTGGACATTGAGGGGTGCTCGCTCGCAGGGCGATCCGTGGACATGGCTGAGGTGTGCTGGAGCGTCGTTTTGAACAGGCCGCGCGGGGCGTTACACCACCACGGGATCGCCGAAAAACATTGCGCCGCCAGTCAGTGCGGGGTCTAGTTCTGAGAAAATCTGCGCAACCGCGTTGCGCTAGGGGCGGAGATGGTCCGTTCTGAGATTCTCGTCGACGGCGTAGGAGTGTCGGCCTGGGCCGTCTGGAACCCACTGGCCGACGAGGTATTTGTGATCGGCGACGAGCGAGGCTTTCGCGGGGCCGAGTACGGCCTGTTCGACGCCCTCAAGGGTGATCAGCGTTGCACCACTTAACGAAACAACAACCCAAACGTTCTCGGCTGTGCTTGACATGGTGGCAATGACTTTCGTGGACATAGACGCCATCATGACTTATCGCACCGACAAAGCAGGGGCTGAGTTTCGATCAGTGGCCGCGGTTCGGCACCGACCGGAAGAATGTCCTCGCCCTAGGCGCTCTAGACCCGCGATGGCTCCGAGGTGATATCGACATATAACCTGGTAGTAGCGCTAGAAAGGGTGGTGATAAGGGCAGTGCACAGTGTGGTCGGCTGCGTGGTGGCTGTTCAGGTTGGCGTGGCTCTGATTGTCCGATGAAGCGGGGCCGCCGGGCGTTCGGGGGCAGTTGGGACGGTGGGCTACCTGATTCCGTTTGTTTCGAAGTCATTGCGGTGCAGCCAGGATGCTTCTGTCGTGACGTGTTCTGCCCGAACCCATTTTGCTGTGTTATGTGCGAAGTCGCGGTAGGGGATGATGCCGGCGGAGCGGATCACGAAACCCTCTGAGACTGTGGGCGACTTCCCGGATTCCTGCCATGCTCGGTTGGCTGCGGCGAAATCGGTCCCTCGGTAGAGAAGGGGAACAGTGGGCAGAGTGAGAAGATTCGACCACTCGACTGTGCTGTCCCAGTCGAGCATCTCGTTGCGGGCGTTCCACACCCCGATCACCAGAAGTGGACCAGGCAGATTCTCGTAGGCCACGCTGCGGCGCGCCCACATCGACTCGCAGGACAACCGCCAGCCCAGTGGGATGTCTGCGCGCAGTGTGGCCCAGTGGCTCTTGGCGCGGCGCTCCCATGCTGGGGTGTTCCCCGATAATGCTCGGGCGTGAAAGTAGTCGGTGGCCAGGGTGACGTTGCCGCCGTCCATCTTTTCGGTGGCGATCAGGTCGATGCCGCTAGCAAGATGACGCAGGGCGGCGGCATTGGCCCACTTATCATCCGATGTGGCGCCGGGCGACTGCGGTAGGTGCGGGGTGCGCGGGTACTTATGCTGCCCGTTCATTGTTGCGTCAGCTTCGTTGTTCGGCGCCAGCCGAGGGTGGCGGGTCTTTAGCGATTCGCCTTTTTGGGCGCGGCTTTGGTGGCGGTGCGCCGCGCCGGCACGGCGCTCTTCTTCTTCTTGACGTCGGGAACGCGCTTATCTGGCCGCTTGGGCAGGTTGTCAGTATCGCCCACGAGCCATCGCAGGAAGTCGATGACATGCCCGTTGAGTGTCGATCCGACTTCTCCGACTGCCACATGGGCGCGCTCGCGTAGTTCGGGTGCGGGTCGCGGCGTGATGGCCGGGTAGCGGTGCTGTGAGGGCATGTTGTTGATTGTGCCATGGTGGCTTGCCACCTGCAATGCGACACGCTATGGTGGTGGCTAGCCACTGGGTGTGGGGTGCGAAGGAGTGTGCTGATCACCTTTGGCGTGCGGTGTGGCTCTTGGTCGTAAAGGACGTGGGGATGGCTAAGGCTCGAGGGTGGTCGCGGGGAGATCGTGGAGCGTGCTCGAATGGCTTCTATCCGCCCAGGAGGGGCGGGGTTCTTCTGCCTGAGGCGCACGGAGCGCCGATCCTTGTGGGAGATGCCGGATGAAGGCGATCAGCGTGAAGCAGCCGTGGGCGTGGGCGATCATGCATGCCGGTAAGAGGATCGAAAATCGCACTCAGGTTTGGAATTATCGTGGCCCCTTGGCTATTGCCGCATCTTTGCCCTGGGCGAAGGAAGGGGGCGATGATTCGTTGGTGCGTGAAGCTCTCGCCATGCAGCACCCGGGCCTGATTGATGCGAAGCATGCGGACAACCTGCATGTGTTCCCGCGTGGTGCTGTGCTCGGTGTTGTTGACCTCGTGGATTTACATATCGGAGATGGTGCGTGCTGTGCGCCGTGGGCGCGCCATCTCGCCACTGTCGATGCTGGCGCCCGACCAATCACTCATCTGGTGCTGGAGAATCCGCGGCCGTTGGCTTGTCCTGTCCCGGTGCGGGGTTCACTCGGATTATGGAATCTGGCCGGTCCTGCGCTCGAAGAGGTCTGCAAGCAGCTTGCCGCCAGTACTGCTGCAGGTCGCTCGTTGGCCTCGCTGGCGGGTAGTGAGCACGATGGTGCGGTCAGAGGAGAATATCCGACGGGGTGTGCCGATGAAGGATTAGCCTGGCAGATGTAGACATCACAGCGCAGTGTTGGTGTTTGAAAGTTAGGGGAGGGGAAGAACGTTGGTTGATGAAGAAGCTGTCGCCGAGGATGCGGGATGGCGCCAGATGCCTTGGTCGGTCGCCGCGATGCACCTGGTCTTGGTGTGCACAAATTTCCTGATGGGTTCTTGGTTGCGTTGCCTGGTTGGACATTTGGTGTGCATGGGGGTTATAGCTCTGATCGTTGGCTTTAACGTTCAGGCAGGCATTCTTGGCGTTGGTTTGTGGTGTGCGATCGCCAGCTCCCTTCATGTCCTGTGCTGGGTGCTGCAACGACGGGCTATGAAAGCACTGGCTCGTCACAATCCCGAGCTCGCCGAGTATATCCGGCAGTTTGATGATCGCGAGCGTGAGATAAGGCGCCGAGAGCGCTGGGCGTGAGTCTAGGTGAGGAATATTCTGGGTTCATCTTGTCGAAATATATTGATCCAGAGATAGTTTGGAACGAGCCGAGTCTGGCCACAAGAGCTAGCGGCGTATCAAAACTGGGGGGAATATGAAAACTATTGAGAGAAAAGGCTTTCGGCTGCGCAGTGGTGTGGCCGCTGGGCTCACTTGCGTAGTCTGGTTGGCAAGTGCGTGTAGCGCCGGTATCGCCAAAGAGAGTGTTGCGCCCGGGCGGCCGATGAGCGCGAACTTCCACAGCTGGCTGCTCGATCACACGGCCAGCTACGTCGAAGTATCCGATGTAGCCTGCCCGGACGTCTCTGCTGACAACGTCGAGATCATCTGTTCATTCACCGGCACAATCCCGCCGAAAACGAAGATTCCTGAAGACAATGGGCTCGGGCTGCCTGCGTTCAGCGACAGCCGCGCGGTGTTGCATGATTTCTCCTGCACAGTGCAGATCGTCTCTGACGATGTTATTGACCTGGTTCGATGCCCCACCTCGATCGGCTGGATTTTCGTGAAAAAGAAGAAGAAGGACCACGTCGCCTAGCGCGATGCGTGGGGTACGGGGTGTGGCGGGGTGAGGGTTTGCTTGCCGCGGGTGGGGAGTCCCGCTACGCTGGTGGCTAGCCACCGCTGAGGAGTTGGCTCCCGGATTTCATTTAGGTTCACGCAAGGGGGAGGAATCGCATGATGCTTCGTAAGCAGACACTGGACACGGCCGCCGTAACACCCCATCGAAATGGTCTGCAATCGCTCCTTACCGCCGCAAATTGTGATGAACGGCCGCCGGGTTCAGCGATCCGGAAATCGATGGCCGCCGCGGCGGCAGCGTTCACGCTCGGATTGTCCGCGTGCTCCACCGCTGCGCCGCCGCCCGCCCCCGCCTCGTCCTGCACGGCCATCGTGGAAGACACCACCACCGACAAAGTCCTCAACCAGAACACAGTTATGCAGGCCGTGGGCACCCTGGAACGCGACACCGGCGTAGATGTGTACGTGCGCGCTTTCCAGGCCACGCCAGAAGGCGATCCCGCCTCATGGTGGCGCCAGGCATATTCGGGGTGCCCCGCATGGCTCGGCGCCGACGGTCGAACCCCCAAGCCCAATGTGCTGGTCATCGAATTCGGTCTGGACCACACCTCGGCGATCGAATACGGATCGGGCCTGCACAGCCTGGACCCTCACATCGACCGAATCCGCGCCACCACGCTCTCGGCGACGGGCTACGTCGCGGCGACTTCACCGGCGCCGTCACCGCCACCTTGCGCGATCTAGGCGCCGCACTCTCGGCACCGACGCCGCCGTTCGCCGGCCAGAGCCCCTCGCAGCAAGAGCCCAGTCCCACGGCAGGGTCCACCGGCGACAGCAGCCCAAACCGCATCCTGTCGTGGGTCCTTGCCGGACTGTCGTCGGCCAGCATCGCGCTGATCGGCTTCCTCGGATACCGGCGATTGATCACATGGATCGAACACCGTCGCCTACTCGCCTCTGCGCAAGACGCCCTGCGCGCCGCCCGCGCAGTAGCCGCCGCCGCAGTCGCAAGTACAGCCGTTGATGAGTTGAAGAGGCGCGCCGCCGCGGCCAGTGCACGGATAGAAGGGCCTTTCCCGGCGCCCGGTGACGGTGATGCGCTCGAGGAACAAGTCGAAACGCTGAAGGGGCAATACTCTGCCCTGAAGGCGGGCCCACCGCCGCGGACTTTGGCCGAGATACGGCAAGCCAGAAATGGATTCGTTGACATCACACAGGGTTTCGAGACGGCCAAGCGCGCCGCTGAAGATCTCGCTGAACGTGTCGAGGCCCGCGTGCAGGAGTGCACGCGGGAGGCAAAGATCGCCGATCTGAGTGCGGCTCGCGACCGCGCTGGGGATGCGCTCGCCCAGGTGCTGCAGATCGCGGAGACAGGCTTTGACCTGCAAGTGCACGCCGAGGCGCTGGCAGATGCTTACCGATTGATCGAGGCCGACCTCGAGACGTTGAAGCTGGGCAAGGTGGATAGGCCCGCAGTTGACGCTCACATCGAGGCGGCCGCCGCTGCGCGTTCAGCGGCCGCGGCCGCTGAGCGCCAGCTCCAAGGAACGCTGCACGCGCTCAATGAGCTGACCGCGAATGCCCAACGTGTCCTTGCCTTGTACGAGAACGCTGTTGCGGATGTTGCCGAGTTGACGCGGGTTCAGACCCTGCAGCATGTGCGGCTTGTCAATGATCGGATCGTCGAACAGAGGCGTTCATTACTGGATTCCCGCGTGACTGTCGAGCAGCTCTCGACTGTGACAGGCCAGCTTAGAGAGATGTTGACTGCGGCGACTGCCGTCGCGGACGGTCAGCGTAAGGCTGCTCAAGCAGCTCGTGATGCCGCGCTACGCGAGAAAGAAGCGCTGGCGCGTGCGGAGGCGGCTAGGAGTCGCAGCAGCCGCGGCTCGTACAGCGGCGGATACAGCACCGGATACGGAGGCGGGTACGGGGTCGGCAGCTATTACGGCGGCGATTACGGCGGTGGCGGCTACAGCGGTGGCGGCGATTACGGTGGCGGATCGTCGGGAGGCTGGTGACCGGCGAAAGCGCTGCGGCGCCTGAGGATATCGAGTCGATCGACGTGTCAAATCGCGCGGAGCGTATGACATGGAAGCGAGTGTCCGCGATGTTCTTCGCGGGTCTACGTGTCTCGACGTGTGGTGATCATGGTGAGCTGATGCCAGGCTGTCCGTATTGTCGCGACACTGCTGCTGTACGGCTGTCTCAGGACAAAGCGGCGGGCCGCTCGGCGCTGTCCTGGCAGGAGGTAGCGATGGTGCTGGCCGAACGTTTCCAGTACTTCCCGGATTGTGTCGCCCATACGGTCGCCACGGCTGATGTCCTGAACTGTCCCTTCTGTCGCGCAGAAGAAGCATGGCGTAGGTATGTGCAGTTCTGCTCACGCCGGGGCGTGGCATCGGTCATAAGGGATGTCGACGTCCGGCAGGAAAACGCTGTTACGGTTTCGATTTTCGAACTGTATAGCCATGACGAGAACCCTGACTGCACAGGGTGAAAGTAGGTGTGCGCCGCGCCGGTCACACGGAATCATCTCTGCGGCAACCTGACTCAGACTCTCGGCCTACTCATCGGTGTCCTGAATTCGTCTACACAGAAAAGGGGCCCCGAAAATGGCAAACACGGATGTGATGAGCGAGAGCGACGGTCTTGATCAGGGGAGCAGTACCATCACGATGATCGAAACAGAGGGGACTCGCTGGATTGAACTCGCCGCTGGCGACCCACGTTTGGTCGGCCTTCTCCGGGTGATCAGGGCGCTGCGCCAACGAAACACGTGAGCGGTGCTGCACTCCTGAAGCGAATCGAGGAAGACACGCTAAGACCGCTAACACCGGTCGAAATACATGATGTACTGCCCTGCATGAATCCACAGAGCACACATTCGCCGGCCGCGGCGCCGAAGTCGATCACGGCTGGACATTGGCTGATCGTCGTCGCGGTACTGCTATCCGGTGTAATCGCAGGCCTCCTCAGTTCACAGCCATGGAAGGCGGAGCCGGCGAAGCCTCAACCGGCAAATAGTGGCGTCGAATTTGTCGCCAATTTCGAAAACCATCCGAACGGGTTGGTGCGGTGCTACGGGAACGAAACAGCGCTGTCATGTCTCTATGTGCCCCGGCCGTAGTCAGTAGCTCAGGGCAGCAGCGGAACAGACGGTGCCCGGAATGTCCGGAGGCTCCAGTTGTCGGGGAGTCTAGAGTCACGGCAGCAGATTCTCGCCGACCACACCCGCAACGGTGAACGGCGGCTATTTCGACTGCTCGTGAGTGACAGCTGAGGAGGCTGTGGCATCGCGGCCCAGATCTGTGAGCCGGTACGCGTAGTAGATATCGGGGTGCTGTACCGCGTAGCCCTCCCGGACAAGCCATTTGCGTGTCTGCGAAGCGACGCCGGGGATGAGTCTCCAGTCCGAGTTTCTCTCGAACCGCCAATCGGAGTAGCCCTGCAGCTCTGGGCGGGTTGCCGGCGCTGGCATTGCTAGGTGCTCAAGGGCCCTGCGCTGTGCGGGTGTGAATTCGGTCGCCATGGAGCGGCTCACAGCTCCCGATGCAGGGTGCGCACGGCGACGATGCGTTCCTTGAGCTGATCGCGGGTGGCCGCGGCCACCGGGGGGCCTCCGCACCGCCTGCGCAGCTCGTTGTGAATCCAGCCGTGCGGTTTACCCGACTTGAAGTGCGTGGCCGACACCAAGGCGTTGAGCTCGCGACGCAGCTCGCGCAGTTGGCCGTGTGTCGAGGTGACCTCCGGCGGCACCTCGCCGGAGGCGGTGCGCTTCGTGAGCTGTTCTTCCTGCCTGCGCCGCAACAGATCTCGCATCTGATTGGGATCGAGCAGGCCGGGAATACCAAGGTACTCGGCTTCCTCCTCGCTGCCCGCTGGCGTCGCGGTGCCAAAGGAGGCTCCGTCGAAGATCACCTGATCCAGTTCGGCACTGGCACTGAGCGATTCGAAGCCCTTCTCTTCCTCGCCCGGCTCGGTGCGCTTGCGCTCCACCGGCTCCTCATCGCCCATCGGCTCGCGGTGTGGTTTACCGAGTACGTGATTGCGCTGCTCTTCCAGCAGACTGGCGAGTTCCAGCAGTGTCGGCACCGAGGGCAGGAAGATGCTGGCCGTCTCACCTTGTGTTCGGGAGCGCACATACCGACCAATCGCCTGGGCGAAGAACAGCGGCGTCGAGGCGCTTGTCGCGTACACGCCGACGGCAAGGCGCGGCACGTCGACGCCCTCGGACACCATGCGCACCGCGACCATCCACTCGCTGGTGCTGTTGGAGAACTGCGCGATGCGATCCGAGGACTTCGGGTCGTCCGAGAGCACCACCGTGGGTTCCGATCCGGTGATGTTGGTCAGTAGTTTCGCGTAGGCGCGGGCCGCCTTCTGATCGGAGGCGATGATCATGGCGCCGGCATCGGTCATCCCGCCATTGCGCTTCTGCTGCAGCCGCGCGTGGGCGGCGCGCAGCACCGCGGGTATCCATTCGCCATTGGGATCCAAGGTGGTGCGCCATGCGCGCGCAGTCTGCTCGGCGGTGAGTGGTTCGCCGAGGCGAGCGGCATGTTCCTCGCCGGCACTGTCACGCCAACGGGCCTCGCCCGAGTACGCCATGAACACCACGGGACGCACCACGCCGTCGGCCAGCGCCTCGGAGTAGCCGTAGGTGTGGTCGGCTTGCGAGCGCTGGAAGCCCGCGCCGTCGGGCTCGTAGTTGATGAATGGGATCGGGCTGTCGTCACTGCGGAACGGGGTTCCGGTCAAGGAGAGGCGCCGCGTCGCGTCGTCGAAGGCTTCGCGGACCGCTTCACCCCAGCTCTTGGCATCTCCGGCGTGGTGGATCTCGTCGAAGATCACCAACGTACGGTGGTTCTCCGTGCGGACCCGGTGCCGGGTGGGGTGACTTGCCACCTGCGCATAGGTGACGACGACTCCGTGATACTCCGAGGAGTTCTGTGCGTCCGAGTTGCTGAATCTCGGGTCCAGAGACAGCCCGAAGGAAGTGGCCGACTGAGCCCACTGGACCTTGAGGTGTTCGGTCGGCACCACCACGGTGATCTTGTCGACCGTACCGTCGGCCAGCAGCTCGGTAGCAATGCGCAGGGCAAACCTTGTTTTCCCTGATCCCGGGGTCGCGACCGCCAGGAAATCTCGGGGCTTGGCGGCCAAATACCGCACTAATGCCCTACGCTGCCAGCCCCGCAATGTATGGGTGCTGGGCGCCTCTACAGCCGTCAGGTTGCCCACTATTGAAAAATCCCCCCCAGGTATGTGGTGCGCTCAAGTATGCGCGATGACATGTGGTCGGTGTTGGATGCTGCCCTCAGGTCTGCTTGCCAAGCCAGCGCGGCACCGTTCGACTGCGGTCAACGCCCAGTTCGCGGGCGATCGCTGAGTCGGTCTCGCCGTCTTCGAAGGCAAGGACCGCGATTTGTTTTGTCGCGGCGGTAATGTCGACCAGCTGCTCGCGGGCAGCGTTGTACTTCTTGCCGGTGAGGGCGAGGCTGGTTCGTTTTTCCAGGAACCGCACAGTGGCCAGTAGCGCGGCATCACGCTGAGATGCTTGCGCTGGTGTGCGGTAGGCCGCATGCAGGAGCTTCCAGTGCCGTTGAAAGCGTGCCCGGTTGTGTTCTTTGAGGGAAACATTGTTTGCGGAGATCCATAGATCAATCTGGGAATCCAGGTCCGATCCTGTTTCACGCCCCATCCCCAGACCTCCTTGTCCCTTGACTGCAAACTAGCCATGCACTGTGTGCCATTTAATATGTAAGCCCCTCAATGGATTTCCCATACGGTTGTTGACTAATCTACAGAGCAGGTGTTGACCAGTCAACAATGCTTGCCCACGGCGGTTCCTTCCCGGCACTGTCAAATACTCAGGAATCGTCACCTTCGCTGTAACTTTGCATAATCCCCCGTGAAGTGCCTGCGCCGGCAGCGGGAACCAGGCGGGATCCTCGCTGTTCTGATGGCATGGGAAGTGGCTTGGCGGTACTGTCAGCCAGCTATGGGGTCGGTCGTTTCTAGTGCGCTGTACGCAGGTGCGGGGTTGTTCACCTGCGCCACGGCGTACTACGTGCATTCGGTGTGGCGAACCGACCTGGAGCCCGATGCCTCATCTGCCATGGATCGTGCGATCCGCAGGGCCAAATGGGTCGCTGCTGTGCCCTTGCTGGGATTGATCCTGGGCAAGCCCCATCCCGCCACGGTGTGGCTCTACCTGCTCAGCCTTGTTCCTTTCGTCGCCGCAACGATCGCCGGGCAAATCGCTTACCAGCGCCGCCGGCAGGCTTGGGAGGCTCACATGCAGCAGCAGTTCGGGGATGCCGGCCGTGAATTCTTGTAGCGCTCGGGCGTAAGTAAGAACCAGCGGGTATGTTGGGGGTGTTACACGGTCCGCTGGGAGGTGCGGGCCATTTCATCTATTGGGGGGTATCCATGAGTTTCAATGTCGTACGTCAGGTTCTGTCCGTTGCTGGCCGCAGCGGGCTTTTATCTGCTGCTGTGCTGGCTGGCGCGCTCAGCATGCCCGCAGTGATGCCCGCGGCCGGTGCGTCTGTAGATGCTCCCGTCGTGGTGCCTCAGGCTCCTGGGGCACCGGCCTCGGGTGTGCCGGCGGCCCCGGAGCTGAGCGGCATCCTGTATTCGCTGGCTGATCCAGGTGTTGCGGCCGCCGCTAAAGGCGGTCTCGTGCAAGGAGGTATCGGCGGCCCGCAAGCGATGATGCTGGATCGTCAACTCAACAAGGCCAGCCAGGAAGGGTTCTTGCCGCTGAACTTCGCAGTCGCCGATGTTCAGCCAGCAGGGCCCGGTGCGGCGTCGGCGGCGGTGACTATCACCGGACCGAAGATGAGCCCCTACAATTCTCGGCTGGATTTCGTTCAGGAAGACAACTGGAAGATCACCAGGGCTTCGGCGCTGCAGCTTGTCGCCGCCGCCTCCGGGAAGCTCTAAGGCCGATGTCTGACATTCGCGTACCGCGCAATCTTGCGGACGCGTCGGCGGCCCTGTCGATGAAACGTGCAGGGCTGCCGCCGCGGATCGTGCGCTGGGAGTACGTCGATTCCCGCGAGGCCAATCCGAAATATCTGATCAATGTGGCCGAAGGCAACGAACTGACCGTGTTGGTGGACAGTGGGATACCGTCGCTGGTTGTCGAATCAGGGCACGTCAAGATCGAGTTCCGTTCCTCGTGGGGCAACTCTTTGGAAATTGGCAGCGCGGCATCTGCGCACGTGATTGTTCCGTGGGCCGAGACCAAGGTGACGATCGACAACGCCGGGGAATTGCGACTTCAAGCTCCGCCAACTAACCGGGTGCGCGTGTTCGGCCCTGGCACGGTTCACACGGACTGACGCTGCCGCGCGCCGGGCCTGCCGCGGAAATTAGGTCGGCCGGGCGTCTCGGCGGCCCGAGATGGTTCAAAAAGCGTAGCGATATGCTTCGGTTACGGATGTCGTACGCTATCTTCGGGGGGTATTTGTGACTGAAACGCGGGCTAATGCACGATAAATGTGCAGGTAGATAGCAGTGGCCCACTCCTCGACGCAAAAAGTGTTGCACCGCTACGGTTTGTGGGCTACTTTGGGTGGCGACGCCGGCCAGACAGGGGGTCCGGCACATGAAAGGTAAATGGCAATGACCTACCCATCCTCGGGAAATCCTTACGGCGGCGGATCCGGGTACCCGGGCCAGCAGCCTGATCCTTACGCGGGCGGGTACACGGCCCCATACGGAAACCAGCAGCAGCAATACGGCGCAGAGCAGTATCCGAATCAGTACGCGCCCAATGGATATCCGCCGCCGCCAGCGCCGAGCTATCCCGGCGGTTACCCGACCAGCGCCGGTTATCCGGGCGCGGAGTGGAATTACGGTCCTGGTGGATACCCGCCGGTTCCTGCTGCCGGATTCTCTGCGGGGGAGTCGTGGAGTTGGGCATGGGCTCAGTTCGTCAAGCGGTTCGGGCTTTTGGTGGGCGCCCCGCTGGTGTGGAGCTTGCTCATCGCCATCCCGTTCCTGCTGATTTACGCGGTGGTCTTCGGATTGCTGTTCTCTGCGGCCGCCGACCCCTCCAGCACGTCCAGCGCCTTCTTCGCTCAAAGTGCTGGAGTCTTCATGATGGTCGTCTTCGGCGTGATCTACCTGGCCGCTCTTGGTGGGGGCCTGTATATGGCGGGGTGTCAGTTGTCGGCGCATCTGGATATCGCGGACGGTAAACCTGTCACGTTCGGAACGTTCTTTCGGGCCCGGAACCTTGGCGGTTACTTCGCTACCGCGCTGCTTGTGGGCCTCGGCGTAGTGGTCGGGATTGTTCTCTTGGTTATTCCGGGGCTGATTTTCGCTCTGTTCGCGATGTTCGCACCCGCCTTCGCGATCGATCGAGGTATGGGCGCCATTGACTCGATCAAAGCCAGCGTGCAGCTGGTTCGTGACAACTTCGCGCAGGTGTTCCTGGTGTACTTGATCATGGCCGGGTTGATGTTTGGCGCTTACATTCTCAGCTTCGCCACGATGGGTATCGCCGGCCTGGTTTCGTTCCCTGCGGCAGGAGCCGTCGTCGGCTTGCTCCAGGTCTTCACCTACCGGCGCCTCACCGGAGGATTCATCGCCGCCGCATCGGCTGTGTGATCAGGAATACGAACCATCTGGGCTCCCTGTGGTGCTGATACAACCGCACCACAGGGAGTCAGATACCTGTCAGTGCTAAATGTGGAGGGGCGCAATGAACAGTAAGTGGGGCAAGGTGATTGGCCTGACGGCGGCCACGGCGGCGTTGTCGCTGGTACTGGGCTGCATACACCCTGAACAGCCGCCACAGAAAGCGCCCGCCGAACCAGCGGCGCCGACTCCCGTGGCCCCGAAATCTACCGGCGCACCTGTGCCGGTGAATCCGGCCGGTGAATCGGCCGCTGTGCAAGCAACGTTTCGCGGGGAACAGCTTAATCTGTCTGAGGCGCACTGCTTTCAGTTCACCAGTGGACCGTGGGTGTCGTTCGGCACTGATCTCATCAAGCATCCGGCTGCCCGGGTCGAAATCGACATTCCGACCGGCGCAGTGCGTGAAGTTACCTTTTACATGGATGATGCCCAATACAAATGGTGGATGTGGTCACATCTCCCCTCGCCCCCGAAGGTGAGCGTTGAAGGATCGACCTACACCATCACAGGCGTCGTGTTCCGTACGGCGGATCCCGGCCAGCCTGTCGCGGTGCCCTTCACTATCACCGCGTCCTGCAGCGCCTTGCCTGCACCGCCACAACCAACCGCCGAGCCGCCGAAGCCACGCAGAGACGCGAACGGGGCACTGGTGGTGGCCACCGTCGACGGGCGTCCATTCATCGACGACACCGACATCGCCACGTGCGCCTGGGAACAACCCGGACTGCTTCGGATAGAAACCAACCCAGGTGTCTACATCACCGGAAATCACCTGAGTTTGCAGATCCGCGACCTCACCTTGACGTACGGCAGCGTCATCGATCCGCTGATCTCCTACACGATCCCGCAGCCGGAAAAATCAGGCGCCTCGGTAACTCGAGACGGCGCCACCTTCCACGTCCAAGCCAACGCCTACCGCATCACCCAAAACAAGTCATACCCCGAACCTCACCGAGTGATCGCATCAGTGAGCTGCCCGGGGTTCTAGAGGGGGCACTGCTGGCCGGGCCTGAAAAAGCAACCCCGGCAGCCGTGTACGCAACGGTCAAACAGAGGGGATATTGTGCGCACATTTCAGATCCGGACGCTGGGCTCCTTGCCATGGCCACACGGCCTTGGAAAGGCCGAATACAAGACTTTGGAACACCGAATGCAGCGGCACATGGGAATGGACACGTATTACAGTCGTGACGCGCACCGAGTCTCTTTCGACACCGATCCCATTTACCGGGGGATCGCACTCGATGAGCTATGCCAAACACATTGGGCCCAAGGCCTTGTCGAACTATCGGCCCGGGTGGTGACGGCCGCGCGCACCGCCCCGCTGCTGGACAAGCCGCTGACAGACTCTGAGCCGTGGTGTGAGTGGGCCCGCAACTACGACACCCGCGAGGCGTATCTACGAAGCTGGCTCATCAACCCGATCCGCGTCGACGCCAACGAAATCGGCGACGGCCGCCACCGACTGACATACCTTCGCCTGGTGACCGACCCGAGCTTCGAGATCCTCGTCGAGCACATCCACTAGCCTGGGGAGAGGAACCATGATGCTCGAGGCACTTGACCCCGACAAAGTGCTGGTCTGCGGGGACTGGCACCGGCGGACCGCGTGGGCCGTGCATATCCTGGAATACGCTGCCCGACATGGCATCAAAGTCGTTGTGCAAGTGGGAGACTTCGGTGTACACCCACCCAACCGATACACCGAGACCCTCGAGACCACATGTGACCGACTTGGAATCACCCTGGTCTTCGTCGACGGAAACCATGAAAACTTCGAATACCTGTATTCACTGCCCGTCAGAGACGATGGGATGCGCCAGATTAGCGCCCACGTCATGCACCTTCCCCGCGGCCTGCGCTGGCGATGGAAAGGCCAGACCTGGTTGGCATTAGGGGGCGCACACTCTGTGGACCGCTCCCAACTCACCGCAGGGGTGAACTGGTGGCCACAAGAATCGATCACCCCCACCGACTACGAGCGCGCCGTGGCCGGCGGCCGCGCTGATGTGATGATCTGCCACGATGCCCCAAACTCAGTCGACACACCAATGGGGCGCGCTGAGGGGTACCCCGACGTCGACCTGTATTTATCGGCAGCCAATCGCCGTATGGTGGGCGATGTGGTTCGGGAAGTGCAGCCGCAGATACTGATCCACGGCCACTACCATGTGGCTTACCGCGACGTCAGCCGAGAAGGAACGCGCGTGATTGGGCTTGATCGTGATGGAACGACGCTGGCGCGGTCAACAGTGATGCTCGCGTTGCCGGGGCCGAAGATTATCGACCTGTAGTTGCCGGGGTATTTGGTGGATGTTTAGCCATGTGACCATAGGGCCGCCGACTGGGTACTGGCAGCGTGCTGAAGGAACTTCTGCAGGTTTGCGTAGTGCAGCTGCAGGTAAGGAAGGCTCGATTCAGGGGCTTCCCAATCCTTCGGGTAGATGCCCTCGGCGTTCATTGCTGCCGGGTCATAGTGCGCGGCAAGGGTTTCAAATGATGTTGCGGCGAGGTGTCCTGCTGCCGATTTCACGTCGTCGACGCTCCACACTGAAAAGCTTGCAGGATCGATGATGGTGCCGGTGAACAGCAGGATGACTGGCGTGCGGCTGCAGCCCAGTAGGTAGTCAAGTCCGCCCCAGGCGCGATCAAGGTCGCCGGTGGGTTCGTTGGGATCGCGTCGCCGGAAACGTATTTCGTCAATCGCAGCAGGATTGGCGATGATCTCGGCGGCATCTTGGGCGCTTATTCGCTGCAAGGACATCACTATTCCCACGGGTCAGTTCTCCCGGAGGGTTGGGGGTTGTCTGGCTTTGCTGCGTGAGCTCTGCCCTGCGGCTGGCGCCGGGACGGAGGTGGGCTGGTGGGCGTGACATCGGCGTTAGGAGATTTTCTGCTGGATTTTCTGCACCACTGCGGTGGCGACCTCGGCAGTGATGGTGGGGGAGCAGGCGCGGATGTCGATGACTACCGAGTTCTTGGCGCTGACGGCCCGTTGGCAGTTTCGTCCGAATCCGTCGACGATGTTCATTGTCACGATGCCATTTCCGGCGTCCTTGACTACCCCGATGTAGGAGGTGCTTTTGTCGGTGCCGCCGGCCCAGCGGATTTTGACGGTTTGGTCTTGGCATTTGTTCCAGCCGTATTTGGTGCCTTCGACGAACTGCTGGGCTGCTTCGTCGTTAGCCAATCGTGAGACCGCCTGAACCAGTTCAGTGGGGGCTTTCACTTGAGCGTTGGGCGCTACGCGTTGGATTGCGAGGTCTTTGTATCTTTTGGTGCCCGCGTCGTTGTAGTTGCCCCAGTCTGCGCCGGCTTGAGCGGCTGAGATGCACCCGATGGGTTCTGTTGAGCCCGTGAGAGGTTCCTCGAGGAAGTCTTCTGTGCTCGAAGCCATTCCAGTTGTGTTCATGATGGCGTCGATTTCTTCGGGCGCGAGCAGCAGTGCCCGCGATCGCATCGGTGGCGCCGGTGCCGTTGTTGTTGGCGTCGCCGAAGTTGTGGCTGATGTGGTGGTGCTGCCGGTGCTGGCCGATGGGGTTGTTGGCGCGCTGGCCGTGGTCGTGTCGCTCTGGTTCCCGTTGGGCGCCAGAAAGAAAGCCGCGACCGCGGCTGCCGCGCCCACGGACACCACCGCGATGCTCGCCACCACTAGTCGGCCTTTCGGGCGTTTAGGTGCTGGCGTATCTGGGCTCTGGCCGTGTGGGCTTGGGTATGTCGGCCATTGCTGCGGGCTAGTCACCGTCAAAGAATAGCCAGGCAGGCGTGCAAGTGAGGTGAATTGGCTGGGCGTGCCCCACCTGGTTGTCGATCTTGTGCGGGAGGCCTTGGGTGGTGTTTATGGCTTCGGTGGTGGGTTCGATTGGCGGCTGCTGCAGGCGTCGTTGAATGTGGCCGGGGAGCTCTCGGCGAGAAGGACCAACTCGATCAGCGTGCCCGAGTAGGGCCTGCGGCAGCTTGGACTTCCGTGGTGAGCGTTGCCCGCGAGGAGCTGGCGGGTTCCCAGTGGGCGGGACGGGCGAGGCATGGCACCCAGCAATAGTGCCGCGCTGGCTGGGTTTCGAGCCTGGGAATGCTACGGTTTATCCCCGAGCGGGGGCCATGCTCTTGGATCTACAAATAGTGCATGAACTGGGGGGTATGTGTGACATCGAAGCGCGTAGCTTCATGGGGGTGCTGCGGAAAAACCAATGAAAGTGTTGCACTGCTACGGAACTGTGCTATGTTCTAGAGGTGTAGCGACGGACCGCCGAACAGGCGGATCGGCACCGAAAGGGGGAGAGCAATGGGCTTCATTCCCATGAACTAAGGGCAACGCCCCGGGGATTCGACCCTGCTGGCCATCGGCGCAGGCCGGCCAGCAGGGCCCCGGGCACCACGATCATCTACTCCACACGTCGACAGGGGACATGAGGACAATGGAGAAAAAGCGAATCGCACCATACGTCGCGCGCGGCACCAAAGGCGACCAATTCATTTGGGGCGGAGGAACACTACAGAAGTCAGTACCCGCCGGACCGCTAGCCAAGGCGCTCGACGCAGCTATCCAGGCATGGAAAAGGCCCCAGACCAGCCAAGCGCTTGTCCACGAGCTCATTTCCCAGGGGCACACCCAGGAGATAGCCCAAGAAGCCGTCAGTGCCCTGGATCGACCCGGCTACGTCATCGACGCCGATATTGAGCTGCAAGATCGCTACTCGCGACCTCAGCTCTACTACAACCTGCGGGGCGCCAACCCGGCCCAGGTACAACAACGCATCAGCGCCGCAACTGTTGCGGTTGTTGGATGCGGCGGCATCGGGAACATGGTTTCGGCCGCACTGGCTGGCAGTGGCGTGGGCACCCTGGTGCTGGCGGATTACGACACCATAGAAACCTCAAATCTGTCTCGGCAGATCATGTTCCGTGAAAGCGACGTCGGACAAAATAAGGTGACCGTTCTGGCTAGGGAGCTGCGCAACTTGAACTCCCTCACCACGGTGCGTGAACTGGCGGATTTCCGTATCGAATCGCCAGAGAGCTTCGCCGCTCTAGGTGAGGTCGATGTAATCGTGCTCAGTGCCGACTCGCCCGCGCGAATCGTCTTCTGGTGCAATGAATACTGCCTGCCACGTGGAATTCCTTTCATCAACGTCGGCTACATCAACGATCTTCCGGTAGTTGGCCCGTTTGTCATCCCCGGAGTAACGGGCTGCTGGAAATGCAGTAACCCGGCGGCCAAGGTCGGCGATGAGGCAACCGCCCCCAACTTCGCTAGGACGCCCTCACACGCCTGGACCAACATGGTCAGCGCCGGCATCGCGGTCGACGATGTCCTGTCCTACGTCGGGGGCTACGCCGAACCCAGCACTCTGAATCGCCGGCTCGGTCTCTACAAGACGGACCTGACCATTCAGACCCAAGAAATGAGTACATGCACATGCCTGCTATGAGCAGGCTCGCCGCGGCCTCGCAGACTGTCCACTATCTACTGGGCTTTGCCGCGCTCACCACGGCCGCGCGCATGCTTGTCGGCGCAACAAGCTCACTGTATTTGGTCTCTAAAGGTATTGCGCCCGAGCACATCATCTACTTGAAGGTGGTGCAAGCCGGGCTCATCATGGTCTTGGAAGTGCCTTTGGGGATGGCCGCCGACTTCTTCTCGCGCCGCACGGTGATCATTGCTGGGGGCGTGTGCACCGTGGCATGGCTTGTCATCACGGCGTCGGCCACCAGCGCGCTGCCCCTGTATATCGGGGAAGCGTTCAATGCGATCGCCTTGGCCACTTTCTCCGGCGCTATCGAAGCCGAGTTATCCAGAATCTGGCAAGAATCCCGGCCCGACAAGATGCATGAGCTGTTCATCAAACAGACGACGTGGAGCTTCACTGCGACCAGCGTCGCCGCGCTTGCTGGCGGCCTGATTGCGCGGCCGGGCAGTAGCATTCCCTGGTGGTGGGCCGCTGGCTCCATGGCGATGCTGGTCCTTACCTTCGCCCTCATCTACCGACCCGGACGTCGGGACAGAAGAGCTTCACAGGCCGAACGCGCCTCCGCCCAATTCGGGCAGATATTGGGTGTGACACTGCGCGAAATGCGCCGCGACGGGCAGTCGGTGTTGAACGCTGTTCTGGCTGCGGGGTTTCTAGCGGCGGGATTCCAGGTCGTGATCCAATATTGGCAGCTGTTGATCCCCGAGACCGGATTAGGCCGCGTGACAGGGTTTTTCGGGTTGGCGTTCTTCCTGATTATCTTGGTGCAGTCGCGGACCAAGATGATCTCGGCGATACTCATGCGTTCCCGGGTTTGGTATGTCGTGGCCGGCGTGGTGCCGCCGGTGTTGATCGTGCTCGCAGTTGCGTGCACACACAGTCCGATTCTGATTGTGCTCACTCTGTGTCTGTACTTCTGGTGCTACCAAGGCTCCATGGTTGACCTGAACGCCTCGATCGCTGGCGGGGTGGATAACGATATCCGGGCCACCGTGTTCTCGATCCGCTCAGCGCTCACGCGCATCGCGGTGATCGGCACCGCGCCACTGGTGTCGCTTGCTGTTGCGCAGTTCGGCATCCTGGGAGCTGTTGCGTGCGCGGGGATGTGCGCAGTCGCGGCCGTGGTGCTAGTGCACAGCGGTGGCGTGTACGCGACGATGCAGCGCAACCGGACCCCGGTAGCGGCATAGCAACAAGATAGCGATCTTGTTGAAGATCTCCATAGTGCAAAAAGGGTCAAGTGTCTCAGCACCGATCGGAGTCCGCCGGACGCGTGGGGAAAGCGCTGTACGACTCAATGGAGTCGGGATGCCCGCGGTCGTCGACTACCAGCTTGCCCACACCCTGCGTGATGGGCTCGTCTCCCAGCAAGAGAGGGAGAGTTCAGTCAACCGGCGCCGGCCGCCGCCATTACCCGATGACGGATTGGCCAGGACCGGCAGCCACCACCAGGTGGCCTCTGCCGAACAAGCGGCACCCGGCCCACCCCCGAACAGACCACGCCCACCACGTGGACGTCACGGAGCCAGCCAAAACAACCAGCCTCCAAACTGATTGGCACGCCGCACGACCAATTACGAGTCAACTCTTAGAAGCCGTCGATCTCTTCCTGGTAGTTGCCTCGCGCGTCGTCGGCGGCCTCTTCGAAGTCGATGCCCAGTGCATCGGCTGTATGCATGAGGTCGCCAAGGAAATCCGAGAAACTGGTGGCGATCTGCTCGCGGCGCTCAGAAGGGCTCAAGCACGTCGCATAGGCAACGAAAGCGTTCGCCCCCCAAAGTGACCGGATTGTGTTGCGCTGCTGCTCACTGTCGACGTTGATCGCAGACTGCGGCGGCGTGAGGCCCCCTCTTTGCGCCAGTTCCTCGACGGTTTCCACGCGAATACGATCGGCGCGGTGCTGTGACATGAAATCCCCCTTGATAACTTCGGTAAGTGTCATCGATTCTAGCTGGCGGTCTGGGCAATTCGCCGAAGGATGATGCATCCGCGGGCTGGATTCTGAACGGGCCGCTCGTGGCCGCCGCATTTCCCTAAGTGGTGTGCTGCCAGGCTTGTACGCTTAGGACGGTATTGCTACCATAAATAGACTGTCGAGTGGCAGCAACAGGGGGCGAAATGAGTTTGACGAATCAAGATCCGGCCGGAAGCTGGCTTGCACGAAAGGCTGTACCCATGCCCACTGGTACATGGGAATACATTCTTGATGATTGGGGAGTGCGATACCGCAGCGGCTCCTGGCCATTTGCGCGCAATGGTGAATCTACGTCAGTAAGAGTGTGTCCAGACACCGAATTTCGGGTGTGGCGCAACGAGGCAGTCGACATGAGCCCCGGGCGTGCGGCTGGCGGTGACTGCGACGTATACGCACATGCCCAATTGAACTTGTGGGTTCGATCAGACGGCGACGGTAACGATGCTGATAGCGCGGTCGTTTGTTCGGTGAGCGTCGAGCTGGACCTGGAAAACGAAACAGCCCGGATCGTTGGCATGTGCCCCGATCGCCTCGCGCAACAGGCCCGTTTGAAGGCATCGAAGTTATTGGCGCTTGTTCTGGGGCATCGAGCTGCAGCTGCTACGGGCGATCGAATCGGTCCTGTGACAGCGCATGAACGTTTCCTGGATCGCTACTGCTCCGCCGATGTCCGATAATCTCATCGGTCACTGTGGCGGGAGAGGGCAATCATGACTGCGGCTATTGAATGGTCTGGCGTTGAGCAGATCGATGCTCTTGGCTGGTGTGTGAAGCGCCTCGACGGCCATTATTGCATTGATGTGCGGCAGATGCTGGCAGGGTATCGCATTCTTTTGACTCGCCGCAGCAGCAGCGGCGAGCACGTGACGTATGAGCATGGATGGTGCTACTTCGGCGCCGGTGAGGACTCCAATGGCCGGCCGCGCACAATGGAAACAGCGAAAGTGGCTGCGTTCTTGGCTGCGCAAGTCTGGGATGGGTCCGGCGCACCGCCAGGTTTCGACAAGCAGGCGGTCTGATCAGCGTCGGCACCTTTAGAAGTCGTCGGCGATGGCCTGAGCGAGCAGCTTGATGCGGTCCATGTTCTTGGCGAGGTCCGCGATTTCCATGGCAGGAACACGCGAGCCCTTTTCGGAGGGGAACTGTGGGCCTACAACGACATTGAAGATCCCGTCATGCAGGTCGCCGGAGACGTTGTGTCCGTTGACCTGGAAGTGCTGAGGTTGGTACTTGTCGGTCTCGGGATCGAGGTATTCAAGGGACACTAGGATTTCCGGGCTTGCATCGATGGTGAAGGCGCAGCTACGGGTGTCGGTGTCTGCGATGTTCCACACGATGTTGTGTGTTGAGTTCAGGCGTGCGATCGGCCGGCACGGGTCGATTCCGGTGAGCACAGTGCGTGGTGCTGCGCTCGTTCCGTGTGGGGGCCGTTTAGCGAATTCAGCGATGGCTATTTGCATAAGTTCCTTGCCGATCTGGCATCCGTCGATGGCCGGGGGCATCGAGACGACGGCGGACAGCACCACGCTGCCCGGGTATCGGGCGCTTACGTCGCAGGTTGAGGAGACCACTTGATCTCGAGGCGGTGCGTTCGGTGCGTTCTGGGAGTCGGCGATGGAGACCTCGGTGTCGCCGATGTTCTCGTGTTTAACCCAGGATTCCTGCGTCGGTAGCTGCGGGGGACCAACAACGAGGTAGATCGTTGAGCTGAGGTCCTCGGCGGGTGCCCCGATCTGCGCGGGACAGCCGGTGATGGTTCGGGGCGCTTGCACCGCCAGGGAACGCCCAGCCACTGCCGTCTTGGCGCCGTAGAGCGCGCATACGTCGACGCCGCGGATTTGCGCGATGACAGCTTGCCGTCCGGCGGTATCAGGGGCTTGAGTTGCCCCGTCCGCGTTGGTGGACTGCGCCGGGGTGTTTGCGGGGTGCGGTGGCGTGCATGCGGTTGTTGCAATCAGCGCCGTGGCCAGTGCGATCGCGGCGCGCTTGGTGCGTTGATGGCCTCCCCTGTACATGGCTATGACCGTAGCGTCTGGGTGAGCGATCGCAAGATAGGAAGCAACGCATTTTTTGTGACCTTGGATGAGCCCCGAACGCCAGGACATGGTGGTAGCCTGCCGCTAAGGGGAAGATCTGCACACATTTTTTTGGGGGGGATTCTGAGATGACAATGTTTGGCGATAACACCTACGTCGAGTTCGCCGATGAGGTGGGTACAGCGTTCGATAGCACCCTGTTCAAGGTCCTGCGCTGCAACGGCGCCACAGGCCGCGGCCTAGCGCAAGTCTCGCAGCAGACCGGCGAACTCATTGGCGCTGAAGTCGACTGCGACATCGATGAACTGATCGCCGCCCGTCCGGAAACACTGGCCGAGTATCCGCTTCTGGCCGGATAGCGCAGCGAGTGCGTCCAGGCCGTGCAACTTACGTGCCGGGGGATGTTGCACGCGGATCCCACTGGGTGTTCAGCGGGGAGCGCGCCACGAAAACAGTAGTCAGACATGCGAATAAATCAACGAGACAACAATGCGAAGGGGGATGGTGTGATGATCTCTTGTGAACAGCAGGCAAGCGGTTCACCGGCAGGTGCAGAGGCGGTTGACAAGACCACCTTGGCGCAGGTGCGGGCCACTGCCGAGTACGTTTTCAGCTGACCGATCACTTACCGGTGCGCGCGGGCGGTTCTGTGATCGAACGACGTGCATGGAGTATTGACGTTGCGGCGCACCACGGAGGTGTTGTCTTGCTAAGACACTGGATATCAACAGGGGGAAACAGATGGCACTCGATGAGCAATTACGCACACTGATCAACGAACATGATGGCATTGGCCAGCAGATTGAAATACGCGCGGCACAGGTGGTTTTGGACTTCATGAATGAGCACAGCCTGGAAGAGATGACGACGAACGCCGACAAGACTATCGCCGACGGGTTCGAGGACAATGAAGATCTCAGCGCCGCGTTCGGCAACGTCAACGCCCGGCTCTTTCCGTACACGAATGGCACCTGGCGGCTGTCCAAGCAGTCACTGATCGAGTACCTCGCCGCCGCCGGAGCCACTTCGAATTGAGCCAGATGACATACGACTACAACAGTTACATCGGTTATCTGCTACTTGATGGCATCGTCGGCGCTGATGCGACGCTGTCGGCTACAGCATTCGGGGCATCTGACGACAGGTTCAGTGCGGTTGTCTCAGGGGGTGCGCCGGGAATCATCTACCTGATCTTCCGGTATGACGCCAGTAAATTGACTAGCCAGATGACTGAAGAAGAGCAAGCAATCTGGGATGAGGCAGGCAGTGAGTGTCTTACCCAGGCCGGCACCGCTGTCGCGCTGGAAGCGCTGCGGTGCAAGATCAACGAAGCACTACCTGCGTCTAGGCAGGTGGAGGCCGGGGACATTGAAGATGACCGCGGCTACGGCTGGCCTAACGCCAGCATCCTGCTGGAGTATCAGATGGGCGAGACCGTCGCCGACTGGGAGCAGCGCGTCGCCACCCCTGCGATCAAGGCGATGGACGCCTTGACAGCGGACTCTTGCCGTGAATGGATCGCACGGATGCGTCCATAGCTTGAGCTTCGGGCCGGCGCCCGGTCTCTGGCTGGGGTGATGCGAAGGCGCTCGATGTAGCGCTGCGGACAAGGGAGGCTGACAGTGGACCACCAACCCCGAACACAGACCCCTTCTGCTGGCCGCCGTGGGATGTGGTGGGGACTGGTCTCCGCAGCGCTCATCGCCGGCGGAATCGCCGTGCTGCTGATCGCCGATCAACGAGATCAGCGATGGAATTCGTTTGTCCGCCAGCATTGTCCGCCTCACCCGATACCCATGCTTCCCGATAACCGCTTACTGGGCTGGATAACTCTCATGGCTGCTGCGTTCGCGGCGTTCTGCCTGATCGCGGCTCTTGTGCCCGCAGTGTCAAAGACGCTGCGCAACAACAAATCCACTGTGTCCGCCCGCCAGCGCATACTGACGTGGCTGATCGTGACCGCCCTGATTGTTGGCGCTGTGATCGCCTTCGCGCTGTCAACCCGTCACACCGCAACGGCCGTCGCCTGGGTGCTGGCATTGCTCGCTTTCGCCGCCGTTGGATCTCAGAAACGCTGGCGTCCGGCCGGCGGCGCCATCGCGATGACCATCGTCGGGCTCGTTGTGTGCCTGGCGGTGGGATTCCTCGGATTCTTCACAACAGAAGACCGAAAAACCTCAAACGGCACCGACGGCAGCGGGATCCCCTGTCCACGCGGATGAATGCCTTTGCCGCGCGACCAACCGTGGCGAGAGTTGCGGGAAAAACTCGGCGGTACACCGCTAATACTGATAGTGTGGCAGGCATCTTTTCCGGCGTTCGTTCCCGGGGACCCACTCGCAGAGTACTTCCGTGTCTACGTTTGGGGCTCGCTAGAAGCCGAAGCCGCCGCCACAAGTCGATGCATGGAATACGACACCGCGCGGCGGCTCAAAGGCTGATCGTGCCAAAGGTGAGAGCCTCATCGGGCCATCGGGATCGCTACCGGGCGATCCGCCGAAAGCTCACTCTAGGTATATGTTCGGCAGTTTTGGCCGCCGGTTGCGTACCTGCTAACGATCCGCCGCCGCGTGATCAGGTGTACGTGTTCCAGACTTCGACCTCGGTCGGTGTAGGGCGCGGCGCGGCGGTCATGACTGAAGTTCAGGGCGCTCCGGCAGACATTGCAGGGCCGGTTCGGGTGACAACGGATCGACGGTACGCGTACACATACTCGGCGGCCGGAATCACCTCCATCAACACCTGGACTTTCGCGCACCGTGTACTTCCTTGCGGCCAAACATGTTTAGGGTTCCCGTCGGCTATTAACCCGATAGGGCGCAGCCTTGTGGGCGGCTTCGATGCCGGCAGCGAAAAAGCCGGTCCCCAGACCCAGACGTGGAATGCCACGGTGCGGGCCCTCGATCTCGGCAGTGCTGAACCGCGTGTGCAGACGATCGGATCAGTTCCTCTTCTTGCGGCCCGGCCCGCCGCGCACAACGTGTTGCCCTATACCTTCTATTTAGATTCAGCAGACGGCGTGTACGCGTTCCTCAACGCCGTGAACTACCGGCCCACCAGACCCTGGGAACTGCCGCAAACACTTTGGATCACCACTCTCAACGGGAACGCCCGCGCGCTCGGCGACTATGCGTTCCCCGACGAGCGCGACGTATGGGGTGCGATGCGCCCCGACGGTAAAGTGCTCGCGATCGGCAGCTACGGGCTCGCTGAGAATGCGGCTACCTGCCGATCCCGGGGTGTGGACCTGATCGACACAGAATCCGGAGCGAAAACCACTGTGAGTCCAGCGGATTCCGCAGACGGAAACATCGATTCTTGGATATCGCGTGCGTGGTGGGGTTCCGAGGGCACGTTGTATGTGACCTATCAGCAGAAGAACTGTTCGGACCGCTCGTCGTCGGTGCCAGTGCCGCAGGTGTGGGCACTGCGTCTGGGGGCTTGGCATCAGGTGGGCTCCGGCCCGGCGATTGTTGCAGTCGAGTTGGGCGGCGGCGCTGTGGCGGTGGTGGAACCCAATTCGATCCAAAGCGGTCGTGTCGATACCGTCGACATGACAAAAGGGACGCTGTACTACCTAGATCCCGCAGGAGCGCGCACCAAGATCGCTGAGGACGTGACGGGCGTAGCTGATGTTCCGCGCGTAGACCTTTTCGGCGTAGGCGTTGGGACCAGCGGCTGATCGTACGGTCTATGTGCTCAGGCAAGGGGCCCGTAGAGGTGTGAGTAGAACTCCAACCTCCCACTTTCCCGGTGCCTCTGGGGGTAGCGTTGAATGCAGCAAGTCGTTGTAGATTTCCGAGGATTTAAGGGGGGGTGTGACGGGTGAGTTTGTTGCGCAACAGCCGGAGTCTGCGACAGCCGCCGCCGACCCTGGTGGCACCGCGACCGACGCGCACTACCGGTACATCCAGGTTGGTTACGCCCCCGCGGAGTGCCGTGCGGCTGAAGTCGCAGCCCAAGTACGTGGCCATGCGCAGAACTCAGAACCCATCAACGTCCACTGGCACTAACGCGGTCCCTGTGCGGCTGCAACAAGCAGAATCAAACAACGAGGAGGGAAGCGATAGTGGCGGAACTAATTTCGCGGAGCCAAGCCAACCAATGGTCTGGTAGGACACTGACTGACGGGCAATACGAACGGCTGGTGGACTGCATCCCGAACTCTTCGATTCCCGACGCGATCTACACCATCGTGAACGAATCGATCATGGGCAGTTGCCCTGATTTCGATGACCGCGAATGATAACCAGCTCGGGCTGGAGCTCTGGAAGCGTGAGCACGACCTTCCCGTGCGCTGGGGCGGACTGCCGGTGGGCTAGGGTGCGTGGTCGGCCACCGCTGACTGCCCATGTTCTACTGTCGAGATGACCGGTGCAATCGACTCCAATCAACCACAACGCGACAGCGCTCAAGCTCACCGCCGATCAAAATCGGTCACCGCCGGGCACTGGCTCATAGTTGCAGCGATTCTCGTCGCTGGCTTCGGCGGCGGTCTGCTCGCTTGGCATCCATGGGAATCAACACCGCGTCTCGAACCAAGCTTCTCCGAGGACTCGGCGCGCGTGATTTACACCAGGCAAGAAACTGGCGGCGCCGACAACTTGCATGGCACCTATGGAATGACTAGGTGCTATGGCAATACGGCCAACCCGCCCGTTGTGTATGGCTGCGTGTTCATCCCATCAAGGGTGCAACCTTCTTCTTCCTGATTTTCGGGCATGTCCTGAGCATGAATACACGGGGCAACCGCTGTGAAGTCGGCGAGGTGGTGGTGGAGCCACGGGGGATCGAACCCTGATCTGAGCCTTGTGAAGGCCCCGCTCTACCGTTGAAGTAGAGCTGCGCCGTGGACAAATAGGCGTAAATCCTCGAGTGGAGCCTTGGAGAATCGGACTAAATCGACTCGGGCTCGTGGGACGTCGCTGGCCGATAGATTCTGTCTTCGGTGCGGTTTCCTGATGTTGGCATCTCGGACCGATCCACGTGCAGCTGCGGTGCCTGTGTCTGCAGGCAGTGGGTTGGGTTCATCTGTGCGCCGTGGTGTGGCGTCTATGTTGCGCGGGCGCTTGTCTTGAGCAGGGTGGGGCGCAACCCCCGTCTGTGAGGGCGGGGTCAAGCCCTGTTTGTTTTTCGGCGGGGGCGGCCTTTGGGGCGGTTGGGGTTTTGTTGGTTTTGGACGTATTGCTTGACGATGTCCAGGGGTGCGCCGCCGGCGGAGACGACCGCATAAGACGGTGACCAGAAGTGATCACCCCAGAGTGCGCGTGTGATTTCGGCCCAGCCCTGCGCGCGTACCCGCATAGAGGAGATTGTTTTCAGGCTCATCACCAAACGTGAGAGCGCAAGTTTGGGCGGGTAGGACACCAGTAGGTGGGCGTGATCGGTGTCGGTTTCAAAGGCCTCCAGGATCACGTCGTGTCGGCTGCAGACCTCGGTGAAGGCATCCGCGAGCAGCGCAGTGACCCGGGGTGTCATGACTTTGCGGCGATATTTCGGGGTCAGCACGATGTGCGCATGCAATTTGTAGACCACATGTCGACCGTTGCGCCAATCATCATAAACATCAGGCATATACCGATGTTATCTAAAATGTTGGCCACTATTGCTATCGTTGGATTTGTGAATCGGTCAGCGGCGGGCAGCGCGTATCGGACGGCGATCGTCTCGATCCGACTAAGTGGTGCTGACTATCGCCTCGCCCACGGCGCGCATCATGTCGCGGGACGGTTGTGGAGCCACGGTATCGCTGGGGTCCGACAGTTCTGGAGTGAGCGCGGCACCGATCCTGATCTCGCGCAGATCCGCGGCATACTATCGGCGGCCGATGCCGAGCTGCTGGCGTTGCATGCACATACCCGGCAGGCGATAGCCGACGACATAGTCGACGCGATCGCCACCTATCGGGCCAACCGTGCCCGCGGGCGCGCTGGGCTGGCTCGGGCACCCTGGCGCGAAAAGGTGTATCGCCCACTGACATTCACTCGTGGTTTCGGCTGGCGACTCGACAAAAACAACGGCGCCCGATTGTGGTTGTCGCTGGGCCGGGGCCGGCCCCGTATCGGTATCCGCACACCGCAGGTCTTCGATTCAGCGACCGGGCAGCCAGCGCCCCCGCAGCAGTGGGGGGAGATCCGGTTGTGCTGGAACCGTGACGCCCGTACCCATGAACTGCACATTGCTTACCGCAGCGCGCTGGTGAACCCCGTACTGGACCTTGATCAGGTCGTGGCCATCGACGAAGGCGTCATCAACCCGATGACCTTGGCCACGCTCACCGCCGACGGTATAGAGGTCACCGTGATCAACGGCCGCCACGCCCGGGCGCTCAAACATCGCCGCAACACTGCCGTGGCTGCCTTGCGTAAACGGATGGCCAAATGCACGAAAGGCTCACGGCAGTGGCGCCGCTACGACACTGCTCTGCGACGCGCCAACCACAGCACCCAAGCCGGGCTGCGCAACCTCGATCACCAGGTGACGCGCAAGGCCGCCGACATGATCATCGCCGCCAGCGCCGGCCGGGTCGGCATCGGTGATGTTCGCGGTATCGAACGCAACACGGCCAAGGCTGAACGGCGCCGCGCTGGGCGACATCAACGCCGCCGACTCTCACAATGGTCGCGCGGCCGCCAGGAACGCTACCTCGGTGAGAAGACTGGGGTCAGCGCCGAACATGTCGACGAGTCGTACTCCTCGAAAACCTGCCCCGAATGCCTGCATCTCAACAGGCCGACTGGGCGCAAATACCGGTGTCGTGCATGCCAGTTCACATGCCACCGCGACGCAGTGGGAGCCATCAACATTCTGATGCGTACCCTCCACGGCGCCTACACCCGCATCGACCCGGACACCCCTATCCGGGTCGCATATCTCCGAGCCACACCGCTCACGGCAGCGCGCCGCGATCGAGGTGGCACCGAGTACAGCCCAGAACCGGGCCACCACCAGCACCGTCTGGTTGCGTAGCTGACCCACGACCTCGGAACAGAACCACACCCCAGCACTGGGAGACCAAGCACCACCGTGGAACCACCCGAGCAGCTAGTCAGAAGCCCCGCCCGCACGGACGGGGAGGTTCACGAGTTCGTTTAGTCGGGTGCGTTCATCGTCGGTGAGGTAGTTCTTGCGGTGGGCTTGGGTGTGGTACCACTGCCCGATTTTGGCTTGCCCGCCGATGTTGGGATCGGTGACGAACGATGATCGATCGATGGTGTGGATGTTGGTTTTGGTGACGTAGTGCTCGATGAGATCGATCCATTGTCCTGGTGTGCGTGTAGGGGCTGCGTCACGTCGTTTCCATGCGAACCCGGGGATGGTTTCGAATTGGTCGATGATGCGGGGTGGCAGGGATTTGGCGCGGTAGGCGGCGAGGCTGGCGCGTAGTGCGGTGCCTAGCGGGAATCCCCGGAATTGGGCGTTCACGCGGACGTTGGTGTGGCCGTGGGTGGCGTGGAAGTCTCGGAGGTAGGCGGCGGTGCGTAGGTGGGTGGGGACGGTGCGATCGATGGTGCGTAAGAAGATGTCGCGGGCGACGTTGTCGAGGCCTTTAGGTAAGTCGACGGTCAGCGGTCCGTGGCTAGGTGTGTTGGCGTCGTTGGTGTTCTCGCGCCAGGTCAATAGTGACTGGTGTAGGAGTTCGTCCTGGTCGGCCAGGGAGGTGAGGACGCGCCAGGCGGCAAGGTGGCTGGTTCGGGCCGCGGCCAGATCGGCGGCGGTGTCGTCGGCGTCGTCGGCGAGCAGGACGGGCACGATGATGAGGGCTTTGTGTTCTGGGCCGGAGGGGTGTGG
>Ga0268299_1001626_pt1 | contig 36130 bp, 37 predicted proteins | sample NOBtaG_FD_193484 | JGI IMG/M metagenome (GOLD analysis project Ga0268299, IMG submission 193484) | Activated sludge microbial communities from bioreactor in Nijmegen, Gelderland, Netherland - NOB reactor | ecosystem: Engineered > Bioreactor > Aerobic > Activated sludge | place: Netherlands... | reverse complement strand
CTCCGGTATCGCGCCTCCGGCGATCAGCTGGGCCACCCACACCCGCAACGACCAGTAGACTGCACCCTGCACCCTGCACCCTGCACCCTGCACCCTGCACCCCTGCACCCCTGCACCCCTGCACCCCTGCACCTTCCCATGACCCGCCTTTCCACCTACCTCTCCTTCGTCCGCTTCAGCCACACGGTGTTCGCGCTCCCCTTTGCCCTGACGGGGGCGCTGCTGGCGACGCGGGAGCACGCCATCACGTGGGCGCAGGTGGGCTGGATCGTGTGCGCCATGGTGACGGCGCGCAGCGCCGCGATGGGATTCAACCGGCTGGTGGACGCCCGCTTCGACGCGCTCAATCCGCGGACCGCGTCGCGCGAGCTGCCGCGAGGAGCGATGTCCACGCGCGAAGCGTCGGTGTTCGTGATCGTGGCGTCGGCGACGTTTGTGTGGGTCTCGTTCCAGATCAGCAGCCTCTGCGGCTGGTTGTCGCCGCTCGCGCTCGCCATCGTGTTCTGGTACTCGCTTGCCAAGCGGTACACCGCCTACACGCAGGCGTTCCTGGGACTGGCGATGGCCGTGGCGCCCGTCGGCGGCTGGCTGGCGGCTGGCGGGCGCGGCGGGTGGGAGCCGTGGCTGCTCGGCCTGGCCATCGGCCTGTGGGTCGGCGGCTTCGACGTCCTGTACGCCTGCCAGGATCTCGAGTTCGATCGCGCGCAGGGACTGCGGTCCATTCCGGAGCGGTTCGGTGTCCCAGCCTCCCTCCGCCTCTCGAGGCTGATGCACGTCGGCACCATCGCCTGCATGGCCGTGCTCGGCTGGCTGGTGCCGCTCGGGCCCATCTACGCCGGCGGCGTGCTCATCGTCGCGATACTCCTCGTGTTCGAACAGTCGCTGGTCAGCGCGACGGACCTGTCGCAGGTGAAGCGGGCCTTCGACCTCAACGGCTACGTGGGGATCGTGTACTTCCTCGTGACCGCCCTGGCGATCTATGTCGGTTGACAAGTCGCCCGCCAGGATCGCGGGCATGTTCGACGCGATCGCGGGGCGCTACGACCTGCTGAACACGGTGCTCTCCGGCGGGCTCGACCGCTACTGGCGGCATCGGGCCATCCGGTCGCTCGGCTTCACCGGGCGGGAGCGTCTGCTCGACGTGTGCACGGGCACGGCCGATGTCGCCGTCGCCGGGGCGCGCGCGGCCCGCGGGGCGGCGCGGGTGGTCGGCATCGACTTCGCGGGGGCCATGCTCGCGCATGGCGCCACCAAGCTCCGGGCGCAGGCGCTCGATGCCCGCGTGCAGCTCGTTCGCGGTGATGCGATGCACTTGCCCGTGGCCGACGAATCGGTCGACGGTGTCACGATCGCCTTCGGCATCCGCAACGTACAGCGGCCAGAGGTGGCGTGTGGCGAGTTGCTGCGCGTCCTCCGGCCGGGCGGCCGGCTGGCCATCCTCGAGTTCGGCCTGCCGGTCGTGCCGGCCGTGCGTCCGTTGTACTTGTGGTATTTCAACCACGTGCTGCCCCGCATCGGCCGCGCCGTGTCGCGCCACACGATGGCCTACGACTACCTGCCCCAGTCGGTGGGCAGCTTCCCGTGGGGCGACGCCTTCGCGCGCATCCTGCGTGACACGGGATTTTCACACGTGACGGCACGGCCACTTTCGTTTGGCATCGTCTATCTGTACAGTGCGACCAAACCAGGGGGCGCGGCGGTCTGTGATACTCTCGTAACTGGCTGATGTACTTCGACTTCGAGGATCGCCACACCGACATCGAGCCTGTCGGACGCGCCATCAACCTGCGCGACGGCGTCGGGGTGTCGGTCCTTGTACACGCCCTGATCATCAGCCTGGTCCTCCTGGGCCCCCAGTTCCTGCCAGAGCGACAGGCGGATGCCGAGGACGACATCGTCCGCCTCGAGTCGGCCGAGAAACCGGAGGAGCCGCGATTCGTGTTCGTGCAGCCGCGGCTGGACATGCCGGCGCCGAAGCCGCCCGAGCGCGCCGAGCTCTCGGACATCGATCGGCAGGCGCGCACCACCGAGCGTCCGCCAGCGTTGGACAACCCGCTGCCGTACGCGCGTGGGAATTCCGCCGAGCGTGTCGAGGCCCGCGAAGAGGAGCGCGCGCGTGGGCGCGGCCCGGCCGAAGAGCCGGCGCCCCCCAGCCCGCCGGCGGTGGAGACACCGGCCACGGAAGACCCCAGCGCGCAGGGCCGCATGGCCATGCAGCAGCCGCAGGCCGCGCAGCCGCCACCCGGCGGGAAGCTGGGCGAGGCCCTGCGTAACCTGCAGAAGTACGTCGATCGTGAGTCGTTCGACAACCAGCGCGGGGGTGGCCAGGAGTTCGGGCCGCTTCAGTTCGACACCAAGGGCGTCGAGTTCGGGCCGTGGATTCGGCGCTTCGTGTCTCAGGTGAAGCGCAACTGGTTCGTGCCCTACGCGGCCATGTCGCTGCGCGGACGCGTGGTGATTACGTTCTTCGTCCACAGGAATGGCGCGCTGACGGACGTGACCATTGTCAGCCCGTCAGGCGTGGAGTCCTTCAACCTCGCGGCGCGCAACGCGCTGCTTGCCTCGAACCCCACCGAGCCGCTGCCGCCCGAGTATCCGGACGACAAGGCGTTCTTCACCGTCACGTTCTTCTACAACGAATCGCCGGACGGCCGCACGCCGCAGTGACGACCCCGAAGCGGCCGCTCGTGGCCGTGCTGGGGCCGACCGCCACCGGGAAGAGCGCGCTGGGGCTCGCGCTGGCCGAGCGGCTCGACGGCGAGATCATCAACTGCGACTCGACGGCCGTGTACCGCGGGTTCGACATCGGCACGGACAAGGTTCCGGCGGCCGAGCGGCGCGGTATCCCGCACCACATCATTGACATCGTCCCGCCCGACGCCGACTACAACGCGGCGGACTATGCCCGCGACGCCGCGCGCACGGTCCACGAGATCCACGCGCGTGGTCGGGTGCCGATCCTGGTGGGTGGCACCGGCTTCTACTATCGCGCCCTGGTCCGTGGACTGTTTCCCGGGCCTGGGAAGGACGGGGCGCTGCGTACCCGGCTCGACGGGCTCGCGGGCCGGTTCGGCGTCGAGCGCCTGCACCGGCTGCTGGCCCACGTCGATCCCGAGTCGGGCCGGCGGATCCAGGCGCGTGACCGCAAGCGCATCGTGCGGGCGCTCGAGGTGTACTTCCAGACCGGGCAGCCGCTCACCGCGCATTTCGCGCGGACCGTGTCGCCGCTGGGGCCGGGCGTGGAGGTCATCGCCCTCGCCCTGCACCTGCCCGCGGCGGTCCTGTCCGAGCGCCTGGCGCGGCGCGTGGACCAGCAGTTCGAGGCTGGCCTGCTAGACGAGATGCGCGCCAACCTCGCGGCCGGGGTGCCCGAAACGGCGCGCCCGTTCACGGGTCTCGTCTACCGGCAGGCACTCGAGCACCTCAACGGTGTCAGGGACGAGGCGGCCACGCGCGCGCTGATTGCACAGGAGAACCGCCGGTACGCGAGGCGGCAGTTGATCTGGTTTCGCAAAGAGCCTAACCTTATGTGGTTTCACGGCCCCGGCGAGACTCTCGACACGCAGGCCCGCGTCTTTGCCTGGCTGGCCGAACGGGGCTTGTTGTACGCCTAAGGAGCGACGCCGCGATGGCTGACACGAAGACCGGCGCCCCGAACATCCAGGACGTCTTCCTCAATTACGCGCGCCGGGAGAAGCTCGCCGTCGTCCTGCATCTGCTGGATGGGCGCGAGTTCGAGGCCCGCATCAAGAACTTCGATCGCTTCGCCCTCATCGTCGAGCACAACGGCATGGACCACCTGGTCTTCAAGCACGCCATCGCGACGATCCGCACCCCGCGCAGCGTCCCGAACTACTTCTCGTCGCATCACCCGTAATCCCCGGGGCGGCACCGCAGTGCAGTGAAGGCGTAGCCGTGTTCCGACGGGCGGTCGTCATCGTGCTCGACAGCGTCGGCGCCGGCGAGTTGCCGGACGCCGCGCTGTACGGCGACCAGGGCAGCCATACGCTGGGCCACGTCGCGGCCGCCGGGCCGCTCGACATCCCGGTGCTCGCGGCCCTCGGCCTCGGTTGCGCCGTTCCGCTCGACGGAGTCCCTTGTCCCGCCTCGCCCGGCGCGGCCTACGGGCTGATGGCCGAGCGGTCGGCGGGCAAGGATTCGGTGACGGGACACTGGGAACTGATGGGCGTGGTACTGGAGCGGGCGTTCCCGACGTTCCCGCACGGCTTTCCGGTCGCCATGATCCGCGACTTCGAGGCGCGCATCGGCCGGCCGGTGCTGGGCAACGTGGTGGCGTCCGGGACGGCGATTATCGAGGACCTGGGTGCGGAGCACATGCGCACCGGGCGGCCCATCGTCTACACGTCGGCCGACAGTGTGTTTCAGATCGCCGCGCACGAGGAGGTCGTGCCTGTGGCGACGCTGCACGAGTGGTGCCGCATCGCCTACACGATCGCGGTCGAGGGCGCCGGGCTCGGGCGCGTGATCGCCCGGCCGTTCCTCGGCAGTCCCGGGGCGTTTCGCCGCACCGCCAACCGCCATGACTACGCGATGCCACCGACGGCGGACACCCTGCTCGACCGGCTCACGGCGCAGGGGGTCCCGGTGACGGCCATCGGGAAGATCGGCGACCTCTTCGCGGGCCGGGGGATTACCCGCGCGGTTCCAACAGCCAGCGACGAGGACGGCATGGATGCCGTGTCGGCGTGCCTGGACGAGAACGACCACGGTCTCCTGTTCGTGAACCTCGTGGACTTCGACACCCTGTACGGGCACCGGAACGACGTGGCCGGCTACGCCAGGAACCTCGAGCGGTTCGACCGCCGGCTGGCCGCGCTCCTGCCGCGGCTGCGCGTGGACGATCTGCTCGTGATCACCGCCGACCACGGGAACGACCCGGCGACGCCGAGCACCGATCACTCCCGCGAGCACGTGCCTGTGCTGGTCCACGGCGCCCGGGTCCGGTGCGGGGTGTCGCTGGCGACGCGGCAGACGTTCGCGGACCTGGGACAGACACTGGCGGAGGTCTTCGGCGTGACGCCGCTGGCCCACGGGACGAGCTTCCTCAAGGAGATCACGTGACGATTCGGGAGCAACTGGAGCAGCGCGAGCGCGAGATCCTCGCGCCGCAGGCCGCCCGGAGCGGCGCCAGCCGCGGCCGGTTGCGGCCGGAGCCCGAGGATCCGGTGCGGCCGGCATTCCAGCGGGATCGTGACCGGATCATCCACACCAAGGCATTCCGGCGCCTGAAGCACAAGACGCAGGTGTTCTTCTCGCCGCGCGGGGACCACTACCGCACGCGGCTCACGCACACGCTGGAGGTCTCCCAGATCGCCCGCACCATTGCCAAGGTGCTGCGCCTGAACGAGGAACTGACCGAAGCCATCGCACTCGGCCACGACCTGGGGCACACGCCGTTCGGGCACGCCGGCGAGCGCGTCCTCAGCGGCCTGGTGCCCGGCGGCTTCAACCACTACGAGCAGAGCCTGCGCATCGTCGACGTCCTCGAGCAGGATCGCCGCGGCCTCAACCTGACCTGGGAGGTCCGCGACGGCATCGCGCGCCATTCGAAGGGGAAGAGCGGGCTGCCGGTCGGCGCGCCTCCGGAACTCCGCGCGAGCACCATCGAAGGGCAGATTGCGCGCGTCGCGGACATCGTCGCCTACGTGAACCACGACATCGACGACGCCGTGCGGGCCGGCATCCTCAGCGAGGACATGCTGCCGGGGGATGCGGTGGCCAGGCTCGGCCGGACCCCTTCCGAGCGCATTGGCCGCCTGGTCACCAACGTCGTCGAGGAGACGCTGGCCGGCGGGCTGACCGAGGTCCGGATGAGCCCGGACGTCCTGGAGGCGATGCTGGCCCTCAGGGCGTTCATGTTCGAGGCGGTGTACGAGAACCAGGTCGCCACGGCGGAGTTCGGCAAGGCGCATGGCATCCTGGCGGGGCTCTGGGAGAAGGTGCGGGCCCGGCCCGAGGCGTTCCTGGACCCGCGCACCGTGGAGCTGGAGGGGCTGGACCGGGCCGCCCAGGACTTCCTCGCCGGGATGACGGACCGCTATGCGGTTAACTTGTTCGAGCAGTTGTACATCCCGAAACCCTGGGTGACGGTGACCGACGGGCCGCGCATGGTATAATCGCCGTTTCGATGCGGCTGGATCTTTCGCACATTCGGCAGCCGGAAACGGCGTTCCTGCGCCAGTACGAACCGTCGGCCTTTGCGGAAGACGACGAGGATTACCGGGTCGTCGCGCCGGTGTCGCTGGGCTTCACCATCCACAAGGATCAGGACCGGTTCCGGCTGGTGGGCACGCTGGCGACCACGCTGGAGCTGCGGTGCAGCCGGTGCCTGGAGCCCTTCGCGTGGCCGGTGAACGCGGCCTACGACCTGCGTTACCTGCCCGAAGGGGCCGGCGTCCCGGACGATGAGGACACCGAGGACAGGGAGTTGGGGGAGGACGATGCGTCCGCCACCTTCTACCAGGACGACGGGATCGATCTCGGCGACCTGATGCGCGAGCAGTTCTACCTGGCGCTGCCGATGAAGCCGCTGTGCCGCGAGGACTGCAAGGGGCTGTGCCCGCAGTGCGGCACGAACCTGAACACCGACACATGCCAGTGTCAGATCCGGTGGGAGGATCCCCGGCTGGCCGGCCTGAAAGCGTTGATTCCCGACCGAAAGCACGACGATGCCTAATCCAAAACGCCGCCACTCCAAGACGCGGGGCCGCAAGCGCCGCACCCACGATGCCCTGACCGCCGCCAACGCCGGCCGCTGCCCGCAGTGCGGCGAGCCGAAGGCCGCGCACCGCGTGTGCGCGTACTGCGGCCACTACCGCGCCCGCCAGGTGCGGCCTGTCGACGAAGAATAGCCGGCCGACACACCAATGCGCATCGCGGTCGACGCCATGGGCGGCGATCATGCGCCCCGGCGTCCCGTCGACGGTGCCCTTGCCGCGGCGCGGTACCTCGGCATCGGGATCGATCTCGTGGGGCGGGCCGACGTGATCCGTGAGGAGCTCGTGCGCCATCCCGACGCCGAGGCGCTGGACGTCTCGGTGGTGGATGCCCCGGACGTCGTGGACATGCACGAATCGGCCGCCCTGGCGCTCCGGCGCAAGCCGCGGTCGTCGGTGATGGTGGCCGCCGGCCGCGTGAAGGACGGTCAGGCCGTTGCCCTCGTCACGGCGGGGCACACCGGCGCCGCGGTGGTCGCGGCCCATGCCGTGTTCGGCATGCTGGAGGGCGTGGACCGTCCGGCGCTGGCGCCGGTCGTGCCCACCAAGCAGGGGTCGGCCGTCCTGCTGGATGCCGGCGCCACCGTGGAGTGCCGGCCCGCGCACCTGGTGCAGTTCGGGGTGATGGGCGCGGCCTACGCGCGCGTCGCCCTCGGGCTGGAACGTCCCCGCGTCGGATTGCTCTCGATTGGTGAGGAAGCCTCGAAGGGCAACGAGCTGACCAGGGAGGCGCATCGGCTCATGATGCAGGCGCCGGTGCACTTCGTGGGCAACGTCGAGGCGCGCGGCATCTTCGCGGGCGAGGCCGATGTGGTGGTCGCGGATGGCTTCACGGGGAACGTCGCGCTCAAGTTGAGCGAAGGCGTCGTCGAGATGGTCGAGGACCTGCTCCGCGAGGAGTTGCAGAGCACGTTCTCGAGCCAGATGGGCTACCTGCTGTCGCAGCGGGCCTTCCGGCGGTTCCGCAAGCGGGTGGACTACTCGGAGTACGGGGGGGCGCCGCTGCTCGGGACCGCGGGCGTGGTGGTCGTGGGCCACGGGCGGTCGTCGGTGAAGGCGATTCGCAACGCGGTGGCGCAGGCGGCGCGGCTGGCCGGTGATGGGGGATGGGTGCGGATGCAGAAGGACCTGATGGCCGTGGGACGAGCGGAGCTCTCGTGATCGCCTGCCTTTTTCCGGGCCAGGGATCGCAGGCCGTGGGCATGGGCAAGGCGCTCGCCGACGCCTTCGCGGTGTCTCGTGACACATTCGACGAGGCCGATCGCGCACTCGGTGAGCGGCTCAGTCAGGTCATCTTCGACGGTCCCGCGGACACGCTCACGCTCACCGAGTACACGCAACCCGCCCTCCTCACCGTGAGCGTCGCGACGTGGCGTGCACTGGCCGAGCGCGGGATGGCGCCCGCGTTCGTGGCCGGGCACAGCCTTGGAGAATATTCGGCCCACGTGGCGGCGGGCACGCTGGACTTCGCCGATGCCGTGCGCCTGGTCCGCCATCGCGGCCGATACATGCAGGAGGCGGTGCCGGTTGGCGCCGGCGCCATGGCGGCGATTCTCGGACTCGATGAAGCGGCGGTGCTGCAGGCCTGCGCCGAGGCCGCGCAAGGCGAGGTGGTGAGTCCCGCAAACCTGAATGGCGCCGGGCAGATCGTGATTGCCGGGGCCACGGGCGCCGTGGCGCGGGCCGGCGAGTGCGCCAGGGCCCTGGGCGCCCGGCGCGTGATTCCGCTGAAGGTCAGCGCGCCGTTCCACTGTGCCCTGATGGGCCCCGCGCAGGAGCGCCTGGCCCCCGAGCTGCGCGCCGTCCCCGCGCGCGATCCGCGGGTGCCGGTCATTGCGAACGTGGACGCCCGGCCGCGCACGACGGCCGCCTCGTCGATCGACGCCCTGATCGCCCAGGTGTCGAGCCCGGTCCGCTGGGAGGAAACGGTGAGGTATCTGGCGGCCGCCGGGGTTACCACGTATATCGAAGTAGGTCCCGGCACGGTGCTGGCTGGCCTGGTGCGCAAGATTCACAAGGACGCCGCCGTTCTTGGCGTCCAGGCGCCGGAGGACTTCGGCGCGCTGCCGCTGGCATCATGAGCACATTCACGGGCAAGATCGCGATCGTCACCGGCGCGTCGCGCGGTATTGGCCGTGCCATCGCGCAGCAACTCGCCGCGGCCGGCGCCGTGGTCGTGTGTGTCGCGCGGGGCGAGAACGCGGCGGCCACCGCCGAGGCCATTCGGGCCGCCGGGGGGCAGGCCGAGGCCCATGGCGTGGACGTGACGGACGCTGCGGGCGTGGACGCGCTGGTCGGCGGGATCATCGAACGCCACGGCCGCATCGACATCCTGGTCAGCAACGCCGGCATCGCCCGGGATCAGTTGATGCTGCGGATGAAGCGCGCGGACTGGGACGAGGTGATTGCGACCAACCTCACCGCCTCGTTTACCTGGTGCCAGGCGGTGCTGAAGCCCATGATCCGGCAGCGCGCAGGGCGCATCGTCGCCATCAGCTCGGTCGTGGGGCAGATGGGGAACGCCGGCCAGGCGAACTACGCGGCGTCGAAGGCCGGGCTGATCGGGTTCTGCAAGTCGCTGGCGCGCGAGGTCGCGTCGCGCAACGTGACGGTGAACGTCGTGGCGCCCGGGCTGATCGGCACGGACATGACCCGGACCATCACCGACAACGCGAAGGCCGACTGGGCGTCGCAGATTCCGATGGGGCGCATGGGCACGCCGGAGGACGTGGCGGCGGCCGTGCGGTTTCTCGCATCGGACGAGGCGTCGTATATTACTGGGCAGGTTCTCGCCGTCAACGGCGGGATGTACATGTGAGTTGGGTGCCCACACCGGGCGCCGTCAAGGGAGGAAGCTGTGGCCGTTGCCGACAAGGTTAAGAGCATCATCGTGGAGCAGCTGGGCGTCGACGAGGAAGAGGTGACGCCAGATGCCTCGTTCGTCGAGGACCTGGGCGCCGACTCGCTCGATACCGTCGAGCTCGTGATGGCGTTCGAGGAGGAGTTCGGCATCGAGATCCCTGACGAGGAGGCGGAGAAGATCACGCGCGTCAAGGAAGCGGTTCAGTACATCGAGTCGCACTCCAAGAAGAAGTAGGCGCGCGTCGCGCCGGCACCTGCGACGGAGGTACAGTGAGCAGGCGAGTTGTGGTTACGGGCGTCGGTCTGGTGTCCTCGCTGGGCATCGGGACCGAGGCCACCTGGAACGGCCTGCTGGCAGGCCAGAGCGGAGCGGGGCCAATCACCAAGTTCGATGCCTCGGCATTCAGCACGCGGTTCGCGGCTGAAGTGAAGGGCTTCGATCCGCTGGCGTTCATCGACAAGAAAGACGTCAAGAAAATGGACGTCTTCATCCAGTACGCCGTCGCTGCCTCGCAGTTCGCCGTGGACGACGCGAAGCTGGCGATCACGCCGGACGTCGCGCCACGCGTCGGCGTCTTCATCGCGTCGGGGATCGGCGGGTTCACCACCATCGAGCGCGAACATCGTGCGTTCCTGGAGGGTGGGCCCCGCCGGATTTCCCCGTTCTTCATTCCGTCGGCCATCATCAACCTGGCGTCGGGGCAGGTGTCCATCCGCTTTGGCGCGAAGGGCCCGAACTCGGCGACGTGCACAGCCTGTACGGCGTCCGCGCACGCGATCGGCGACGCGTTCGAGATCATCAAGCGGGGCGCCGCGGACGCGATGATCGCCGGCGGCTCCGAGGCCGCCGTCTGCGCGATGGGCGTGGGCGGCTTCGCGGCCATGCGCGCATTGTCCACGCGCAACGACGACCCGCAGCGCGCCAGCCGGCCCTTCGACAAGGACCGCGACGGCTTCGTCCTCGGCGAGGGGAGCGGCGTGGTGATTCTCGAGGAACTGGAGTTCGCGCGCCGGCGCGGGGCCGCGATCTATGCGGAGATGGTCGGCTACGGCATGTCGGGCGACGCGTACCACATGACCGGGCAGCCCGAGGACGGCGACGGTGCCTACCGCGTGATGCGCGCCGCGCTCGAATCGGCGGGCGTCGCGCCGGACGTCGTCGACTACATCAACGCCCACGGCACCTCGACGCCCATCAACGATCCGACCGAGACGCTGGCCGTCAAGCGGGTCTTCGGCGACCACGCGCACAGCCTGGCCATGTCGTCCACCAAGTCGATGACCGGCCACCTGCTCGGCGCGGCCGGGGGCCTGGAGGCGGGCATTTCGGTCCTGGCGGTGAAGCACCAGACGCTCCCGCCGACCATCAACCTCGACGCACCCGGCGAGGGCTGTGATCTCGACTACGTGCCCCACAAGCCCCGTCCGGCGACCATTCGCTACGCGCTGTCCAACTCGTTCGGCTTTGGCGGCACGAACGGATCGCTGTTGTTCAAGAGGTTCGGCGAATAGGCGGAGGGCAGGCTCCAGGCTTCAGGCTCCAGGCGTCAGGCTTCAGGAAGAGCTTGATGACGCGCTGCCACCGACGGTCTGCAGCGGATGGGGTCCGTAGCCTGAAGCCTGAAGCCTGAAGCCTGTAGCCTGAAGCCTGTAGCCTGTAGCCTGAAGCCTATGAAGATCGCCATCTGCATCAAGCAAGTGCCCACCCGCGAGTGGCAGCCAAGACTGAACGACACGAAGACGTGGATCCGCGAGCACGAGGCGAGCTACGAGATGAACGAGCCCGACGCCTACGCGCTCGAGGAAGGCCTGCGGCTGCGCGAGAAGCACGGCGGCGAAGTGGTGGTCTGCTCCGTGGGACCGGCGCGCGTCCAGCAGGTGATTCGCGAGGCGCTTGCACGCGGCGCCGATCGCGCAATCCACGTGGAGGACGAGGCGCTTGGCGCGGCCGACGCGTTCACGGCCGCCGCGGCGCTGGTGTCCGCGATGCAGGAGGAGGCCTTCGACCTCATCCTCACCGGCCTGCAGTCCGACGATCAGGGCCACGCCCAGTTCGGCCCGGTGCTGGCCGAGAAGCTGGGCGTGCCGCACTCGACCATCATCATGGAAGTGCAGATCGACCCTTCGACAGGCTCGGGGCCAGGGGCGTCGATGAAGGTGAAGCGCGAACTCGAGGGCGGCTGGTTCCAGTACGTGACGATGCCGACGCCCGCGCTGCTGACGATTCAGAGCGGCATCAACCAGCTGCGCTACGCGACGCTGAAGGGCATCATGGCGGCGAAGAAGAAGGAGATCAGGAAGGTGGCGCCGCCCGCGGGCCTGGCGTCGCGCCTGAAGGTGGTGGCGCTGTACGCGCCGCAGAAGTCCAAGCAGACGGTGATGATTGGCGGCTCGGCCGCCGAGGCCGCGCAGGAGCTGGTGCGCCGGCTGCGTGAGGAGGCGAGGGCGCTGTGATTCTGGTCATCGCGGAACAGAAGGACGGCCGGCTGAACCGGGCGAGCTGGGAGGCCGTGGCGGCCGCGCAGCAGCTCGCGGGCGGGCAGGTGCCCGTGAAGGTGGCCGTGATGGGCAGCGGTGTCGCCGTTGCCGCCGGGGAGCTCGCCCAGGCCGCCGTGGCCGAGGTGGTCGCCGTCGATGCCGAGGCGCTGGGCACCTACACGCCGGACGGCTTCGTACAGGCCGCCGCGGCGCTCATCGCCCAGCAGGCCCCGCAGTACGTCCTGCTGGCCCACACGTACCAGACGCGCGACTTCGTGCCGACGCTCGCGGCGCGCCTGGATCGTGCGCTCATCACCGACGTCATCGCGATCCGCCAGGCCGACGGCCAGGCCGCGTTCGCGCGGCCGATGTTCCAGGGCAAGCTCGTCGCCGACGTGGTGCCGCAGGGGCCGGCGCCGCACCTCGTGACGGTCCAGATTGGTGCGTTCCGGGCGGACGCCGTCCAGAAGGGCCAGGCGCCGGTGGCGGCGGCCGGCATCACGGTGGATGCCGCGGCCATCCGCCAGCGCCCCGAGGCACCGTTCCAGGAAGCCAAGCAGGCCGTGGACCTTTCGCAGGCCGAGCGCATCGTCGCGGTCGGGCGCGGCATCAAGGCGCAGGAGAACGTCGCCGTGGCCGAACAGCTGGCACAGGCGTTCGGCGCCGAGCTGGCTGCCTCGCGGCCCATCTGCGACAACGGCTGGCTCCCGATGGAACGACAGATCGGGAGCTCCGGCCAGACCGTCGCGCCCAAGCTCTACGTGGCCGTCGGGATCTCGGGAGCCATCCAGCACCTGGTGGGGATGAAGGGCTCGCGCACCATCGTGGCCATCAACAAGGACGCGGAGGCGCCCATCTTCGAGATTGCCGATTACGGCCTGGTCGGCGACCTGTTCGAGCTGGCCCCGGCGCTGATTGCGGAACTGAAGAAGTAGGCTACAGGCTTCAGGCTTCAGGCTACAGGCCCGGAGTGGTTTGTGGGGTTTGCCGAGGGCTGCGGTGGGAATCCAGCGGAACAGGAGTGCAAGCCTGGAGCCTGAAGCCTGTAGCCTGTAGTCTGAAGCTTGGAGCCTCACATGCAGCGCGAAACCCTCGAAGTCGACGTCCTCATCGTGGGCGGCGGGCCGGCGGGCCTGAGCGCCGCCCTGCGCCTGGCCCAGCTGCAGCAGCAGAAGGGCGGCGAGCCGCTCTCGATCGCCGTGATCGAGAAGGCGCGGGAGGCGGGGGCGCACCAGCTGTCGGGCGCGCTGCTGGATCCCTCGGCGCTGGCCGAGCTCGTCCCGGACTTCACCGCGAAGGGCGCGCCCCTCGCGTGCGAGGTGGCCCAGGACAACATCTACTACCTGACGCCGAAGCGGCAGCTGCGGCTGCCCATCACGCCGCCACCGTTCCAGAACCACGGCAACTACATCATCTCGCTCAACCAGTTCGCGAAGTGGCTGGCGGGGTTGGTCGAGGCCGAGGGCGTGGACCTCTTCTGGGGCTTCGCGGGCCAGTCGGTGCTCTTCGACGGTCACCGCGTGGCCGGCGTGCGTACCGGCGATCGCGGGGTGGGGAAGGACGGCACGCCGCGGGGGATGTTCGAGCCGGGAGCGGACATCCAGGCGAAGGTCACCATCTTCGCCGACGGGGTGCGTGGGCACCTGACGAAGGAGCTGATGCGCGTCCTGTCGCTCGGCAACCACTTCCACCCGCCGCAGTTCGCCATCGGCCTGAAGGAACTGTGGGATGTCCCGAACGACCGCGTCGCGCCGGGTACGGTGATCCACACGCTCGGCTATCCGCTTCGGCAGGAAGAGTTCGGCGGCAGCTGGCTGTATGCGATGCCGGAGGGCCGCATCTCGCTCGGCTTCGTCGTGGGCCTCGACTATCAGGACCCCCTGCTGGACCCGTACTCCGCGTTCCAGCGGTTCAAGCAGCACCCGTTCATCGCGGGCATGCTGGCCGGGGGCCAGGTCGTGCGCTACGGCGCCAAGGCGCTGCCGGAAGGCGGCTGGAACACGCAGCCGCGTCTCTTCATGGACGGCGGGCTCATCGTCGGCGACGCCGCCAACTTCGTGAACTCGATGCGGCTGAAGGGCATCCACCTCGCCATGCGCAGTGGGATGCTGGCGGCCGAGACCGCCTTCGAGGCCATTCGCGCGGGTGATACCTCGGCCCACGCGTTGTCGGCCTACAAGGCGCGCGTGGACGCCAGCGCCATCAAGGCCGAGCTCTATCCTGTGCGCGGGGTGCACCAGGGCTTCTCCGGGGGCCTGTACGCGGGCAGCATGTTCGCCGGGTTGGCGATGCTGACGGGCGGCCTGATCCCAGGCGACCTGCACGGGCATCCGGGGCACACGAGGCTGAAGTCGCTGGACCACTATTACGGGATGGCCAAGCGCGACATCCTCACCGGGTCCAACGCCGTCGCCCCCGATCGGAAGTTGACCTTCGACAAGGTGACGAGCGTGCACTTCTCGGGAACGCATCACGAGGAGGATCAGCCCGTTCACCTGCAGGTGCACACCGAGGTCTGCCACTCGATCTGCGGGGAGGAGTACGGCCACCCCTGCGTGCGCTTCTGCCCGGCCAACGTCTACGAGATGGTGGACAACGGACAGGGGGGACGACGCCTGCAGATCAACGCGTCCAACTGCGTGCACTGCAAGACCTGCGACATCATGGACCCCTACGGCGTCATCACCTGGGTGGCGCCTGAAGGCGGGGAAGGTCCGCAGTACGACGGGATGTAGACCACGCCTACCGCTGTCGGATTTCCACGCGGCGGTTGAGGGCCCGCCCCTCGGGCGTACGGTTGTCGGCGACGGGCTGCGACTCTCCGAGCCCGGCCGGCTCCAGGCGCCCTGCCGACACGCCCTTCCCGGCCAGCCAGGTCACCACGGCCTGGGCGCGGCGCAGCGACAGGTCCTGGTTGTGGGCGTCGGTGCCCTCCGAGTCGGTGTGGCCGGCCACGATCAGCCGCAGGTCCGGGCTGCCCTTCAGCAACTCGAGGACCTGCGCCAGCGTGGCCTCTGATTCGGGCTTCAAGACAGCCCGGTCTGTGTCGAAGTAGAGGCCGTAGAGGTCGACTTTGCCAGTGGCCTGTATCTGGCGCGCAAGCGTGGCGGAGGATTCGCGGTTCGGCTCGAGCTCGAGAGTCACCTCTGCCGTTTCTCCCACCACCAGGTCGACGCTCTCCGTGTCGGCGACATAGCGCGGATGGCTGCCCGTGGCCAGCACGAGGCCCGCGGGCACGTTCTGCAGCTCGAACCGTCCGTCGGCGCCGGTCGTCATCTGGCGCACGTTTCCGACCGATACCAGGACGCCTGCCAGGGGACGGCCCGTGCCGGCCACCTGCGCGACCCCACGGACCGTGCCTGTCCGACGCCACGCCTTCGGGTTGATGAGCAGGCGCACGAAGTCGAAGGCGAAGCCGTCGCCGACATCCGTGCTCTCGTCATCGATCGAGATCTCGAGCCGGCCGTCTGCGAGGGAGGGCAGATGCTCCGGGAGGATCTGGACCGTGATGAGCTTGCCGACCGGCCCGGTCTGGTCGAGCCGGTTGATCAGGGCGGCGATGTCCGGCGCGTCGCGGCCATCGAGGCGAACGCGATAGCGGGTGCCGAACGTAGGGGCCTGGAAGTCGTCGACGAAGAGTTGCAGCGCCGCGGTGGCGATCGACAGGCCCGTGGTGTCGAACGCCAGCCGCAGCGGCACCGGCTGGTTCGCCGGCCGCTCGGTGTTGCCGGTGTAGCCATCGCCGCCCGGCGTCTTCCCCGTGTAGCCGCTGACGACCTGGATCCGGTCCGTGCCCGGGGCGTCCGCGTCGCCGGGCGTCCATGGGTAGGGATGCGGATCCGTGGACCGGCCGCTGAACGGATCGAACCCCTCGGGCCACCCGAACCCGAGATTGTCGATGTCGCCCACCTGTACCAGCAGGTCGGCCTCCGGGCCATTTCGTTCGACGGCGTCGGGTGTGGGCCACCGGACGGCGGCGGCCTGGCGTCCGTGTGCCACGCTGCCGGGCATCGTCTCGAGGCACCAGCCGATGGCCGCCAGCGCGGCGATCCAGGGAATCCGGCGTCGCATCATGCGCCCGCAGGGCCGACCGGTCGGAGGTCTTCCTCCACCATCTGCCGCAGGTACTCGCCGTACTGGTTCTTCAGGCCCCGGGCGGCACGCAGCACCTCGTCGCCGCTGATGTACCCCATGCGGTACGCGACCTCTTCCGGACAAGCCACCTTGAGGCCCTGACGTTCCTCGATGGCCTGGATGAACATCGAGGCCTGCAGCAGCGCGTCGTGCGTCCCGGTGTCGAGCCAGGCGATACCGCGCCCCAGCGTCTCGACGTGCAGGGCGCCCCGCTTCAAGTACTCGCGGTTCACGTCGGTGATCTCGAGCTCGCCTCGCGGGGACGGCTTCAGGTTCGCCGCGATGTCGAGCACGGCGTTGTCGTAGAAGTAGAGGCCGGTGACCGCATACGACGAGCGGGGTTGCGCCGGCTTTTCCTCGAGCGACAGCGCGCGCCCTTCGGCGTCGAACTCCACCACGCCGTACCGTTCCGGATCCTTGACGCGGTACGCGAAGACGGTGGCGCCGGTCCCGCGTGTGGCCGCTGCGCGCACGTACTCGGGGAGTCCATGGCCGTAGAAGATGTTGTCGCCGAGTGCCAGGGCCACGGGATCGGGGCCCACGAACTCTCGCCCGATGATGAAGGCCTGGGCCAGACCGCCCGGATGCGGCTGTGCCGCATAGGAGAGGCGAAGGCCGAACTGGCTGCCGTCCCCGAGCACGCGGATGAAGCTGGCCTGATCCTCGGGCGTGGTGATGATGAGGATCTCCCGCACACCGCCGAACATCAGCGTGGTCAGTGGGTAGTAGATCATCGGCTTGTCGAACACCGGCATCAGCTGCTTGCTGACGGCCAGCGTGAGCGGGTGCAGGCGGGTGCCGTGCCCGCCGGCCAGGATGATGCCCTTCATGGCGAAAAGTATATCCGCCGGGCTGGCGGGGTAGAAGGGCGGAAGGCAGGAGGCGAAAGGCAGAAGGCAGAAGGCACAAGGCCGGCGGGCGAGGGCAGCGGGCGGACGATCACCTCCGGGCGTGTGGTGTAATGACAGCGTCGTGTCGAGCCCGGAACCGGCGGCCGCGCCCGCCTGGCAGCGATCGTGGCGGAAGCGCGCGGAAGTAGCGGCCATTGCCTCGCTGGCCACTCCGGTGCTGCGACTGCTGGGCGCCACCTGGCAGTGGCGCGTGGAAGGGGAGGAACGGCTGCGCGAGGCCGAGCGGACCGGTGGCCCTGGCATCCACGCGTTCTGGCACGGGCGGATCGTGCACGGCACGCTCTACTTCCGGGACCGGGGCATCGTGGTGATCACGAGTGAGAACTACGACGGCGAATGGATTGCGCGCATCATCCACCGCTTCGGGTTCGGGACGGCGCGGGGATCGAGCTCGCGAGGGGCCCGGAAGGCGCTGCTGCAACTCGTGCGCGACGCACGGGCACGCCCGACGGCCTTCACCGTGGATGGCCCGCGCGGGCCCGCACGGGTCGCCCAACCCGGCGCGGTGTGGTTGTCGAAGGCCACCGGCAGCCCGGTCATCCCGTTCCACGCCGAGGCGGCCTCGCACTGGTCGCTGAAGAGCTGGGACCGCACGCAGATCCCGAAGCCCTTCACGACGATCGCGCTCGTCTTCGGCGAACCTTTCACGGTCCCCAGGGACGCAGACGAAGCGGCGCTCGAGGCGTACCGTCTCCGTCTGGAGCAGGAGCTCGCAAGCGCCGAGCGCCGCTGCCTACAACTCCTAGATCACTAAATCACCAGATCACCAGATAGATCACAGATCACCAGATAGATCACCAGATAGATCACCAGATCACCAGATCGTCACTTCAGATCACCAGATCATCAGATCCCCAGATCACCAGATGCTGACACTCATCTTCTCCTCCCGCTTCGCCGATCACCTTCCCCCTCCGGGACACCCGGAGCGGCCGGAGCGCGCCGAGGCGATGGCGGCCGTCGTGAACGAGTTCCGCGCGGGGGGCGGACGCGTGATCGAGCCCCGTGCGGCCACGGACGAGGACCTGCTCCGCGTGCACACCGCGGAGCACGTGAAGGCCATCACCGCAACGCGCGGCACGGCCGTGATGCTGGATCCCGACACCTTCACGTCGCCCGACTCCGAAGAGGTGGCCCGACTGGCGGCCGGCGCGGTCCTGACGGCGGTGGACACGGTGCTGGACGGGCCCGCGGGAACGCGGGCGCTCGCGGCGGTGCGGCCGCCCGGCCACCACGCCGAGGCGGACCGGCCGATGGGATTCTGCCTGTACAACAACATCGCGGTGGGGGCCGCGTACGCGCGGGCGCGCGGGTGTTCCCGCGTCGCGATCGTGGACTACGACGTGCACCATGGCAACGGCACGCAGTGGATGTTCTACGAGGACCCCACGGTCCTGTACGTCTCGTCCCATCAGTATCCCTACTACCCCGGCACAGGCGCGGCCGGGGAGCGGGGGAGGGGCCCGGGTCTCGGCTACACGCTGAACCTGCCGCTCGACGCGGGCGCGCGCGACGCGGACGTGCTGGGGCGATACGAGCAGGAGGCGATGCCGGCGCTGACGGCGTTCAAGCCCGACCTCGTGATGATCTCCGCAGGCTTCGACGCGCACGAGCGCGACCCGCTGGCCGGCTGCCGCATGACCACCGACGGCTTGCGCGCGCTGACGGCGTTGCTGGTCGGCGCCGCCGACCGGCTGTGCCACGGCCGGTTCGTGCTCGTCACGGAGGGCGGCTACGACCTCACCGCGCTCACCGAGTGCCTGCAGGCGGTCATCGACGTCGCCAGGTAGTATCCTAGAAAGATTCCTTCCGAGAGACGAGACGTGTCCGACTACCATCCGCAGGATCTCGACCGCAAGTGGCAGGCCCGCTGGGCCGAGAGCCAGGCGTTCGAGGTCACCGAAGACCCCGGCAAGCCCAAGTTCTACTGCCTCGAGATGTTCGCGTACCCCTCCGGGCACGCGCACGTCGGGCACGTTCGCAACTACATCATCGGCGACGTGGTCGCCCGCATGAAGCGCCTGCAGGGCTTCAACGTCCTGCACCCGTTCGGGTGGGACGCCTTCGGGTTGCCGGCGGAGAACGCCGCCATCAAGGGAGGCATCCACCCGGAGGCGTCGACCCTCGGGAACATCGCCCACATGAAGGGGCAGCTGCAGCGGCTCGGGATCAGCTACGCCTGGGGCCGCGAGCTCGCCACGTGCCTGCCGGACTACTACCGCTGGAACCAGTGGCTCTTCATCCGCATGTTCGAGCGCGGGCTCGCGTACCGGCGGCGATCGACGGTCAACTGGTGCCCGGTGGACAACACCGTGCTCGCCAACGAGCAGGTCGTCGAGGGCGCCTGCTGGCGGTGCGGCACGGTGGTGGAGCAGAAGGACCTCGAGCAGTGGTTCTTCCGCATCACGGCGTACGCGGACGATCTGCTGGGCAGCACCCAAGGCCTCGCGCAGTGGCCCGAGAAGGTGCTGACGATGCAGCGCAACTGGATCGGGCGGTCGGAGGGCGCGCAGGTGACCTATGCGCTGGCGGATCTTCCGGGCGGTATCGATGTGTTCACCACGCGCATCGACACGATCTATGGCGCGACGTTCGTCCTGCTGGGCCCCGAGCACCCCCTCGTGGCGCAGTTCGCGGACCTCTCGGCGGACCCGAAGGGCTTTCGGGACCAGGTGGCGCGCTTCCGCGGTCAGGACCGCTCCGCGCGGATCAGCGGCGAGGTGGAGAAGGAGGGCTTCTTCACGGGACAGTTCGCCATCAATCCCTTCACGAACGAGCGCGTGCCCGTCTGGGTGGCCAACTTCGTGCTCGGCGAGTACGGGACCGGCGCCGTGATGGGCGTGCCCTACGGGGACCAGCGCGACTTCGAGTTCGCGCGGAAGTACAACCTGCCGATTCGCGCCGTGATTCGCCCGGCCGAGGGCCACACGCCAGACGTCGACGCGATGACCGCCGCGCTGCCGGAGGAAGGGGTGCTGGCGAACTCCGGCCCCCATAACGGCCTGCCGTCAGCCGAGGCGCGGCGCCGCCTGACCGCGGAGGCGGAGGCCCGGGGCATCGGACAGGGCACGGTGCAGTTTCGACTGAAGGACTGGGGCATCTCGCGGCAGCGCTACTGGGGCACGCCGATCCCGATGATCCATTGCCCGCAGTGCGGCGTCGTGCCGGTGCCCGACGCGGACCTGCCGGTCGAGCTGCCGAAGATCGCCCAGTTCACCGGCCGCGGGGATTCGCCGCTTGCGAGCATCCCGGAGTTCGTGAACGTCACGTGTCCGATGTGCGGCGGCGCAGCCCGGCGCGAGACCGACACCATGGACACGTTCGTGGATTCGTCGTGGTACTTCTACCGGTTCGCCGACGCCCACAACGACCAGCGGCCCTTCGACCCGGCAAAGGTCGCCTACTGGTGCCCGGTGGACTTCTACAGCGGCGGCGTCGAGCACGCCATCCTGCACCTGATCTACTCGCGGTTCTTCGCGCGCGTGTTCCGCGACCTCGGGATGGTGACCCATACCGAGCCGTTCACCCATCTGCTCACGCAGGGGATGGTGCTCAAGGACGGCGCCGTGATGTCCAAGTCGAAGGGCAACGTCGTCGATCCGGACAGCATGCTCCAGAAGGTCGGCGCCGATGCCCTGCGCACCTACGTGATGTTCGTCGCGCCGCCCGAGAAGGAGGTCGAGTGGAGCGACTCGGGGCTGGACGGGATGTACCGCTGGCTGGCACGCGTGTGGCGCATCGCCGAGCAGTGGCGCGAGCCGGCGCGCGCGGTCATGGCCGCCGGCGCGTCCCCCGTGGCCTCGGCAAAGGCGGATGGCATCGACCAGGCGTCGTTGTCCGCGGACGAACGCGCCATCCGGCGCAAGACCCACGACACGATCCGGCGCGTCACGCAGGACATCGACGTGCGGAAGCAGATGAACACCGCCATCTCCGCGATGATGGAGCTGGTCAACGACGTGTACGCGTTCACCGAGAAGGGCACGCGCACGGCCCAGGCGGGCCTCGTGGCCCGGGAGGCGATCGAGTCCCTGGTCCTGATGATCGCGCCCTTTGCCCCGCATACCGCCGAGGAGCTGTGGGAGCGGTACGGGCACGAGGGGGGCTTGACGCTGGCCGCGTGGCCCGCATTCGACGCCGCGGTGGCGAAGGCCGAGGAGGCCGTGATTCCCGTCCAGGTGAACGGCAAGGTGCGCAGCCGCATCTCGACCGCGCCGGACGCCACCGACGCCGAGCTGGAGGCACTGGCGCTGGCCGACCCGGCTGTGCAACCCTACCTGAAGGACAAGGCAGTCACCAAGGTGGTCGTCGCACGGGGGCGGCTGGTGTCGATCGTCGTGAGGTAGGGAGGTCAGGTGACCAGACGAGAACTGCTGGCGCTGGTGCCGGCGATTGGGGCGGCGGGGTGTGGTTACACGCTGGCGGGCCGGGGCTCGTTCCTGCCGGACTACATCCGGACCATCGGCATTCCGGCGTTCGGCAACACCACGCCCTACGCCACGGTCGAGCAGGTCTTCACCGAGAAGGTGCGCATCGAGTTCCAGAACCGGGGCCAGTACGTCGTCGTCCCAACGGTCGAGGGCGCCGATGGCGTGGTGCGCGGCACCATCAGCGGCATCTCGGCGGCGCCGGTGGGCTATACCGATGCACAGCTGGCGCGGCGCTATCGCTTCACGATCATCGTGGGTGTGTCGTTCACGGACGTGAAGCAGCAGCGCGCGCTCTGGGAGAACCCGGCCGTGAATTTCTCCGACGAGTACGAGCTGGCCAGCCCCACCAGCCTCGGGCTCGACGCCAACGCCTTCCTCGGGCAGGAGCGGGCCGCCGTGGACCGCATGTCGACGGACTTCGCGCGTACCGTCGTCAGCGCCATCATGGAAGCATTTTGATGGTGTGCACGCCTCGCCTATGAAGCCCGCTGAAGTTCGCGCGCAGATCGCGGCCGGCAGGACCGGGCCGCTCTACCTGCTGGTCGGCGACGACCTGCAATCGCGCCACGATCTCGCGCTGGAGTTCGCCTCGCTGGTCGAGGAGGGGCTGCAGGCCTTCAACGTCGAGAGCTTCTACGCGAACGAGGCCTCCACGGCCGGCGCCCGCGACCAGATGATCGGGGCGCTGCTCGCTACGGCCCGCACGCTCCCGATGATGGCCCCGCGCCGCGTCGTGATCGTGCACGAGGCCGAGCGGCTCCTGTCACCAAAGCGATCGAAGGACGACGAGGCGACCGATGTGCTGCCGGAGCCGGTCGGGCGCAAGCGGAAGGCCGCGCCGACCTCACCCGCCGAGGAGCTCGAGGCCTACGTCGAGTCGCCGGAGCCGATGACGACGCTCGTGTTCGTCGCTGGCCCGCTGGACGCCAACCGCCGGCTCGTCAAGCTGGTGCGGAAGCACGCGGCGGTCGTGGACTGCGGGTCGCTGGCGACCCCGCAGGATGCGGCGGCCTGGATCCGGAAACGGTTCGAGCGGGACGAACTGGCCATCGAGCCGAAGGCCATCGCGCTGCTCCTGGAGACGACCGGCCTCAGCCTGGGGCGCATTCGCGCCGAAGTGGAGAAGGTGGTGCTGTACGCGGCGGGGGAGTCCACCGTCACCGAGCGGCATATCCGCGACCTCGTCGTGCCCGAGACCGAGCCGGGCACCGGGCCCGCCGTGGGGATGGCGGTCAAGGACGGCGACGTGCGACGGGCGCTGAAGGAGCTGGCCGCGCTGTTCGACGCCGGGATCGTGCCGCAGCCGATCCTGGGCCAGATACGCTGGGGAGCCGGCACCCTGCGCCCGCAGGCGCGTGTCCAGTGGGCCCTCGGGCGCGTGCTCGAGACCGACATCCGGATGAAGACGTCCACGGGCAATCCCCGCCACCTGCTGGAGTGCCTGGTCGTGGAGCTGTGCGGGCGCTAGGAAATCCCTGAGAGCCGCCGGGCCTCGGCCACCCTACTGGGCGAGACGCGCGACGAGCCGCGACTTGTAGCGGGACGCGGTGTTGCGGTGGATGATGCCCTTGGCGGCCATCTTGTCCACGAGCGACTGCACGCCCTTCAGCTGCGTCTTGGCGCCGTCGATATCCTTCGCGTCCAGCGCCTTGCGGATGGCCTTCAGGCCGGTGCGGAGCTTCGAACGCAGCGCCCGGTTGTGCTCGCGCCGCTTGATGTTCTGCCGGTTGGCCTTGATGGCCGACTTCGTACGCTTTGCCACGTGTCTCGAACCTCTCGGTCAGGGATTGAAGAACACTTTAGTCTAGCACAAGGAGTTGAACAGGTGCGGTCAGGTGCTGACTGGTGCTGTTTGGTGCGGGCAGGTGCGGGTGCGGCAGGTGCGGGCGGGTGCGGTGTCGGGTGCGCGGGTGCGCGCGGGTGCGCGCAGGCGGCTATCTCCGGCTGACCGGCACGGCGTCGACACCCTTGGGCGGCTTGTTGCCGTAGCGGACGACGGCCGCGCCGTTCGACGTGTCGATCCACTTGTAGATCGTGGGATCGGGCGGAGGCGGGGGGACGGTGCCCGACACGCCGGTGACCTTCTTCACGTAGGCCTGCGTCTCGCGATAGGGCGGGATGGTGCCGTACTTCTCCACGCTGCCGGGGCCCGCGTTGTACGCGGCGAGCGCCAGCTCGACGTTGCTGTCGTAGCGATCCAGGAGCTGGCGGAGGTACGCGACACCGCCGCGAATGTTCTCCTCGGGCAGGAACGGGTTCTCGACGCCGAGCTCACGGGCGGTGGCGGGCATCAGCTGCATCAGGCCCATCGCGCCCTTGTTGGACACCGCCATTGGGTTGAAGGCCGATTCCACCTGGATCACCGCCCGGACCAGCTCCGGAGAGACCCCCTGGGCGCTGGAGTGCTCCTCGATCGCCTCGTCGAAGGCCGCCGACCGTGACGAGCCGCCGCCGGCCGTCGTTGCCCGAACACCCCGTGCACGAGGCACCTCGTAGGTGACCATCTCGCCGGCGTCCCCGCGCGGCCGATCCGACACGATCAACTGCCCCTTGGCGTCCCGCCAGGAGTAGATCTGCGCCGACGCCGGCACGACACCGGCGGCGAGGAGCGTGAGGACCAGCAGACTGTGTCGCATGAGACGCATGGAAGATATCGGCACCAGCCTACGCGCCCAGCAGCCGTCTGACGGCGTCCGGCGCGGCGGCCAGCATCGCGTCGATCTGTGCAGGATCCTTGCCACCGGCCTCGGCGAAATCCGGCCGTCCTCCGCCGCCTCCGCCGACAATCGGCGCCAGCTCCTTCACGAGCTGTCCTGCTTTGAGACGGCCGGTTACATTTCCGGTGACGCTGGCGACCATCGCGACCTTGCCTTCGGCGGTCGGGCCTGCGAGGAACACGACACCGCTCGAGAGGGTTGATTTCACCTGATCCGCGATGGACCGGAGGAGGTCCTTGCTGGCCTCGTCCACACGGCGCGCCACGAGCGTGACGTCGCCGATCGTGATCTGCTGGCCCTCCGCGCTCGACTGGCCGGCTGCGGCCTTCGCGAGCTTGCGGTCGCGATCCTTCACCGCCTTCTCGAGGCTCTGGACGCGGGCCTCGAGGCGCGCGACCACGTCGTCGGTGCCGGCGTTCAGGAAGCTGCGCACGCGCTCGAACGCTTCGAGGCGAGGACGCGCGAAGGCGAGCGCGCCCAGGCCCGTCAGCGCCTCGACGCGCCGGACCCCGGCGGCGACCCCGGACTCCTCGATGATCAGCAGCGCGCCGATGTCGCCGGTGGCGCGCACGTGCGTGCCGCCGCACAGCTCGGTGCTGAACACACCATCGCCGACCGCGACGACGCGTACGCGGTCGCCGTACTTCTCGCCGAAGAGCGCCATCGCGCCCGCTGCGATGGCCTCCTGGGTATTACGTACCGTCGTCGTGACCGTCTCGTTTCGCAGGATCGCCTCGTTGACGATCTGCTCGATACGGCGCAGTTCGTCGGGCGTCACGGGGTGGAAGTGGACGAAGTCGAAGCGCAGGCGATCGGGCGCCACGAGCGAGCCGGCCTGCTTCACGTGCGGGCCGAGCACCTGGCGAAGCGCCGAGTGGAGCAGGTGCGTCGCGGTGTGATTGCGGCGCGTGGCGTCCCGCAGCGACACGTCCACGTCAGCCGACAGCACACTGCCCGGTCGAATCGCCGACGCCGTCGTCTCGACGCGGTGGACACGGGGCAGGCCGGGGCCGAGGCGCGCCACGCCCGTCACGCGCGAGCGCGCGTCGCCCGCCACGAGCCATCCCTGATCGGACACCTGTCCGCCGGCCTCGACGTAGCACGGCGTGCGCTCCAGCACCACCCATCCCGTGGCGCCTGCCGCCAGTTCCGGCACCTCCTGCTTCGCGTCGTTGAAGACGGCCAGCACGGGCACGTCCGGTACGTATGTCTCCGTGTAGCCCTCGAACAGGTCGCCCGCCGCGGCGAGGGCGGCCCGCGTCTCCTCCGACCGGAAGCGGAACTCCTCGCCCTTCCTGCCCTCGAACCCGCTCTTCGCGCGCGCCTTCTCGCGCTGCGCCTCCATCTCGCGCTCGAAGCCCTCCGCGTCGAAGCGCAGGCCCTGGTTCGCCGCCAGGTCCTCGATGAAGTCCCGCGGCAGCCCATAGGTGTCGTACAGCTTGAACGCCTCGTCGCCCGGCAGCACCCGGGATCCGGCGGCGGCCCGCTCCAGCGCGTCCTCGAGACGGGGGAGCCCACCGGTGAGCACGGCATCGAAGCGCTCCTCCTCGGCCCTCACCACCTGCACGATGGCGTCGCGCCCGGCCCTCAGCTCCGGGTACGCGGCACCCATCTCGCCGACCAGCACGTCCACCAGCGCGTGCAGGAACGGCTCGTGCAGCCCGAGCTTGCGCCCGTGGCGCATCGCGCGGCGCATGATCTTGCGGAGGACGTAGCCGCGCCACTCGTTAGAGGGCACCACGCCATCGGCGATGAGGAACGTCATCGCGCGCAGGTGGTCCGCGACCACGCGCATCGAGACGTCGGCAGGCTCCATGGTCCGTCCGTAGGGTCGCCCGGCGAGGCGGGCGGTGGCGTCCAGGACGGGCGTGAAGAGCGGCGTGTCGTAGTTGGAGAGGGTGCCCTGCATCACGGCCGAGATGCGCTCGAGGCCCATCCCGGTGTCGATGGAGGGTGCCGGCAGCGCATGCAGCACCCCCGACGCATCACGCTCGAACTCCATGAACACGTTGTTCCAGATCTCGACGAAGCGGTCGCTGCCGCCTTCGACATCGGCGATGAACCGGCCCGTGCCCGGCACCTGGGGGCCGCGGTCGTAGTAGATCTCCGAGCAGCGGCCGCAGGGCCCCGTGTCGCCCATCGCCCAGAAGTTGTCGGCCATCCCGAGTTCGCCGACATGGTCGGCCGGCAGGAACTCCCGCCACCTCGCGTACGCCTCGTCGTCTCGCGGGATGCCGGACTCACCGTTGAACACGGTGGCGTAGAGCCGGCCGGGATCCAGTCCCCATTCCTTCGTGAGCAGTGTCCACGCCATCTCGATGGCGTCCTGCTTGAAGTAGTCCCCGAACGAGAAATTGCCCAGCATCTCGAAGAAGGTGTGATGCCGGAGGGAAGGCCCGACGTTGTCGAGGTCGTTGTGCTTGCCGCTGACGCGCATGCACTTCTGCGAGGTGGCCGCCCGCACGTAGTCCCGCTTCTCACGGCCCAGGAACACGTCCTTGAACTGGTTCATCCCGGCGTTGGTGAAGAGCAGCGTCGGATCGTCCCCCGGAACCAGGGGTGAGCTCGGGACGACGCGGTGGCCACGACGTTCGAAGTAGGCGAGGAAGGACGCGCGGATCTCGTTGGGATGCACCTCTACATTGTAGTCAGGAGGTAGGAGGTAGGAGAGACCCCAAGACATCAAGACCTCACCTTCCTGAGCACCGCCCCCACCGAAAACCCCTGCCCGACGAGGCCCCGAATCAGGCGGGCGCGGCCGCGGTCGTCGAGATCGTCGAGCGCCTGTCCACGCAGGCGCCGCTCCAGGGCGGCGTCGAGCAGGGCGCTCTCGTCCACGTCCTGAAAGGCCTCCTGCACCGCGTCCTGCACGACCTCCGGCGCGAGCCCCAGTGACTGCAGGCGCTGCCGCACCCGGGCCGGGCCGCGGCCCCGGACGCGCGCCTCGAGCCGCGCCGCCGCCCGGGCCACGCGGCCGTCGTCGAGTGTCCTGTCCCTGGTGAGGCGTGCCACGGCCTCGTCGACGGCATCGGGCGGGCAGCCTCGGCGGAGGAGCCGTGTGCGCAGCTGCGCCTCGGACAGCTCCCGCTGCCCGAGGAGCACGAGCGACGTCGTGTACGCGTCGGGCGGGTCGCTACTTGCTGAACCGCGTGATCTCGGGTTTCGCCGCACTGGCTGCCGGCTTGCCGAAGAGCGCACTGGCCATCTGGTCCCGGGCCTGATCGGCCGTGGTCGAGATCCCCTGCACCTTCAGCTTGAATTCGTCCACGTTCGAGGCCCAGCGCAGCGCCTCTTCGTACGTGATGAGGCTGCGCGAGAAGAGATCGAAGATCGACTGATCGAAGGTCTGCATCCCGTACTGCGACGTGCCCTGGGCAATCGCGGTGTGGATCAGGTGCGTCTTCTCCTTGTCGATGATGCAGTCCTTGATGAACGGCGTCGCGACCAGGACCTCCATGGCGGGCACACGGCCCTGGCCGTCGGCGCGGGGCACCAGGCGCATCGCGATGGCGGCCTTCAGCACCACGGCGAGCTGCAGGCGAATCTGTTTCTGCTGGTGCGGCGGGAAGACCGAGATGATGCGGTTGATGGTCTCCGTGGCGTCCAGGGTGTGCAGGGTCGAGAAGACGAGGTGCCCGGTCTCCGCGGCGTGGAGCGCGGTCTCGATGGTCTCCATGTCGCGCATTTCGCCGACGAGGACGACGTCCGGGTCCTGGCGGAGCGCGCTGCGCAGCGCGTAGGCGAAGGACCGGGTGTCCACGCCGATCTCGCGCTGCGTGATGATCGCCTCGTTGTCCTTGTGCAGGTACTCGATCGGATCCTCGATGGTGATGACGTGCGAAGAGCGGGTGTTGTTGATGTGATCGATCATGCCGGCGAGCGTGGTGCTCTTGCCGCTGCCGGTGGTGCCGGTCACCAGCACCAGGCCGCGTTCTTCCTCGGCAATCTTCTTCAGGACCGGCGGCAGGCCCAGCTCGTCGATGGTCTTGACGCGGAACGGGATGACGCGGAGCACCATGCCGATGGTGCCGCGCTGCTGGAACACGTTGCAGCGAAACCGCCCGAGGCCGGGCACGCTGTAGGCCAGGTCGATCTCCTGGGCGTCCTTGAACCGCTGGCGCTGGGTGGCCGACATGATGGAGGCCGCCATCTCGACCAGGTCCTCGTGGTCCAGCTTCTTGTCGCTGGTCACCCGCATCAGGCGGCCGTGGACCCGGCACATCGGGTACGTGCCGACCTTCAGGTGAAGGTCGGAGGCGCCCTTGTCGACAGCGAGCTTCAGCAGGTCGTTGACATGCATAGCTGGCCCCCTTTGCAAGAATCGGTCCTAGCGCGCCACCGCCGCCGGCACCGGGGTGAGCCACCGGTGGGTGTCCGGAATGTCGCCCGCGATGATCCCGAAGAAGTGACGCTGGATGGCGGCCGTGACCGGCCCACGCGTCCCGTCGCCGACCAGGATGCGATCGATGGAGCGCACGGGCGTCACCTCCACCGCGGTGCCGCAAAAGAAGGCTTCGTCGGCCAGATACAGCATCTCCCGGGGGATGGCCGCCTCCCGGACCTCGTAGCCCAGGTCCCGGGCGATCGTCAGGACGCTGTCGCGCGTGATGCCCTGCAGGATGGACGAGTTGATGGCAGGCGTGTAAATCACCCGGTCCCGGACCAGGAACAGGTTCTGGCCGCTGCCTTCGCTGACGAGGCCGCTCTCGTCCAGGGCAATCGCGTCGCCGTACCCGTCGAGGAGCGCCTGCATCTTGATGAGGGCCGAGTTGGCGTAGTTGCCCGAGGCCTTGGCCATGGCCGGCAGGGTATTCGGGGCCAGCCGATTCCACGAACTGACGGACACGTCGATGCCCTTCTCCAGGCCCTCGGCCCCGAACATCGCGTTCCACTCCCACACGATGATGGAGGCCTCCACCGGGCAGGGGCGGGGATCCAGGCCCAGCGACTCTACCCCGCGGTATACGAGCGGCCGGATGTAGCACGAGGCATACCCGTTGGCGCGCACCGTCTCGAGGACCGCGTTCGAGAGCACCTCCACCGTCCAGGGGGGCTCCATGCGGTACACCCGGCAGGAATCGTACAGCCGCCGCATGTGCTCCGGCAGGCGGTAGACGGCGCTGCCATGCTTCGTCTCGTACGCGCGAATCCCCTCGAAGATGCCCGTCCCGTAGTGCAGCGCATGGGCGGCGACGTGCACCGTGGCGTCCTTCCACGCCACGAGCGAGCCGTTCATCCACACCTGATCCGTTCCCGTGAATGCCATGGGGAGAATTCTACCCCCTTGGCTCGCGTTCAGCTGAGCGTTCGGCGCGCTTACTGGGGCTCGCCGCAGAACGGACAGGTCTCGGCCCGGGCGGGCAGCGCCTTGGCGCAGTTCCAGCAGAAGCGCGCCTGTGGCGCCTCGCGGGCGCGCAACCGCTGCTGGATGTCCTGCATCTCGTCCGTGGTGCCGGGGGCGGGCAGGCTGGCGGGCCGCCACGGCCGTTTCGGCACCGTCGCCGCGCGCGCGGCGAGGACGGCGTCCAGCAACTCGCTCGCGCGCTGATACCGGTGCGTCAGGTCCGGGGCCATCGCCTGCATCACGATGTCCGAGATGGCCCGGGGCAGCTTCGGGTTCTTCAGCCGGGGCGGCGAGGTGAGCTCTCCGCGCATCAGCCGCTCCAGGTCCGTGGGCGCGGGGGTCTGGTACGGCAACTCGCCGGTCAGCATCTGGTACATCGTCACGCCCAGCGAGTAGATGTCGGAGGCGAACACGGCCTTGCCCTGGAACTGCTCGGGCGCCATGTAGGGGGGGCTTCCGATGACCGTCGTGCCGTGTGCGGCGATTTCCAGGAAGCGCGACGTGCCGAAGTCGGCCACCTTGAGCATCCCGTGTTCGGTGACGAGCACGTTGCCAGGCCGCAGGTCACGGTGGATGATGCCGTGCTTCTGCGCGTGGTCGACCGCGTTGCAGATCTGGCACGTGTAGTCGAGCGCGCGCGTGAGATCGAGCGCGCCCTCGCGCTCGATGATCGCCTCCAGCGTCTCACCGGGCACGTACTCCATCACGATGAAGAACACCGCGTCCTGCTTCTCGGCCGTCAGCACGGCGACGATGTTCGGATGGTTGAGCGAGGCGAGGAGGCGCGGCTCGCGGAGCAGCTCACCGAAGTCGAGGTTCTGCCGGTGGGGCACCTTGATGGCGACCTTCTTGTCGATCCAGGTGTCCTCGGCGAGGTAGACGGCGCCGAAGCCACCGCTCCCCAGCGTGGAGATGATGCGGTACTTGCCCACCGTCTGGCCGCGAAAGAACATCGCACGGAAGTATAACGAAGAGGCAGGGGTGCACGGGTGCACGGGTGCAGGGGTGCAGGGTGCAGGGTGCAGGGTGCAGGGTGCACTGTATGGAGTCGGTCGTGCCGCTACAATGCCCTCCGTGCGGGCGCGGTTCTATCTGCCGGAGATCGACGCCGACGGGCGCGGGGTGCTGGCGAGCGACGAGGCGGGGCACCTCACGCGGGTCATGCGGCTGTCGGTTGGGGCGGAGATCGACGTCTTCGACGGCCGCGGCGGCATGTTTGAGGCACGGGTCGAGGCGGTCGTCCGGGATGCGGTTCGCGTCCGTGTCATGGGGCCCGCGCCGAGCGCCGCTGAGGCCGCGGTGCGGGTGACGCTCGTCGCCAGCGTCCTCAAGGGCGACAAGATGGACGACGTCGTGCGCGATGCGGTGATGATGGGGGTCGCCGGCATTCAGCCGGTGGTCGCCCATCGCAGTGAGGTGAGTGTCGCTGCCCTGGCGCGGGGGCATCGCCTCGCGCGCTGGCGGCGCATCGCCGTTGCGTCGGTCAAGCAGTGCGGGCGGGCCGTGCTCCCGCCCGTGCACGCACCGCTCGATCTCCAGGACTGGCTGGCCCATCGCGGGAGCGACGCCGCGCTCGTCCTGACCGAGCCGGCCGCGGGCGGAGGCGCTGCCCTCCGGGAGCTACCGCGCAGCGCCGGCGTCGAGCTGATCATCGGGCCTGAAGGTGGGTGGGCGGCGGAGGAGTCCGCGGCCTTCGCCGCAGCCGGCATTCCCGCCGTGTCCGTTGGGCAACGCACGCTCCGTGCCGATGCCGCTCCGCTCGTGGCCATGGCCGCGCTGTTCGAGGCGTGGGACGGGTGGTAGGGGGCTGCGCGCGTCCATTGGTGATTGGGGATTGATGATTGGTGATTGTCGAGCGATTGGTGGATTGCGGGATTGTGTGATTCGATTGAGCGATTGAGGGATTGAGGGATTTGCGTCCCCGGGAGGAACTATGCGGCGCGTGGTGGCTCTACTGACGGGCGTGGTGTTATGTGTGGCGGCGGCCTGGCCCGTCTCGGCGCAGGATCCGGTTGCGACCTTTTCCATCCTCGGGTACGACCCGGCCACGGGGGAGGTCGGTGGCGCGGTCCAGTCCCGCGTGTTCAGCGTGGGTAACGGCGTGCTCTGGGCCGAGGCCGGGGTGGGGGCGGCGGCGACGCAGGCGATCGTGGACGTGAGCTACGGTCCGAAGGCCATCGAGCTGTTGCGCGCCGGCCTCAGGCCCGAGGCCATCATCAAGGCGATCTGGGAGAGTGACCCCGACCCGCAGCCCGAGCGATGGACGAAGGAGGGCCGGCAGTTCGCCGTCATCGACGCGCAGGGGCGCACCGCGGTCTACACGGGGCCGAAGGCCTCGACCTGGGCGGGCCACAGGCAGGGGAAGTACTCCACGGCCCAGGGCAACATCCTGGCAGGTGAGGCGGTGGTCACCGACATGGTCGCCGCCTTCGAGCAGACACAGGGACATCTCTCGGTGCGACTCACGGCCGCGCTCGAAGCCGGGCAGAAGGCCGGCGGCGACACCCGCGGCATGCAGTCCGCCGCCATCCTCATCGTCGGCAAGGGCCAGGGCGTGTGGCTCAACAACGACGTCGTGATGCGCCTGCAGGTGGACGACAGCCCGGAACCGATCAGGGAACTGCGACGGCTCGTGGACTCATGGAACGAGCGCCGGCAGAAGGGGCAGCAGCGCCCGGTGAAGTGACGCGAGAACGCGGAGCCCGGAACCTACTCCATCCTGACCGCCACCCAGGTCCCCTCCTCGATCCGGGCAGCGGCGCGGAGCGGCGCGAAGGCGGCGCGCACGGCCGGCTCCTCCGACTCGTCGAAGCCGCTGATGACGAGCGTGCCGCCAGGCACGACCAGCGCTGACAGCGCGGAGGCCGTCACCCTCAGCATGCCCCCCGTCAGGTTGGCGACCACGAGGTCCGCCGGCTGCGGCGGCGCGCTCCTGAAGTCTCCCGCGTCGAACCGGATCACCGGCGGCAGCGGGTTGAGCGCCGCACTGGTGCGGGCGGCGTCGATGGCATCCTGATCGACGTCGAGACCGATCACGTCCGCGGCGCCGCTGAGGGCGGCCGCCATCGCCAGCACGCCGGAGCCGGTGCCGATGTCGAGCACGCGTCGCCCGTGCATGTCGATCCCCGAGAGCAGCCGCAGGCACAGCCGCGTCGTGGGATGGTGGCCGGTGCCGAAGCCCATCGACGGCTCGATCACGATCACGGTGGTCCCGGCTGGCGCATCGGCCGGAATGTCCCACGGCGGCGCGACAATGAAGCGGCCGGCGGTGACGGCAGTGAGGGACTGCTGCGAGCGGGCGGCCCAGTCCTCGTCGGGCACGTCCACCACACTCAGCTGAAGCATTGGCCACGTCGTCGAGAGCGCCGCCGCCGCGCGGTCGCGTGCGTCCGCGCTGCTGAAGAACGCGCGCCATCTGAGTGGCGTTGGCGGTGGCTCGGGAATCGGGGGAAACGTCGGGTCCCACAGGCCGCCTGGCGGAAGCGGTCGTTCAGCCAGGTCCTCGATCGCCTGCGGCGCGAAGTCGTCGAGTGCCGCGGCGACCAGGCCCTCGGCGTCTGCGGGCTCATCGAGCGAGGGCGCCTCGATGACGAGCGCCGGCCAGAGGCGGCTCATGCCTTATCCGAAGATCTTCCCGAAGATGCCCTTGTCCTCATCGTCCGCGGTCCGGCGCGTCGGTTCGAACTTCTGCGCAGGCAGGGTGGCTGCGAGCTGCTCGAGCAGCTTGCGCTGGTCCTTCGTCAGCTTCTTCGGTGTCACGGCCTGCACGGTGACCAGCAGATCGCCCTGACCGCGGCCGCTCACGTCGGGCATGCCCTTGCCCTTCACCTTGAACGTCGTGCCCGGCTGCGTCCCTTCCGGGATCCGGAGGCTCTCGTCGCCGTCGATCCCGGGCACGGTGATGTCACCGCCGAGCGCGAGCGTGGGGAACGAGAGGGGGACCTCGCAGTGCAGGTTGTTGCCGTCCCGCTGGAAGAACTCGTGCTCGGCCACGTGCACGACCACGTAGAGATCGCCGGCAGGGCCACCCTGTGCGCCGGCCTCGCCCTCGCCAGCGAGCCGCAGCCGCTGTCCGGTGGCGATGCCCGCCGGGATCTTCACCGTGAGCTTGCGCTGCTGCTCGGTGGTGCCCTGGCCGCGGCAGGTCGTACACGGCTTGGCGACGACCTTGCCCGCGCCACGGCACTGCCCGCAGGTTCGCGCGACCGTGAAGAAGCCCTGCTGATAGCGGAGTTGTCCCGTGCCCCGGCACTGCGGACACGCCGTGACGCTGGTGCCCGGCGCGGCGCCGGATCCGCTGCAGCTCTCGCACGTTTCCAGTCGCGGGATCTGGATGGTGGTCTCGGCGCCCCTGGCCGACTGCTCGAAGGCAATCTCCATGTCGTAGCGCAGGTCGGCGCCGCGCTGGGGGCCGCCCCGACGGCGGCCGCCGCCGAACACGTCCCCGAAGCCGAAGATGTCGCCGAGCCCGCCGAAGATGTCCTGGAAGTCGGCGAAGATGGTGGGGTCCACCCCTCCGCCCGGGCCGCCGGCTCCCGCCACGCCCGCATGCCCGAAGCGGTCGTAGCGCGCCCGCTTGTCGGCATCGGCCAGCACCGCGTAGGCTTCCGCCGCTTCCTTGAACCGCTCCTCCGCCGCCTTGTCGCCAGGGTTGCGATCGGGGTGGTACTTGAGCGCCAGCTTTCTATAGGCGCTCTTGATGTCCTGGTCGCTCGCGGTGCGGGGCACGCCCAGCACCTCGTAGAAGTCCCGCTTGGTCACGACGCCCTGGCCACCTTGACGAGTGCCGGCCGGAGCAGCCGCTCCCCGAGCATGTAGCCCTTCCGCAGTTCTTCCACGACCTCGCCTTCGCGCGCGCCCTCCACGACGTCGTAGGCGACCGCCTGATGGAGGTGAGGATCGAAGTCCGCGCCGACCGGCTCGATGGGCGTGACACCGCGCTTGCGGACGAGGTCCGTCAGCGCGCGATGGATGATCTCGACGCCGGCCCTGTAGGGCTGGGCCTCTGGCGGCGCCTGGGCCGTGAGCGCGCGCTCGAAGTCGTCCATGACGGCCAGCAGGTCGCCCAGCACGTCGGCCGCCGCCCACTCGGTGAAGTCCTTCCGCTCCCGCTCGATGCGCTTGCGGTAGTTGTCGAACTCGGCCGTCTTGCGGAGCAGGCGCTCGTAGTACTCGTCGCGCTCCTTCTGCAGCTGCTCGGGCGCCGGCGCGCCGGCGGCGGGCGGCGTGTCGGCCGCCTGGGGCTCGGGCGCGCCCGCCGCGGCGGTCTGGGTCGGATCCTGGGGTTCAGTCATGTCGATTCACGAAGAGGGCCGGATCGATCCTAGCTCACGTCTTTCAACACGCGCGCGACCGCCAGCGCGGCCATGTCGACCGCGGCGATGGCGCGCGAATACCGCATGCGCGTCGGTCCGATGACGCCGACCGTGCCGGTGCCCTGCCCATCGAAGTAGGTGGAGGCAATCAGGCTGAAGGGCCTGAGCTCGGGATCGCTGTGCTCGGTGCCGATCACGACGGTCAGGCCGGGGCCGTCGATGTACTCGTTCAGCAGCCGGACCAGTCGCTGTTTCTCCTCGACCATGCGTAGCAGCGCCCGGAGCGTGGCGGCAGAGATGCCGCTGGCAGCGACCACCTGCTCGAGGAGCGATGAGGCGCCCTCGATGTGGACGGCCACCTGTCCCTGGAGCGGCTCCAGCGTCTGGCTGGCCAGTCGGAGCGCGAGGCCGAGCAGCTGGTCGTAGAGCGTGCGATCCTCGCGGAGCCGCTCGCGCACGCCGTTGCGGACATCGTCGATGGTCCGGCCGGCGAACGTGGAGTTGAGGAAATTGGCCGCCTGCGTGAGCTCCGAGGTGCTCACGTCCTCTCCGATGTCCACGACTTTCTGGGCCACCTGGTTGCCGCGGGACACCATCACCACGAGGATGCGCGTGCCGTGCAGCGGCACGAACTCGATGCGCTGGAAGACGGCGTTCTCGTTGGCGGGCGCGATGGCGAACCCCACGTGCCGCGACGCCTCCGACAAGACGTGCGAGGTGGACGACAGCAGGTCGTCGATCATCGGCGCGTCGCCGACCTCCTGACGGAGGCGGGCCTCCACACCGGCGACGTCTTTGGCCGCCCGCCGGCCCTCGAGCAGGAGGTCCACGTAGAACCGGTAGCCCTGGTCGGTCGGGACGCGGCCCGCCGAGGTGTGCGGCTGCCACACGTAGCCCATGTCCTCCAGCTGCGCCAGGACGTTCCGGATGGTCGCGGACGACACGTTCAGCCCGGCCCGGTGCATCAGGGTGGCGGACGCCACCGGCTCGCCCGTCTCGATGTACTCGCGTACGAGCGTCGCCAGCACACGGCGCGTCCGATCGGAGAGGGCTACAGCGCTCATTAGCAGTCGCTCGGCAAGAGTGCTAATAGTATAGCAGGGCCAGGTGCGGGCGGGTGCGGGCGGGTGCTGATGGGTGCGGGCAGGTGCGGGTGCGGCAGGTGCCGGCGGGTGCTGACGGGTGCGCGCAGGTGCGGGGTG
>Ga0268299_1001625_pt1 | contig 36142 bp, 32 predicted proteins | sample NOBtaG_FD_193484 | JGI IMG/M metagenome (GOLD analysis project Ga0268299, IMG submission 193484) | Activated sludge microbial communities from bioreactor in Nijmegen, Gelderland, Netherland - NOB reactor | ecosystem: Engineered > Bioreactor > Aerobic > Activated sludge | place: Netherlands... | reverse complement strand
TGTTCAGCGACGGGTCCTGGTTCGACTTCTCGGTGGCCTACAGCTTCCCGATCATCCTGCCCATCCCGGCCACCGAGGTGGCCGTTGGCGACGCGTTCGATATCACGCTGAACTACAGCATGTGCGAAGGCCCCCACCAGCTGCGCTACACGGCGAAGCTGGCTCCCATGTGACCGACGACGTCGGCCTCGCCGCCCCGCAGCGGCTGCTCACATGGCGGTTCGTGGCCGTGACCGTGGCCGGCCTGGCCTACTTCGTAGGCTGGACGATCCTGTACCCGGTGCTGCCCCGCTTCGTGGAAGACGAGCTGGGCGGCACCGGGGCCCAGGTGGGGCTGGCGGTGGGCTCGTTCGGGATCACGGCCGCTCTGCTGCGGCCGGTGGCCGGGCGGGTGGGCGACCGCTACGGCCGACGGGTGCTGGTGGTGGGCGGCATGCTGGTGGTGGCCGTGGCCCTGCTCGGCTACCTCGTCGCCGACTCGATCCTGATGGTGGTGGTGCTCCGGCTCCTGTTCGGCGTGGGCGAGGCGTTCGCCTTCGTGGGCCTGGCCACCGCCGCCCAGGACATGGCCAGCGACGACCGGCGGGGCGAGGCGGCCAACTACTTCTCGTTCGCCGTGTACGGCGGGGTGGCGGCCGGCCCGCCGCTCGGCGAGTGGCTGTTCGCCGGGGGCAGCTATGACCGGGTGTGGATCGTGGCGTCGGCCTGCGTGCTGGGCGGGGCCCTGTTGGGGCTGGTCACCCCGGTGGGCACCACGGGCGAGGTCCGGGCCCGGCCGGGGCTGATCCACCGCGAAGCGCTGCTGCCCGGCCTGGCCCTGACCGGCGGGCTGTTCGGGTACGCCGGGTTCGTGTCGTTCGTGGCGGTCTACGCCCGCTCGATCGGCCTGGCCAACGCCGGGCTCGTGTTCACCCTGTACGCCGTGCTGATCATGGTGGCCCGGGTGGTGGGGGCCAAGGTGCCCGACCGCTACGGGGCGCTGCGGATCGGCTCGCTGTCGCTGATGGCTCTGGGCGCCGGCCTGCTGCTGGTGGCGGCGGTGGCCACACCGGTCGGGTTGTTCGCCGGCGTGGTGGTGTTCGCCGCCGGGATGGCCATGAACTTCCCTGCGCTGCTGGCGGTGGTGGTCAACCGGTCGGCGGCCAGCGAGCGGGCCTTCGCCGTGGCCAGCCTGTCGGTGTTCTTCGACGTCGCCTTCGCCCTGGGGGCGGTGGTGATGGGCCTCATCGTGGGTGCCGCCAGCGAGCGGGTGGCGTTCGCCGTCGGCGGCCTGTGCGCCCTGGCCGGCCTCGTGCCGCTCCGCCTCTACGCCCGCCGCCCCGCCCCGGTGCTGAGCTGAGCCGCCGGCGCCGGTGAGCCGCCGGCGCCGGCGGGCCTGTCGTTCCGTGTCACGGATTTCGCGCCCCGCCACCGTTCTGCGTCGCGAAACACCCGGATTCCGGGGTCTTCGCGACACAGTTCGTGGCCGGGGCGCGGTTTTCGTGACGCAGAACGGTCACGGCGTCGGGGGCGTCGGGGGCAGGGTGGCGAGCCAGGCGTCGGCCTCGGCGTGGGAGCGGAGCACGACGAAGCGAAGGTGGGCGTGGCGGGGATCGGCCTGGGCGTCTGCGAAGCGCTGCTCGTACTTGGCGTGGCCGACCCAGGCCCAGCGGATCATGTTGCGGCGCGGGTCCCAGTGGTACAGGTTCGCCCACGACTCCCGGTTCCCGTTCCACAGCTCCTGGCGGGTCAGCACCCGGCGCAGGGTGCGGGGCACGATCTGGCGCATCACCAGCCGCCGGGGCAGGGCCAGCCACACCACCGTGTCGGCCCGCTCCCACACCGGGCCCTCCACCACCACCGTGCGGTAGTTGCCGTCGACCACCCAGCGGTCGCCAGCCGTGATGCCGGCCAACTCAGCCCGCAGCTCGTCCTCGTCCCGCTCCGCCCAACCCGGCAGGTGGGCCAGGGCGTCGATCTCCACGTACGGCGCACCGATCCGGCGGGCGATGCGGGCGGCCAGCGTCGACTTCCCCGATCCGCTGTTGCCCACCACCGACACCCGTTGGACCGTCCGATCGGCAGCGGTCACCGCTCGGCGTCAATCATCGAACTGGGCGCTGAGGAGGAAGCGGCCGTTGGAGCCTTCCAGCGAGAGGTCCCGCCAGTAGGTGGCGTACCACATCGGCGGCACCACCGCGACGTCGTGAATCACGGCGTCGGCACCCACCGCCGACAACACGAGGTCAGCGATGTGATGGCTTGCGTTGCGGCGGACCAGCTCATGGGCGCCGAGGAGCACCTCCGTCCAGGGGGCGGTGAACAGCCACTCGTCGATCAGGGGTAGCAGTGCCGGGCCGGGAGGCCCGGCGATCGGGCGGGGCTCGATGTGCCACCAGGCTGCCGGGCGCACCTCACCCCTCCCATCGGGATAGGCGGCGAAGTAGGCAGCCAGGGCCTCGTCCAGGGACCCGGCGGTCGGCAACGCCGCCAGGACGAAGGTCACGTTGCGATCCGTACCGCAGGCCAACTCCGCAACGAACTCGAGAACCTCGTTGCAGATCCGCAGGGCGTCCGGTCCGTCGACCACAGCGGCCAGGCTAGGCGGGAGCCTCGCTCCTGTGGCCCCGGGGGCGCCGGGAGAGTAACACTGGTGGCATGGGGGGTCTGTCTGATCTGCGTGTCATCGAGCTGGCCGGCGGCATCGGGGTGGCCTACGCCGCCAAGCTGCTGGCCGACCTGGGAGCCGACGTCATCCGGGTGGAACCGCCCGACGACCCGGTGCGCCGCCGCCCGTTCGGCGTCGACCGCTGGCTCAACACCAACAAACGTTCCCAGGTGGAGCCGCCGGGCGGCACGGGATGGCGCTCGGGCCTGCTAGCCGGGGCCGACCTGGTGATCCACGACGGCACCCACCCCGGTGTCAGCCCCGACGCCCTGCTGGCGGCCCACCCGTCGCTGGTGGTGGGCACGCTCACCCCTTACGGGGCCAGCGGCCCCTGGGCCGGCCGGCCCGGCACCGAGCTGACCATGATGCACGCCAACACATGGGCCAACCTGTCACCGGCGGCGGCCACCGACCCCGACCAACCTCCGGTCAAGCCGCCCGGCCACCACGGCACCATGCTCACCGCCACCGTGGCCGCCACCGCCTTCCTGGCCGCCACCGACGCCGCCCACCGCACCGGTGTGGGCGAGCACGTCGACTTCTCGGCCTTCGCCGCCGGGGCCAAGCTGTGCGAGACCTCACCCGCCACCGTGGCCTACCTGGGCGAGAACGCCTCCCGCATCGGGGTCCGCACCCTGGTGCCGTGGTCGATCTACCAGACCCGCGACGGCCTCATCCAGTACATCTGCGTGGAGGACTCCCAGTGGCGGGCCCTCAAGGAGATGATGGGCAACCCGGAGTGGGCCGAGCTCGACCTGTTCGACACGAACGCTGGCCGCCAGGAGAACGCCGACCTCATCGAGCTGTACCTGGCCGAGTGGATGGCCGGGCAGTCGGCGGCCGAGCTGTTCGTGGAGGGCCAGGCCCGCCGCCTGTGCATGTGCCCCGTCTACCGCATGGACGAGCTGGCCGAGGACCGCCAGCTCTCGGCCCGGGGCTTCTTCGTGACCGACCCCGACGGCCTCACCCTCCCCGGCCCCGGCTTCCGCTTCGACCAGCCGTGGTGGGGCCTCCACCGGCCGGCCCCGGCCGCCGGCGCCCACGACGGCGAGACGTGGCGACCCCGGGCGAGCAGCGGCGCGCCCACGTCCGCCTCGGCCCCGACCGCGAGCCCCCCAGCCGGGCGCCCGCTGGAGGGCATCCGGGTGTGCGACTTCACCTGGATCTGGGCCGGGCCCTTCTGCACCCAGCTCCTGGCCCACCTGGGGGCCGAGGTGGTGCGGATCGAGTCGCCCGACTTCCTGTGCCTGCTGCGACGGCTCCCGTTCCATCCGCCCGGCGTGGAGGCCTCGCCCGACAGCGACGGCATGTTCCACATCTACAACAGCGACAAGCGCAGCATCGGCCTCGACCTCCGCCACCCGGACGTCCGGCCCGTGATCGACGCCATGATCGCCAACTCCGACGTGGTCATCGACAACTTCGCCGCCGGCACCCTGGCCTCGCTCGGCTATTCCCTGGAGGCGATCCGGGCCCTCAACCCGGACGCCGTGGTCGTGTCGCTCACCGGCTACGGCCAGGACGGGCCCTACGCCGAGTACATGGCCTACGGCCCGTGCGGTGGCGCCTTCGCTGGGCTCTACGCCGCCAACGGCTACGAGGGCGGCATGCCGATGGAGACCGGGATCGCCATCGGCGACCCCGCCACCGGCCTCACCGGTGCCTTCGCCACCATGGCCGCCCTGGCCGCCCGCACCCGGGGCGAGGCCCCGGCCCGCGTCGACGTGGCCATGGTCGAAGCCATCGCCGCCACGGTCGGCGAGCTGTGGATGCAGTACCAGGCCACCGGCGAGGCGCCGGGCCCGATCGGCAACCGCGACCCCCAGTGGGCACCCCACAACGTGTACCGCACCGCCGAGGACCAGTGGCTGGCCCTGGCCTGTACCAGCGACGATCAGTTCCGGGCCCTGATCGGGCTGGCCCCCGAGGCGGTGGCGGCCCGGCTGGCCGAGCCCCGCTTCGCCACCGAAGCCGGCCGCAAGGCGGCCGAAGACGACCTCGACGCCATCCTCGCCGGCTGGCTCGACGGCACCGACCGGGCCGCCGTGGTGGAGGCGCTGGCGGCGGCCGGGGTACCGGCGGCGGCCTCGCTGTCGCCGCTCGAGCTGTGGGGCGGCGACGTCGGCCCCGGCCACGAGCAGATGCACGCCATCGGCATGCTGGAACGCCCCGACCACCCCCTCACGGGGGCCCGGGTGATCCCGGGGGTGCCGTGGCGCCTCCGCAACCGGCCCAACGGGCTGCGCCGCCCCGCCCCGATGCTGGGCCAGCACACCGACGAGGTGCTGGCCGAGCTGGGCCTCGACCGCGACGCCGTCGACCGCCTGGCCGCCGCGGGCGCCCTCCCTGGCTACCCGGTCGCCCTGGCCGACTAGAACCGTCGACCAGCAGCAAAGCGCCGAACCTCGTCGAGAGCTGCCGCCAGAGGCGGCACAGTCGACGGGGTTCGGGGGTACCAGGGGGCTCGGCGTTCGGGGAGCGTCAGTAGCGGATGAAGGCGGCGCGCTCGGGGTCGGCCTGCAGGGCGGCGAGGTCGTCGGCGCCGGGGAGCTCGGGGCGGTCGCGCTCGGCGTTCACGAGGCACAGGAACCCGAGGGGCTCGTCATCGGGGGCCCGGAACTGGTGCCAGGTCGCCGCCGGCACCTGCACCAGGTCGTTCAGGGCCAGGTCGTGGATGGCGTCGCCCACCAGGGCCCGGCCCCGGCCCCGCACCACCATCACGGCGTGCACGTGCTCGTGGCGCTCCAGCGTGGTGTGCCCGCCCGGTGCCACCTCGAAGTACCGGAGCTGGCAGGCCAGCTCGGGATGGTCGAACAGCACCTGGCGGGTGACGTCGCGGAAGGGGGCGTCGCCCTCGTGCTTGTAGGCCATCACGTCGACCTCGTGCCAGCCGAACCCGCCCTCGTCCTGCGGCGGCCGGTGGCGGCGGTGCGGCCAATGGGGCAGGTGGGGGCGGTGGGGGCTCACGGGATCGGCACCTCCAGGCTGCGGACGCGGGCGGCGAACTGGCGGGCCCGGGCTTCCAGCTCGGCCCCGGCCGACAGCAGGCCACCGCCGATGAGCAGGATCACGTCGGGCCCGTAGAACTCGAGCATCTCGGGCACCCGGTCCACCGTCATCCCGCCGGCCGGCACCGGGGCGCAGGGGCGGAGATGACCCCAGGGCTCCAGGGCCACCTCGGCCAGCCGGGCGCAGGCGGCGGGGCTGTAGCTGAAGCGGCCACCGTGGTTGGGGAAGATCGTGGCGTCCGCCCCGAGCAGGCGGAACAGGCGGCCCAGCAGGAGGGGCGGCGCCATCCGCCCGGCGCCTCCGAACGCCGGGTGGGCCACCACGGGGCAGGCCAGCTCGTGGCGCACCAGCTCGTCGAACGTGGGCAGGCCCATCAGCATGGGACAGGCCAGCACCATGCCCACCCCCTGGTCGGCCACGATGCGGGCCTGCTCGGCCAGCTGGCGGGGCCCGCCCGACAGCGAGGGGGCGTAGACGGTGTGGCCGCCGGTGGCGGCGTTGGCGTCGCTGATCGCCCGCTGGCACGCCGCCACCCGGGCGGCGAACGGGGCGGCGCCCTGGTCGGCGATGCCGTGGTCGTCCTTGACGATGTCGAGCCCGGCCCGGGCGAACGTGGCGGCCAGGGCGGCCAGCTCGGCCGGCGGCAGCCCCTGGGGCTTGAGCGCCGTCATGGTGAGGGCCCGGCGCTCGCCCGCCGCCCCCACCCGGTCCCGGAGCCCGTCGAGCCCGAACCGGGGGCCGGGCCAGGCGGTCAGCAGCCCGGCCGGGATCTCGAGGTCGACCAGGGTCACGTCGTCCTGCAGGGAGCAGTTGCCGAAGGCCATGTTGACGAGCTGGCCGATCTCGGCCGTGCCGTCGGCCCGCACCATCGTGGCCGGGGCCAGGCCCAGGACCACCCGATGCGTCTCGGGGCCGGCGCCGCCGCCGGCATCGCTGCCCTCGCCGCCGGCCGGCTCGATCCACTCGACCCGCTCGACGGAGGCCACCACCTCCCGGCGGACATGGTCGCTGGTGACCGCATCGAGCGGCATCTCGATGCTCTGCTCCAGGGCCAGGGCCGCCGCCCGGGCCTCGATCTCGGCCGCCGGGGCGGCGACGTCGTAGTGGGCCAGGATCCGGCTCATGGCCTCCCGAGTGTACCGGGGCGGCCCGACCGGGGGCCGGTGGACCAGCGCTCCACGAGGAGGGGCACCGCCGTGGCCCGCCAGAAGCCGGGAGAGACGTGGCCGCCCGACATGCCCAACGTCGGGTAGCGGGGCACGCGGATCGCCTCGGCGTCGGGTTCGGCAGCCGAGTCGGCGTCGAGCGCCACCCCGGCCAGGCGCCACAGCTCAGCGGCCAGCGCGGCTCGGAGCGTGTCGGCGGCGGGCGGCGGCGCCGGCAACCGGCGGAGCGCGGCGTGGAGATCGGCCCACAGGTGGGGGTCGCCCCGCAGGCCCCACTGGGCCGGCGGAACCTCGAACAGGGCGTCGGCCCAGTGGGGCGGCGGCCTCAGCACCGGCGCCAGGGCCCGGCTGGGACGGCCGTGGCTGACCACCCGGACGTCGAGGCCGACCGGGTGGAGCCGCAGCGCCCGTTCCAGGGCGTCGACGACCCAACCGGTGGGGTTGCCGAAGGCTCCGGCCCCCAGCAGCGTGAGGTGCACGGCCCGGTTGCCGGTGCGGGCGGCGGTGACGGCGGCCACCGCCAGCGTGGCCTCGTAGGCGGCGTCGAGCACGAGGCGGGCCAGCGGCTCCCAGGCCGCCGGGTCACCACCGGCGTAGGCCAGGGGCAAGGCGGAGCAGAAGACCTGGGGGACGTCGTGGCCGGCGTGGCGCCAGGTGACCTCGGTGCCGGCCTGCACGCCCACCCGCAGCAGGCCGGCCAGCTCGTCGCGTGCCGGGCCGGCGATCCCGTCGAGCCACCCGGCGGCCCACGCCAGCTGCTCCCGCCGGAGCAGGGCGTAGCCGTTGCGCATGGGCACGGCCAGTCCGAGGGTGGCGGCCAGGTCGGCCAGGCCGTCGAGCTGGCGGGCGGCGGTCTGGCCCCGCTCCGCTCCGGGGCCGCCCTCGATGGGGACGGGGGTGAGATAGTTGCGGTGGATCGTGCCGGCACCGCAGGCGATGGCGCAGGCCGGCCCCTGGGTGTGGTCGTGCTCGTAGCGGTCGATCCCGTCGTCGGGGGTGACCGACGGGCCCGTCATCTCCAGCAGGTTGAACTGCGATGCCACCTGGAACGTGGCCCCGGCCGAGGCCGGCTCGGCGTGCAGCTCCCGCACGTCGGCCACCACCTCCGCCAGCGTGGAGCGCCCGCCCACCGGCGCCGCCTCCGATCGGGCCCGCCGCAGCTCGGCCAGCGACGGCAGGCTCAGCTCGCCCCGCCGCATCCGCCGCCCGTTGGCCCGCGACACGAGCCACGGGCCGTCCTCCTCGATCAGGGCCAGCACCTCGGCCCGCTCGCCTTCCCGGAAACCGGTCAGCTCCTCGAACCACATGCCGGCGCCGCACCTCCCGGCCCCCACGGTAGGCCGGGGCGCCGATACGTAGCGCGCTACGCATGGCGTACCGATGCCCCGCACCGCCGGCGGGCGGATGCTGCGGGCATGACGCCGACCCAGATCGCCATCGTGACCGCCACCTGGCGGCGCTGCCGGGAGCAGCGCCCCCTGGTGCACGGCGCCGTCGCCGCCGCCCTGCCTGCGGGAGATGGGCCGGCGGGCGACGGGGAGGAGCGGGCGGCCCGGGCGGCCCGCATCCTCGACGCCGTCGACCGGCTCCACCCCCTGTTGGCCCACCCGGCCGAGCTGGAGCGGGAAGCCGAGGATCTGATCGGCGAATGGGCGCAGTGGACGCTCGACCGCCGGGCCGAGACCGAGGCGGCCCTCCTCCACGGCCTGGCAGCCGCCCTCGGGCCCCTCCCCGACGAGACCGGTGCGGCGTGGCGGGCCGCCCTCGACCTCTTCCACGAGATCCTGGCCCAGCTGGTGCACCGGCCCTTCGGCCCCGCCGCAGCCGGCGGCGTCGCCGACCCCGGCCCCCACCGCCCCGGGCAGGGGGGACGGCCGTGACCGGGCGGCTGTCGTCGCTGGGGCTGCGCCGTCCCCGGCTCGTGCTGGCCTTGGCCGTGCTGAGCCTGCCGGTGCTGGCCCTGGCGGCCGCCGGAGCCGAGCAGAGCCTGTCGGTGGGCGGCTTCACCGCCCCCGACGCCGAGTCGACCGTCGCCGCCCGGGAGTTGGAGGACCGCTTCGCCACCGCCGCCCCCAACTACGTGCTGGTGGCCACGACCGACCGGGGCTTCGTGACCGACGCCGACCATGCGGCGGCCGGAGCGGCCCTGGTGGCAAGCCTCCGCCAGGAGCCCGGTGTGAGCGACGTGGTCGCCCCCTGGACCTTCGGCGCCCTGCCCCCGGGCGTCGCCAACCCGCTCGTGGCGGCGCGGGGCGGCACCGCTGCGGTGGCCGTTCGCCTGGCCGGCGACGAGGACGCCCAGCGGGCCGCCGCCGACCGCCTGGCCCGCTACACCGGCCCCTGGGGCCCGTTCACCCTCACCCCCACCGGCCCGGCCGAGATCAGCCGGGAGGCGGCCGAGGCGGTGCGGGGCGACCTGGTGCGGGGCGAGCTGCTGGCCGCCCCCCTCACGCTCGTCGGCCTGCTCCTGCTGTTCCGGGGATGGCGGGCGGCGCTGCTGCCGCTGCTGGTGGCGGCGCTCACCGTGCTGGCCACCTTCGCCGGCCTCCGCCTCGTGGGCCGCTTCACCACCCTGTCGGTGTTCTCGCTCAACTTCAGCTCCCTGCTCGGCCTGGGGCTGAGCGTCGACTACTGCCTGCTGGTGGTCGCCCGGTTCCGGGAGGAGCGGGAGGCGGGGGCCGAGGTGCGGGCGGCGGCGGCCCGGGCCGCCCGCACCGCCGGCCCCACCGTGGCCGCCAGCGCCGCCACCGTGGCCCTGTGCCTGGCCGCCCTGCTGGCCTTCCCCGTCCCCTACCTCCGCTCGTTCGCCGTGGCCGGCGTGCTGGTGGTGGGAACCGCCGCCCTCGACACCCTCACCGTGGTGCCGGCCGCCCTCGTGGCCGCCGGCCACCGGATCGCCCCGGCCCCGCCGGCCCGCACCGCCCCGGCGGGCGGGGGGCCGGGGTTCTGGGGGCGCCAGGCGGCCCGGGTGATGGCCCGGGCCGGTTGGTGGGCGGTGCTGGTGACCGCCGTGCTGGTGGCGGCCGGGCTCCCCTTCCTGCGCTTCGACGCCAGCCGCATCGACGACCGGGCCCTGCCCGCCGGGGCCGGTGCCCGGGCCGGTGCCGACGAGCTGCGGGCCAGCCTCGACCCGGCCGAGCTGAGCCCGCTGACCGTGCTCGTCCCCGGCATCGACGCCGCCGACACGGCTGCCGTGGAAGCGTTCAGCCGGGACCTCCTGGCCGTCGACGGGGTCCGCCGCGTCGACTCGGCCGCCGGCTTCACCACCCCGGCCGGCACCATCCCCCCGACCCGCTACAACGAGCGCTTCCACCCCCGGGCCGGCGGGGGCACCTGGTTCAGCGTGGTGAGCGCCCACGGCCCGGAGACGGCGGCGGCCGAGGACGTGGTGCGGGCCATCCGGGCCCGCCACCCCGAGGCCCGGGTGGGCGGCACCACCGCATCGGTGCTCGACGCCGTGAGCACCGTGGCCGACCGCCTCCCCCTGGCCGCCGCCATGATCGCCGCCACCACCCTGGTGCTGCTGTTCGCCCTCACCGGCGGCGTGCTGCTGGCGGTGAAGGGCCTGGTGCTCAACCTGCTCAGCCTCACCTGCACCTTCGGCGTCCTGGTCCTCGTGTTCCAGGACGGGCACCTCGGCTCGCTGCTGGGGGTGACCGCCACCGGTCGCATCGACGTGTTCACCCCGGTGCTCGTGTTCTGCATCGCCTTCGGACTGTCCATGGACTACCAGGTGTTCCTCCTGGCCCGTATCACCGAGAGCCACCGCCTCACCGGCGACACCCCGGCCTCGGTGATCGAGGGCCTGGCCCGCACCGGGCGCACCGTCACCGCCGCCGCCGGGCTGCTGGCGGTGGCCGTGACCGCACTCACCACGTCCCGGGTGGCCACGGCCAAGATGCTCGGCGTCGGGCTCACCGTGGCCGTCCTGGTCGACGCGTTCGCCGTGCGGGCCACCCTCGTGCCCGCCCTCATGCGCCTGGCCGGCCGGGCCAACTGGTGGGCCCCCGCCCCCCTGGCCGCCGTCCGCCGCCGCCTGCCCTCCCTCCAGCACTGACGTACCCGACAGCTACCACCGACACCGCCCAGGAGCGATCATGACCACCTCCGCCAGCCCCCGTCCCCCCCGTTCCTCCGGTCGCCGACAGCGGGCGCCCCGGCACCATCCGTCGGGCCGACCCGACTCCCGACCGGCCCCGCTGACGCTGCCCGACGGCTCCCGGGTCCGGTTCCGCCGGGCCCGGGCCGGTGACGAGGCCGCCCTCGTCGCCCTCTACGAGGACCTGTCACCCCAGTCCCGGTACACCCGGTACTGCCAGGCCACGCCCCGGCTCACGGGGGAACGCCGCCGGGAGATCGCCGATGTCGCCCGGGGCCCGGTGTGGCTGGCCCACGTGGGCGGCCGCTGCGTGGGCGAGGCCCGGCTGGTGCCGGGCCGTGACGGAGATCTCCACGTAGCCATGGCGGTGGCCGACGGGTACCAACGCCAGGGTGTCGGCCGGCGCCTGGGTGAGCTCCTGCTGGCCGACCCCGACGGCCGCCACCACGACGTGGTGGTGAGCATCCTGGCCACCAACACCCTGGCCGTCCGTCTGGCCCGCCGCGCCGGTTTCGCCCTCGACCTCGACGCCGGCACGGTGGAGGGCCGGCTGCGCCGGGCCCCCGTGGTGCAGCGGTCGCGCCTGGTGGCTCGATGAGCGCGATCGGTCGGCCGGGATCAGGCCCGCTCGGCCGGGCCCAGCGCCGCCGCCAGCCCCGACCGGCCGGCCACCCCGAGCTTGCGGTAGATCCGGTCGAGGTGGGTGTCGACCGTCCGCTTCGATACGTACAGCCGCTCGGCGATCTGGCGCGACGGCAGCCCGGCCGCCGCCAGCAGCGCCACCTCCCGCTCCCGGGCGGTGAGGGGGTCGGCCCCTGCGACCGCCGCCCCGGCCAGCGCCAGCGGCGGGGTGCGCACCTCCCCGCAGCGGGCCAGGAGCGCGCCCAGGCGGTGGGTGGCGGCGGCGGCCGCCCGCTGGTCACCGGCCCGGCGGTGGAGGTCGGCCAGCTCGGCCGCCGCCTCCGCCGCCAGCAGCGCCGAGTCGATGCGGTCGAACGCGTCGACCGCTGCCCCCAGGCCAACGGGGTCACGTTCGGCGGCGGCCCGAGCATGCAGGGCGAAGCCCTGGACCAGCGGGCCGGTGACCATCCCGGCCAGCTCGTCGAGCCGCTCCCGGGCGCCGGCCGGGTCGCCGAAGCGCACCAGGTCGTGGCGTAGGGTCGCCTCGAAGGCGAACACCTCGGCCTCGGCCATCTCGTCTGCGGCTCGACGGAGCAGCGTCCGGGCGGCGACCAGGTCGCCCTCGGCGGCCAGGAGCCACGCCCGGGTCCGCTCCCGGGTGTGGTCGGACGTGGCGACGGGGCTGTGACCGGCGGCGTCGGCCGCGGCCAGCGCCGCCCGGCCCTCGTAGACCCGGCCGGCCAGGAGGTGGCCCTGGGCCACGCCCACGTCGGCCCACACCTGGAGCGCCGGCCAGCCGGCGTGACGGGCCTGGCCGGCCACCTCGGCGAAGCGGCGGGCGGCCTCGTCGGCCCGGCCCGTGTCGCGGGCGATCTCGGCCAGCACCAGCTCGAACCACAGGGCGGCTCCCGGGGCCTGGGCGACCTCGGCCCGTTCCCGGGCGGCCAGCATGACCTCCCGGGCCTGGCCGTAACGGCCGGCGTAGGCCAGGGCGTGGGCCTCGTTGACCAGCTGGGTGGCCATCCCCCGGTTGGCCAGCCACGACGGCAGCTCCCGCTGGGCCGCCATCCCGGCCCGGGCCGCCTCGGCCGCCTCGTCGAAGCGGCCCAGGCAGGTGTAGGCGACGGATCGGGCGATCGACACCTCGATGCGGAGGCGGGGATCGGCGGGGGCGGCGGCCCGGCTCCGCTCGGCCTCGGTCAGGGCCCGGGTCGGGTGGGCGGCGGTGGCGAGCAGGGCGGCCCGGTGGGCCTGGAGCGAGGCCCGCAGCACCGGGTCGGAGACCCGGGCCTGGCCGATCTGGTTGAGGGCCAGCGCCCCGTCCAGATCGGACAGGGCGAAGCGCAGGTCGGCGCCCCGGCGGGCCAGGTGCTCGATCTCGCCGTCGCCCAGCGGCGCCGGACCGTCCCAGGCGGCGGCGATGGCGGCCAGTGCCGTGGCCACCTGGCCGGTCAGCAGGTGGGCCTCCACCTCCAGGGTGGCGGCGGCCGGACGGGCGAGCGAGGCCAGAGCCCGGGCGAACCGCAGGGCCAGGGCCTGGTCCCGGGCGACCAGGGCCAACCGGCCGGCCCGCTCCAGGAGCACCGGATCGAGCTCGCCGCCGGCGTCGAGGCGCCAGAGGGCGAGGCGCAGCGCGTCCTCCCGGCGCCGGGCCCCGTGGGCGGCCAGCCGGTCGGCCAGGTCACGATGGATGGCCCGCTGGCGCAGCACCGACAGCCGACCCGTCAGGGCTTCGCCGTAGAGGGGGTGGGTGAGGGTCACCTCCACCCGGCGGTCGAGCCGGCGCACGGCGATCAGCTCGCGCTGGTCCAGGCGTTCCAGCACCTCGGTGCCGCACAGCGCCTCCAGGTCGGCCAGCCCGAGCCGGCCGGCCACCGCCACCAGCTCGAGGGCGCGCCGCTCCGGTTCGGCCAGGCGGCCCACCCGCCCCAGCACGAGGTCTTCCAGAGCGGCGGTGTCGATCGGGGCGGTGAGGTGCCAGCTGTCGTCGCGCCGCTCCAGCACCCCCTGGTCGCGAGCGCTGCGCAGCAGCTCCCGCAGGAGCTGCAGGTTGCCGGCGGCCAGATGCTGGAAGCGGGCCAGGCCGGCGGGGTCGAGCGGGCCGTCGAGCACCCGGTGCAGGAGGGTGGCCACCTCGGCGTCGGTCAGCGAGCCGAGCTCCATGCGGGCCAGGAGCCCGTCGGCCACCAGGGAGGCCACCGGGCCCGGCAGCTCCCGGCCGGTGCGCATGGTGGCCACCACGAACACCCGATGCTGGAGCACCAACGGCAGGAGCAGGGCGAGCGACAGGTCGTCGACCTGGTCGACGTCGTCCACTACCAGCAGCAGGCGCTCGTCGCCGGCGGTGGCGGCCAGGGCGGCCCGGGCGGCGTGGAAGAGGGCGGCCCGGCCGTCGGCCCCGAGGCCGACCTCGCCGATGTCGCCGGGCAGGAGGTGGGCCAGGGCGCCCAGCGGGATCGCCCGGGTGGCGGGGTGGCCCAGGGCCCGCCCGGTGGGGCGGCCGCTGTCGGCCGCCTGGCGCAGGGTCTCCTCGGCCAGGCGGGTCTTGCCCACGCCGGCCGGCCCGGTGATGAGGCAGCCGCCGACGCCGGGATCGGCGTACCAGCCGGCCAGCTCCTGGATCTGGCCGCGCCGGGCGGTGAGGGGCCAGTGGTGCACGTCCCATCCTGGCCCGCCGCCGTACCCCCGTGCGAGGCAGTTTCAGCGCGTCAGCCGAGCACCTCTTTGGCGATGATCGTCTTCATGACCTCGCTGGTGCCGCCGTAGATGGTGGCCACCCGGGCTTCGGCGTAGGCCCGTGCGATCGGGTACTCGGCCATGTAGCCGTAGCCGCCGAAGAACTGCAGGCACCGGTCCACCGTGCGCTTCTGCAGCTCGGTGCCCCACAGCTTGGCCATGGCCGCCTCGGCCGGCGACAGCTCCTGAGCGTTGTGCTTCATCACGCACTGATCGATGAAGGGCTCGGTGACGGCCAGCTCGGTGGCCACCTCGGCCAGCACGAACTTGGTGTTCTGGAACCCGGCGATGGGCTGGCCGAACGCCACCCGTTCCTTGGTGTATTCGACGGTCCAGTTGAGGGCAGCCTTCGCCGCCGCCAAGCCGTACATCCCGATCGACAGACGCTCCTGGGCCAGGTTGAACCCGAGGTACTGGAACCCCTTGCCCTCCTCGCCCAGCATGTTGGCCGCCGGCACCCGCACGTCGGAGAAGAACAGCTCGGCGGTGTCGGCCGACTTCTGGCCGATCTTGTCGAGGTTGCGGCCCCGCTCGAAGCCGGGCATCCCCCGCTCCACCACCAGCAGCGAGATACCCGCCCGCCCGGCCGCCGGGTCGGTGCGGCACACCACGATCACCAGGTCAGAGTTGATGCCGTTGGTGATGAACGTCTTGGCCCCGTTGAGCACCCACTCGTCGCCGTCGCGGACGGCCGTGGTCTGCACCCCGGCCAGGTCGGACCCGGTGCCGGGCTCGGTCATGGCGATGGCCGTGATCAGCTCGCCCGAGGCGATGCCGGGCAGCCACCGGGCCGCCTGCTCGTCGTTGCAGTAGGTGACGAAGTAGGGCGACACGATGTCGTTGTGGAGGGTCAGGCCGAGCCCGCCGCCCCCGGCCCCCACCGCCGCCAGCTCCTCGGCGATGATGGCGTTGAAGCGGAAATCGTCGGAGCCGCCGCCCCCGTAGGCCTCGGGCACGTTGAACCCGACGAAGCCGTGCTTGCCGGCCTCGGCGTAGACCTGGCGGTCCATGATCCCGGCGTGCTCGAACTCCTCGAACCGGGGCATCACCTCGGCGTCGAGGAACGAGCGGAAGCTCTGGCGGAACAGCTCGTGGTCGTCGGTGTAGATCCGGTTCATGGTGCTCAGTCCTTGGGGAACTCGGGGTCGTCCTCCCAGATGGCGGCCCCGTGGGTGATGGCGATGTGGGTGGCGTCGTGGCCCGGCTGGGCCCCGTGGATGTGGCGGGTGCCCTGGGGCACGTGGACGATGTCGCCGGGGTCGCACTCGATGCGGGTGCCGCCGTGGTCCTCGGCCATGCCCTTGCCCTCGACGAAGTACAGCACCTGGTCGCCCAGGTGGATGTGCCACTTGGTGCGGGCCCCGTCGTGGAAGTGGACGCGGCCCTGGTTGAGGCCGATCTCGGCGTTGCCGTGGATGGCCTCGATCTCGACGTCGCCCACGAACCACTGGGAGGGGGCCGGCTTCTTCTCCCGCTGCAGGCGGCGGATGGGCTTCTCGTCGTCGGCCATGGCGGCGCGCTCCTCGGGTCGGTCGGTCTCGGCCCCGCCATCCTGGCCGATCGCCGCCGCCCCGGCCACCCCGGCGGGACCCCGCCCCCCACTGTTCTGCGTCGCGAACTCGACGGAATCCGTCGAGAAGGTCGCGCAGTTCGTTGGGAGGGCGCGACTTTCGTCGCGCGCTTCAGGCGGGGACGTTGCGGCGGCCGACCCTCGTCCGGGCGATGATCGTCTTCATGATCTGGGCGGTGCCGTCGCCGATCTGGAAGCCGAGCACGTCGCGCAGGCGCTGCTCCATCACCCCCCGGTCGTAGCCGGCGTGGCCGAACACGAGCAGGCATTCGTGCACCGTGTCGTAGGCCAGCTTGGGGGCCCACCACTTGCACATGGCGGCCTCGGCCGTGTGGGGCAGGCCCCGGTCCTTGGCCCACAGCGCCTGGTAGCAGAGCAGGCGGGCCGCCTCCACCTGGGTGTCGAGCTCGGCCAAGCGGTGCGACACCCCCTGGAAGGCCGACAGCGGCTGGCCGAACGCCGTGCGCTCCGTCGAGTAGGCCCAGGCATCGCTCAGCGCGGCCCGGGCCACGGCCAGCACCTGCAGCCCGATCAGGGCCCGGGAGAAGTCGAAGCCCTGCATGACCGACACGAACCCCAGACCCTCGCCGCCCAGGCGGTGGTCGGCCGGGAGGCGCACGTCGTCGAAGAAGATCGAGCCCCGGCCGATGGCCCGCTGGCCGTGGCAGTCGAACCGGCTGGTGGTGATGCCGGGCAGGTCGAGCGGCACCAGGAAGGCGGTGACGCCCCGGGCCCCCTCCTCCGGCGTGCCGGTGCGGGCGAACAGCACGGCGGCGGCCGCCTGGTCGGCGGCCGAGATCGACGTCTTCTCCCCCGACAGCACGTAGTGGTCTCCGTTGGCCGTGGCCTTCATCGACAGCCGGGCGGCGTCGGAGCCGCCGGCCGGCTCGGTGAGGGCGAGGGCCAGGATCACCTCGCCCGCCGTGAGCCGCTGCAGCCACGGGGTGGCCACCGTCGGATCGCCGTGCTCCAGGAGGATCTGGGCGTTGAGCGAGCCGAGGAGGTTGATGTACGACATCGACAGGTCGGCCGCCGCGATGGCCTCGGTGATCACTCCGGCCGCCACCCGGCTGGCCCCCTGGCCGCCCACGGCCTCGGGCAGCTCGGGGGCGATCAGGCCGAGCTGGCCCATCTCGGCCATCAGGGCCGGGTCGAGCACCCGGGTCTGGTCTCGCTCGGCGAAGCCGGGGGCGATGCGGTCGGCGGCGAACCGCTCGACCATGTCGCCCAGGGCCACCAGGTCGTCGTCGAGGTAGGGGTTGGGAGCAGGGCTCATCGGCACACCGTGCCCTACTTGGCGTAGCGGCGGAAGTCGGGCTGACGCTTCTCCTGCAGGGCGTTGACGCCCTCCCGGCTCTCGTCGGTGTCGTAGTACAGCTTGAGCGCCATCAGGCCCATGCCGGCGATGCCGGCCTGGTGGGCGGTGTCCATGTTGAACGACCGCTTGGCGATGGCCAGCGCCGTGGGGCTGCGCTCGCACAGCTCCTCGGCCCAGGCCTGCACGGTAGCGTCGAGCTCGTCGGCCGGCACGCACACGTTGGCCAGGCCCATGGCCACCGCCTCCTCGCCCGAGTAGCGGCGGCAGAAGTACCAGATCTCCCGGGCCTTCTTCTCCCCCACCACCCGGGCCAGGTAGGCGGTGCCGTAGCCGGGGTCGACCGAGCCCATCTTCGGGCCGACCTGGCCGAAGATGGCCTTGTCGGAGCACATGGTGATGTCGCAGATGGTGGCGAGCACGTTGCCACCCCCGATGGCGTAGCCCTGGACCCGGGCGATCACCGGCTTCGGCACGTCGCGGATGACGGTGTGCAGCTCCTCGACCGGCAGGCCGATCAGGCCACGGCCGTCGTAGTTGCCGTCGTGGGCCGACTGGTCGCCGCCGGTGCAGAAGGCCCGGTCGCCGGCGCCGGCCAGCACGATGGCCCCGATCTCGGGGTCGAACCCGGCCTTGTTGAAGCAGTGGATCAGCTCGTCGCAGGTGCGGGCCCGGAAGGCGTTCATCACGTCGGGCCGGTTGATCGTGATCCACGCCACCCGGTTGCGGACCTCGTAGATGACGTCGGTGAAGGTGGTGGTGTCCATGTCGTTTCTCCTCTGTAGATCTGGTCGCCTGGACGCTGGTCAGCCCGCCATCGTGAGGCCACCGGAGACGCTGATGACCTGGCCGGTGACGAACGCGGCGTCGTCGCTGGCGAAGAACAGCACGGCACCCGGCAGATCCTCGGGCGAGCCGATCCGGCCCAGCGGGATCGAGCGGCGGAAGGCCTCGAGCAGCTTGTCGGGGTTGGCGGCGCCCTCGGTGACCGAGGCCAGCAGCGCGGTGTCCGTCGGGCCGGGGCACACCACGTTGAGCGTGATCCCGTGGCGGGCGTGCTCCCGGGCCAGGGTCTTGGTGAAGGCCACCAGGCCGCCCTTGCAGGCGGCGTAGACGGCCTCGCCCGACGAGCCGACCCGGGCGGCGTCGGAGGCGATGTTGACCACCCGGCCCGACTGGCGCTCCACCATGCCCGGCAGCACGGCGTGGTGGAGGTGGAGGGCGCCCACCAGGTTGATGTCGATCAGGCGCTGCCAGTCGTCCGGCGTGGTGGAGGCGAACGGCTTGAACAGGTCCCACCCGGCGTTGTTGACCAGCACGTCGACCGGGCCCAGCTCGGCCGTGGTGCGCTCCACGGCGGCATCCACGCTGGCCCGGTCGGTGATGTCGCACGCCAGGGCCAGGGCGGCCGGGCCGATGGCCTCGGCCGTGGCCGCGGCGGCGTCGGCCGCCCGGTCGAGCACGGCCACCTTGGCCCCCTCGCCGGCGAACCGGCGGGAGATGGCACCGCCGATGCCGCCCCCGCCACCGGTCACGATCACCGTGCGCCCCTCGAACCGTCCTGCCATCGCTGCTCTCCTCGAGATCAACCGACACTGCCTACTGACAACGTCAATGTATTGACGTATCATACGATGCCATGGCCCGGCCCACAAGTCCCCCGTCGATCGAGCTCATCGAGGATCATGAGGATCCGGTGCGGATGGCGCTGGCCAATCGGCTGTTCTTCCGCCTCTACCAGTGCGCCAACATGTTGCACAAGACGGGGAGCCGTGCCCTGGAAGCGGAGGGGCTCACGACCCAGCAGTGGGCGGTGCTGGGGGCCCTGTCCCGCCCCGAGGCGGCCGGGGGGATGACGGTCAACGAGCTGGCCCGCTACCTGATGGTGAGCCGGCAGAACCTGTCGGGCGTGCTGCGGCGCATGGAGGCCAACGGCCACCTCGTCGGCACCGCCGACGAGCGGGACAAGCGGGCTCGCCGCATCACGATGACGCCGTGGGGTCGGCAGGTGTGGGAGCGGCGGGCCCTGCCCCGGATCCACCGGTACTACGGCCGGGCGGTGGACGGCTTCACCGAAGACGATCTGACCCACACCCTGCACTACCTGCTGGAGCTGCTCGACAACATGACGGCCATCGACGCCGATTCGCTCCCGCCGCCCCGATGACCTGTAGTGGAGGGGCACAGAACCGCACGCCTGCGTCCTAAGGGGGGACCCACGCCATGGCCACCGCCACCAAGCTCCCGATCTCGGCCGACTCCCACATCGTGGAGCCGCCCAACTGCTACACCGACTACATCGACCCCAAGTGGCGGGCCCGGGCGCCCCACATCGAGCGCAACTCGAAGGGCATCGAGAACTTCGTGATCGAGGGCCTCACCAACCCGGTGCCGATCGGGATGCTGGCCGCCGCCGGCAAGACACCCGACGAGGTGAAGGTGGCGCGGAGCAACGACTTCGCCGACATCACGCCGGCGGCCTGGAGCCCCGACGCCCGCATCGAGTCCCAGGACCGCGACGGCGTGGGGGGCGAGGTGATCTTCGCCTCGGTGGGCATGGTGCTGTGCTCCCACCCCGACTACGAGTACAAGCGGGCCTGCATGACGGCCTACAACCGCTGGTTGGCCGAATTCTGCGCCGCCCAGCCCACCCGCCTGTTCGGGCTGGCCCAGACCGCGGTCAGCTCGGTCGACGAGGCCATCGAGGACTTCGTGGCGGCCAAGGAGATGGGGATGGTGGGCATGATGGTCACCGGCAACCCCCAGCATGAAGACTACGACCACCGCGACTACGACGCCCTGTGGGAGTGCGCGGTGGACCTGAACCTGCCGATCGCCTTCCACATCCTCACGTCGAACGACTACGACGCCGCCACCGCGTTGAAGAGCCCCCGGGGCCACCAGGCCAACGCCTTCATGAACCTGGTGCGGGGCGTCCAGGACATCCTCGGGCTGTTCGTGTTCGGCGGCGTGTTCGAGCGCCACCCGAACCTGCACATGGTGGTGGCCGAGGCCGACGCCGGCTGGGTGCCCCACTGGATGTACCGCAGCGACCACGCCGCCATGCGCTGGGGCCGGGCCATGGAGCGCACGATCTCCAGGAAGCCCAGCGAGTACGTGCTGTCGAACTGCCACTTCACCTTCCAGGACGACGCCACCGCCTACCAGAACCAGGCCCTGGTCGACTCCGAGTGCCTGATGTGGGCCAGCGACTTCCCGCACACCGACTCCACCTGGCCGCTGTCGAGCGAGGTGCTGGCCGACCACACCGCCCACCTGACCCCCGAGCAGCGTGACCGGGCCGTGCACGACAACACGGCCAAGGTGTTCAACCTGCCGGTCTGAGTGAGGGCGGGGGGGCGCGGGCTGGAGCGTCGCTGGCGGCGCCGGTAGGGTGCTGCCAGCGACTGCCAACAGGGGGAACCGAGATGCCCACGCCACCTTCGGAAGAGACCGTCATCGGCTGGATGGACGAGCTGTCCAACTGGGGCCGTTGGGGCAAGGACGACGTGCTGGGCACGCTCAACCACCTCACGCCGGAGAAGCGGGTGGCGGCCGCCGGGCTCGTCCAGGAGGGCACCTCGGTGTCGCTGAGCTGGGAGATCCGCACCGGCCGCCAGCCCGGGGCCACCGTGGAGTCGCAGCGCTACATGCTGTCGACCGGGCTCGGCCTGAACGACGAAGGCCGCCGGGGCCTGCTCGACGGGGGCCGGGCCGGCGGCGCCCAGGAGTACATCGGCATGGTGTTCCACGGGCTCGACGTCACCCACCTCGACTCGCTGGCCCACCTGTTCTGGGACGGCAAGATGTACGGCGGGGCCCCGGCCTCGATGGTGTCGGACCGCCAGGGCGCCCTCATGCACGACGTGCTGGCCGTGTCCACCGGCGTCACCACCCGGGGCGTGCTGCTCGACATCGCCAAGCTGCGGGGCGTCGACGTGCTGGCCGCCGACGACCACATCTACCCCGAGGATCTGGAGGCGGCGGAGGAGGCGGCCGGGATCCGGGTGGAGCCGGGTGACGTGCTGTTCGTGCGCACCGGCGAGGGCTTCGCCCGCCGGGCCGAGCGCCGCAACTACAACATGAACAAGCCCCGCTCCGGCTACCAGGCGGCCTGCCTGCCCTGGCTCCACGAGCGGGGCGTGGCCATGATCGGCTCCGACGTGGCCCAGGACCCCACCCCCACCGGCTACCGGGCCTGCACGATGCCGGTCCACATGGTGGGCATCGTGGCCATGGGGCTGTGGCTGATCGACAACTGCCAGCTGGAAGACCTGGCCCAGGCGTGCAACGCCCGCAACCGCTGGGAGTTCCACTTCGCCCTGGCCCCCATCCGCTTCGTCGGCGTCACCGGCTCGCCGGTGAACCCGCTGGCCATCTTCTGAGCGGGACGGCTGGCGCCATGCAGATCGACACCTCCCTGCTCGTGGTCGGCGCCGGCCCCGGGGCCCTGCTGGTGGGCAAGCTGGCCAGCGGCCGGGGTCTGGGCAGCGTGATCGCCGGCCACCGGATCACGGCCCCGAAATCGGGTGACTGGGACGAACCGGTGCCGCTCAGCGACGCGGCGGTGGCGGTGCTCACCCCCCACGGGGTGTTCGACGTGCTCCGGCCGTACCTGGCGTCACACCACCCGGTGACCATCGAGCCGTCCGCCTTCGAGGAGGTGCTCAAGCACCACTGCGTGGCCGACATGAACACCACCGTCTACGACGGGTTGGAGCTGGTGGAGGCCGAGCCCACCGAGGGGGGCGGGGTGCGGGGCGTGCTCACCGACGGCCGGTCCCGGTGGCCGATCACGGCCGACGCCTACGTCGACGCCGCCACCCTGCCCACCGAGCTGTCGGCAGCGGTGGTGGCAGCGGCCGAGGTGGCCAACGCCATCGTCGACCGGGTGGTGGCCGGCCGGCGCTGAACGCCGCGCTCACACCTGTTCCGCGCGACGAAAACCGCGACACGCCGGCCTTCTGCGCCGCGAAATCTGCGGATTCCGTCGAGAAGGTGACGCAGATCGGTGGTGGGGCGCGAAATCCGTCGCGCAGTTGGGCCGGGCCGGGCAGCGGGCGGGCCCCGTGGACCGTCAGCCCTTGAGGAGGAACTCGGCGTCGGCGGGTTCCACGAACAGCTCCAGCTCGGCGGCCAGCTCGGGATGGGCAGCCAGGTGGGGGTCGGCGTCGACCAGCTCGATGGCGGCCTGACGGGCCTGCCCCACCACCTCCCGGTCCCGCCGCAGCGAGGCCAGCTTGAGATCGTTGCGGCCCTTTTGCCGCTCGCCCAGGATCGTGCCCTCGCCCCGCAGGTCGAGGTCCACCTCGGCCAGCTCGAACCCGTCGGTGGAATCGACCAGGGCCTGGAGCCGGGCCTCGCCGTCCGGCGTGGTGGCCCCGCCCACCAGCCAGCACGTCGAGGCGTGGGCTCCCCGCCCCACCCGGCCCCGGAGCTGGTGGAGCTGGGCGATGCCGAACCGGTCGGCGTCGAGGATCACCATCACCGTGGCGTTGGGGACGTCGACGCCCACCTCGATCACGGTCGTGGCCACCAGCACGTCCAGGTGGCCGGAGCGGAACAGCTCCATCGTCTGGTCCTTCTCGGCCGGGGTCAGCCGCCCGTGGAGCAGGCCGAGGCGGAACCCTTCGAGCTCCTCGTTGAGCAGCCGGTCGAACGTCTCCTCGGCCGACGCCACCTCCAGCTTCTCCGACGTGTCGATCAGGGGGCACACCACGTACACCTGGCGGCCCTCGGCGATCTGGGCCCGGATCTCGGCCCACATCGATTCCAGGGCGGCGGCCGACTCCAGGTCTTCGGGGGGCTCGTCGAGGGTGCCCGAGGCCCGCACCCACCGGGTGACGATCGGGGTGCGGCCCGGGGGCAGCTCGTCGAGCATCGACACGTCGAGGTCGCCGTAGACGGTCATGGCCGCCGTGCGGGGGATCGGGGTGGCCGTCATCACCAGGATGTCGGGGTGGGCGTCGCCCCGGCTCCGCCCCCGCAGCGCCGCCCGCTGCTCCACGCCGAAGCGGTGCTGCTCGTCGATCACGGCCACCCCGAGCGAGCCGAACACCACCCCCTCCTGGATGAGGGCGTGGGTACCCACCGCGATGTCGATCTCCCCCGCCTGGAGGTCGGCCAGGACCCGGCGCCGCTCGGCCGCTGTGAGCCGGTTGGTCAGCAGCTCCACCCGCAGCGGCCGCTCGGCGAACAGCGATGCCTTGGACTCGACGGTGAGGCCCTCCAGCAGCTTGCGGATACCGAGCCAGTGCTGCTCGGCCAGCACCTCAGTGGGAGCCATGAGCGCCGCCTGATGGCCGCCGTCGATGGCCGCCAGCATGGTGGCCACCGCCACCAGGGTCTTGCCGGCACCCACGTCGCCCTGCAGGAGCCGGTGCATCGGCACGGCCCGGCGCAGGTCGGCGGCGATCTCGCTGATGGCCCGGCGCTGGGCCCCGGTGAGGGGGAACGGCAGCTTGGCGTGGAGCTGGGTGACGAGGGGTCCGTCGGTCACGTGCACCAGCCCCTTGGAGGTGCGCTCGATCGCCCGCTTGCGCAGCACCAGGGCGAGCTGCATCCGCAGCAGCTCGTCGAACACCAGCCGGCGGCGGGCGGTCGTCACCTCGGCCATCGAATCGGGCTGGTGGATGAGGCGCAGCGCCTCCTGGCGCACAGCGAGGTCGTGACGGCGCAGCAGGCTCCGGGGCACCGGGTCGGCCAGGCCCCGGCCCCCGTGCTCGGGCAGGGTGCGGCGAAGGGTCTCGGCCACCCAGCGGTGCACGTCGCCGGTGTAGATGCCGCTCTTCTCCGACTGGGCGTACACGGGCACGATCCGGCCCGTCTGGTCGCCGACCAGGTCCACCACCGGGTTGGTCATCTGGCGCTGGCCCCGGAACAGCTCCATCTTGCCGTAGACCACGGCCTCCCGGCCCGAGACGAGCTGACGCTCCCGCCACGCCTGGTTGAAGAACACGAGCTGCATGCGGCCGCTCTCGTCGCTGACCACGGCATTCACCAGCACCCGGCCGCCCTTCACCCGCCGGGAGGTGCACCGTTCCACCGTGACCAGCACGCTGGCCTCGTCGCCCGCCATCAGCTCGGCGATCCGGGCCTGGTTGGTTCGGTCTATGTAGCGCCGGGGGTAATAGGTGATCAGGTCGAGCAGGTTCTCGACCTCGCTCTCGGCCAGGCCCTTGGCCTTGCGCTCCCCCACCCCGTGGAGACGGGTCACCGGGATGGCGGCCAGGTCGGCCAGGGTGAGCGGGGCGCCGCCGGTGGTTGCCATCGTTCCTCCCCTATCCGCTCAGATACCTCGCACCGATGGGCTATGCCTATTTGCGATACGATCTGCCTTCAATTTCTCTACTGGCGATGGGCGGTGTAGTTTTGGTCACAGTAGCATTGGCCATACAGGCAGCCTCAGGCACGCAGCCGAGCAAGGGGAGTAACGGGTGCAAGGTGTAGTGAAGCTCTACGATCCGGCGACGAGGGACGGTGTGGTCCTCACCGACGTCGGGCTGAAAGAGTTCGACCTCGCGCCCAACGCCCTCGACGGTTCGTCGTTCCGCATGCTGCGTCCTGGTCAACGCGTCGTTTTCGACCTCGACGATTCGAACCGGGCCACCCGGCTCCGCTTCGGCTCCGAGGTCGACATGGGCACTCCAGCCTGGCTGGACCCCGAGAGTTAACCAGCACGCCGCGACGCCGCGGCCTGCTCGGCCCACGCGTCCCCTACACAACACCAGTCAGCGACTTCGGACGGGCAACGGGGCCCTCCCGCATCTGTAGGGATAACGACCCGGGCCACCCGACCGACTCGCCACATCGGGAGTCAGACCGGCCATGACCATCATCGCGACGCCGACCACCAACACCAAGCTCCTCAGCTGGGTGAGCGAATGGGCGGAGGTGCTCGAACCAGACGACATCTACTGGTGCGACGGCTCCGACGAGGAGTACCAGCGGCTGGCCGACCAGCTCGTGGCCTCCGGCACGTTCACCAAGCTCGACGAGAACAAGCTGCCCAACAGCTACCTCGCCCTGTCCGACCCGGCCGACGTGGCCCGGGTGGAGGAGCGCACGTTCATCTGCACTCCCACCGAGGCCGAGGCCGGCCCCACCAACAACTGGCGCCACCCCGACGAGATGCGGGCCGAGATGCTCGGGCTCTACAAGGGAGCGATGCGGGGCCGGACCATGTACGTGGTGCCGTTCTCCATGGGACCCCTCGGCTCCCCCATCGCCCACATCGGCGTGCAGCTGACCGACTCGGCCTACGTGGCCGCCTCGATGAAGATCATGACCCGCATGGGGGCAGGCGCCCTCGAGGTGCTGGGCGACGGCGAGTGGGTGCCCTGCGTGCACTCGGTGGGCTTCCCCCTGACCGACGGCCAGGCCGACGTGCCGTGGCCCTGCAACGGCGACAACAAGTACATCGTGCACTTCCCCCAGACCTCGGAGATCTGGAGCTACGGCTCGGGCTACGGGGGCAACGCCCTGCTGGGCAAGAAGTGTTTCGCCCTGCGCATCGCCTCCACCATGGCCCGCGACAACGGCTGGCTGGCCGAGCACATGCTGATCATCGGCATCACGCCCCCCAACGGGCAGAAGCGCTACGTGGCCGCCGCCTTCCCCTCGGCCTGCGGCAAGACCAACATGGCCATGATGATCCCGTCGCTCCCCGGCTGGAAGGTGGAGACGATCGGCGACGACATCGCCTGGATGAAGTTCGGCCCCGACGGCCAGCTCTACGCCATCAACCCCGAGGCCGGCTTCTTCGGCGTGGCCCCGGGCACCTCCCGCAAGACCAACCCCAACGCCATCGAGACCCTGTCGGGCAACTGCGTGTTCACCAACGTGGCTCACACCCCGGACAACACCGTGTGGTGGGAAGACATGACCGACGAGAAGCCGGCCCGCCTGACCGACTGGCGGGGACAGCCGTGGACGCCCGAGTCGCCCACCCCGGCCGCCCACCCGAACGCCCGGTTCACCGCCCCGGCCAGCCAGTGCCCCTCGATCGCCCCCGAGTGGGAGGACCCCAACGGCGTGCCGATCTCGGCCATCCTGTTCGGCGGGCGCCGGGCCACCAACGTGCCGCTCGTCACCCAGGCCCGGGACTGGGAGCACGGCGTGTTCCTGGGCTCGATCATGAGCTCGGAGACCACGGCGGCCAAGGCCGGGGCCACCGGCGAGGTCCGCTTCGACCCGTTCGCCATGCTGCCGTTCTGCGGCTACAACATGGCCGACTACTTCGCCCACTGGATGTCGATCGGCACCAAGGCCGACCGGTCGAAGCTGCCCCAGCTGTTCTGGGTCAACTGGTTCCGCCGGGGTGAGGACCGCTCGTTCCTGTGGCCCGGGTTCGGCGACAACGCCCGGGTGCTCAAGTGGGTGCTGGAGCGCCTCGATGGCACGGCCGAGGCCGTCGACACCCCCATCGGCTACGTGCCGGCGCCCGGCAGCGTCGACGTGAGCGGGCTCGACATCGACGACGCCACGATGGCCGCCCTGGCCGAGGTGGATCCGGCGGCGTGGAAGGCGGAGCTCGACCTCATCCGCGACCACTACGCCATCTTCGGCGATCGCCTGCCGGCAACGCTGACCAGCCAGCTGGCCGACCTGGAGCGCCGTCTGGTCTGAAGTCCGGGCTCGCTGCAAAGCCCCTGACCGGGGGGCCTCGCAAACCGATCCGTCCTGAAGCGGCCTGCTGCCTGGGTTGAACTGCCCGGGCGCAGGCCGTCTCGCGTGGCTAGCGTGATTCCTCGTGGTCGCCCACACAGACGATCCCCGGGTCCTGGTCTTCAGCCATCGTGACCGCCCCGACGGCAACGGCCGCCAGCCCGGCTACATCGGGTTCGCCGAAGCCGAGGACGTGCTGGCATCGGCCAGCGGGGCCGACCGGGCCCACCTCAACGTCAGCCCGGAGGCCCCGATGCTGCGGGTGCGGCGGGCCGCCGGCCGCCAGTACCGGCGCCTGGCCGGCCGGTCCCGCGACCTGCCCGGCTTCATGGCCCACGGCCGGGCCGGGCTCGGCTACCACAGCGACGGCCCCCTCAAGGACCGCTACGACCTGGCCGTGTTCGTGGCCATCACGGTGTGGGACCTACCCCTGCTCGAGCGGATGCTCGACGCCCGCCGCCGGGCCGACCAGGTGGCCGTGTGGTTCCCCGAGGTGTGGCCACTCGAGCTGGCCGATCCCCGCCTGGCGCTCGAGCCCTTCTCCATCGCCGACCACGTGTTCGTGGGCGTGGCGGACTCCGCTCCCGTCTTGTCCGACCTGGTGGGCCGGCCGGTGCACTACCTGCCGATGGCGGCCGACGCCATGCGGTTCGCCCCTGCCAGCCCGGCCGAACCCCGACCGGTCGACGTGCTCGGCATCGGCCGCCGCCTGCCGGCGCTCCACGACGCCCTGCTCGACTGGGCGGCCAAGGCCGGGCGGCACTACCTGTACGACACGATCTCGGGGGGCGAGGTGCACGACGTGGCCGCCCACCGGGAGAACCTGGCGGCCACCTACCGGCGGTCCAAGCTGGCCATCACCCATTTCGCCAAGTTCGACCGGCCCCACGAGGTGGGCGACCAGCGGGAGAACCCGGGGCGGTTGTGGGAGGGTCTGGCCTCGGGGGTGATCATGGCCGGGATGCCGCCCCGCCCCGAGCTGCAGCGTCGGTTCCCCGGTGCCGAGGTGGTGATCGAGCTGCCCCGGGACCCCCACGAGGCGGTGGCCACCATCGACGAGCTGGTCCGCCAGCCCCACGAGGATCTGCGGCGCCACCACCTGCAGCTCGCCCTCACCGCCAACGACTGGGGCCACCGGTGGCGCACCGTGTTCGAGACCGCCGGGCTGGCGGTGCCCTCGGCCCTGCAGACCCGCCTCGGCCACCTGGCCTCCCTGGCCGAGGCGCTCTAGCTTCGGGGCGGCGGCCCGACCGCGGCGCAGGGCACCGGTCGACGGGGCCCTAGGCCGGCGGTGGTGGCAGCGCGGGGGCGTCGGCCCCCGGCGGGGGCGGCATCGACGGCGGCGGGGGGACCACCAGCAGGTGGTACTGGCTGAAGAACCGCCGGGCCTGCAGGCCCACGGCCCGGGTGAGGGCCCAGTTGGCCGACCCGCCGACCACGGCCCCGATCCCGAACGGCAGCAGCTTGCCCACGCTCTCGGCTCCGGCCCGGGTGCCCCAGCGCTCCGTGACCCGCACGGCCAGGGAGGCGTTGAGCTTGCGCAGGGCGTCGATGGTGGCGACGTCACCCCCGGCGGCCCCGGCCACCAGGGCCCCCACCCGTTCCCGGCCGGCGGCGGCCGTGGCGCTCGATCGCCCGATCTCGTCGGCCAGGTCGGCGAACTCCTTTGCCGCGTTCTCCCCGAACGCGAGGATGGCCAGGACCCAGGCCCGGCGCTCCTCGGGCGAGGCGTCGGTGTGGCCGTGGACGGCCCCGATCGTCATGATCAGATCGGTGGTACGCAGGGCGAACCACCCCATGTCGGCCACCATCACCGAGGCGGCGCTGGCCGTGCCCAGCCCGGGGGCGGCGGCGGTGGCGCCGGTGGCGGCCCCGAGCGACGTCAGCTCCCGGATGAACGAGCGGGTGACCCACTTGGCCCGGGCGTCCACCGTGGCCCCCTCGGCCCGGGCCGCCTTGTCCACGGCCCGGTCCCAGCGGGTGGCGACCGCCTTGTCGATGCCCTTGAGCATGGCCTTGCCCAGTGCATCGAGAACGGGGGCCGGCAGTTTCTGGGCCACCTTCTCCGTGGCCTTGCGCTGGAGGTAGTCCTTGGGATTGGGCACCGCCCCAGTCTGGCAGGAACAGCCTGGCCACGGGGCCTCGGCCCGCCGGCCGGTCAGCTGGCTGGCCCGGTCGACCACCGGAGGGCGACGAGGTCCCGGTCGAGCCCGAGGATCCAGGTGCGACCGTCTTCCTGGCGCCGGATCTGGAGGTCCCGGCCCGTCTGGAACGCGAGCCACGCACCGTCGGGGGCCCAGGCCAGGAGGGCACCGGGCGACAGCGAGCTGTCGTAGCGATCGACGGCCCCGCTGGTCAGGTCGACCACGGTCAGCCAGGTCAGATCGCCGAAGCGCACGGCGGCGGCCAGGCGGGCCCCGTCGGGCGACACCGCCACCGGACCGGCCCACGAGCCGATCTGGGGCTCGGGCGGGGCCGGCGGGGCCGACGAGGTGGTGCTGGCCGGGGTGCCCGAACCGGGGATGCCGGTGGGGGCCACCCCCGGCGCCTCCAGCATCACCGGGGCCGGAACCTGGAACCGGTCGGGCTGGTCGGGAGGCCCCACGGTCAGCCCGCACACCCCGGGCTCGACGCAGGCCCGACGCACGAGCCAGCGGCCGTCGAAGCCGAGCACCTCACCGGGACCGACCGGCACCGGTGCGGGCGGGGGCCCCGAACCGCTGGTGGGGAGCAACCAGGTGGCCGCCCCCTGGGTCACCAGGAGCTGGCTGTTCCACACCCCCAGGATGCGGACGCCATCGGGCGGCAGGGCCCAGCGGAGGTCGTTGTTCTCCCTCGTGCCGAGGTGGTTGAGCGGCACCACGGCCGCTTCCACACCGGCGGCCGACCGCTCGGCCACCAGCACCTCGCTCTCGGGACCGAGCAGGCGCAGGTCGATCCCCTCCCCCAGCGGCTCGCCCGCCGGGTTGACCGCCCGCAGGGTGGACCCGCCGGCCATGGCCTGGGCGAACCACACCGGCTCGGCCCCGCCGAGCCCGAGCCCGTGGGGACCGCCGCCCTCGTCGGCGATGAGGCCGAGGCGGACCTCGTCCGGCCGATCGGCGGCCCGGTCCACCAGCACCAGGGAACCCAGGCTGTCGAAGGCCACCAGCAGACCGGGCAGTTCGGGCGGCAGGTCGGCCGGGAGGTCGGAGAACGGGCTCAACTCGGCCGGGGCGGCGCCCGGGGGCGGGGCGAGGGTGGTGGCGGGGGCAGCCGTGGTGGGCGTCGGGCTGCCGTCACCCACCCGGCTCAAGCCGGCCACGGCACCGACGATGGCGACAACCGCACCGCCCACCGCCGCCCCGGTGCGCCAGCGGGAGGCCGGGCGGCGGCCCATCTGCTCGGTGGCAAGGTCGGGCGCCGGCTCGTGGCGACCGGCGTCGGCCAACAGCTCGATGCCAGCGGGCTCCAGGCCCGGGCCGGGACCGTGGTCGTCGCCCCCCGACGTGATCGCCATGGGGACGACAGTACTTCAAACCTTCAACGCACACCCGCTGCCCGGAGCGCCGGGGCGCGCCTCAGGGCGTGTCGAGGAACATGCCGCGGATTCCCAGGCCCATGAGGAACAGGCAGCCGCCGCCGTACAGGAGGTACTGCCACTGCATGATCTGCTGGCGGTAGCTGTAGAGGATGCCGATCGTGGCCAGGGCCACGAAGCCGTAGACCACGTGGAGCTGCTGCACCTCCAGCCCGTCCACCTGGAGCACCAGGACCCCGAGGAGAACCTGGATGGCCACCGTCACCTGGGCCACGATCACCAGGTACCACAGCTCCCGGCGGCGGAGCTGCTCCTTCCAGTGGGCGGCGGTGCCCCAGACGCCGGCGGCGGCGTTGGTGAGGGTCATGATCCAGGCGAAGACGTCGTGCAGGCCGAGGAAGGCCAGGCCGAGGAAGCTCACGGAGGGGGAGGCTAGCGGTTGGGTCGGCCCAGGTGTCTGTGCCACAGTGGTGGGCCATGCGCCACCGCCGCTACTACATCGAGACGCTGTGGACCTCCGGCCTTCCGGTGCCGGCCCGGGGCGGCGACCTGCTGGTGGCCACCCGGGAGGAGACGTCCGACGTCGACTGGGAGCTGATCTACCGGTCGTCACACAACTGGCGGCTCCGGCAGGAGCCGTACGACCTGGAGATGGAGGGGCCCGAGGGCCGCTTCGGGGGCCCCGCCATCCTCGTCCGCTCCGACGGCCGGTCGCACGTGTTCCGCGGCGTCGGCACCCTCGACGGCTTCGACCCCGCCGACCTCACCGACTGACCCGGTCAACCGTGCGACGGAAATCGCGACACTGCGACCATCTGCGTCGCGTTTTGCACGAATTCCGGAGCTTTCGCGACGCAGATCGGCCGACGGGCGCGATTTCCGTCGCACAGTTCGGGCCGGGGGCGCAGCCCCCTAGTTGACAGCGCCGCAGGCGCGCTGCGGGGCTGGGCCCCCGCAGCAGATGGGGAGGCCGGCGCTTGCGTCGGCCGGGGGCGCAGCCCCCTAGTTGACAGCGCCGCAGGCGCGCTGCGGGGCTGGGCCCCCGCAGCAGATGGGGAGGCCGGCGCTTGCGCCGGCCGGGGGCGCAGCCCCCTAATTGACAGCGCCCGTTTGGTGGAGCTTGGCGATGTCGTCGGCTGACAGGCCGATCTCGCCCAGCACCTCGTCGGTGTGCTGGCCGGGGTGGGGGGCGGGACGGGACATCTCGGGCCGGGTGCGGCTGAAGCGGGGGGCGGGGGCCGCCTGCATCAGGCCGAACGCATCCACGAACGTGCCCCGCTCCACGTTGTGGGGGTGGCGGGCGGCTTCGTCCATGCTCAGCACGGGGGCGAAGCACACGTCGCTGTGCTCCATGATGGCGCTCCACTCGTCGCGCGTCTTCGTGGCGAACAGGGCGGCCACCCGTTCCTTCATGGCCGGCCACTGCTCCCGGTCCATCTGCGGGGGAAGGTCGGGCTGCTCGCCCAGGCCCGACAGGCGCAGCAGCTCGGCGTAGAACTGCGGCTCGATGGAGCCGAGCGAGATGTACTTCCCGTCGGCGCACTCGTACACGTCGTAGAAGTGGGCGCCGGTGTCGAGCAGGTTCGTGCCCCGCTCGTCGTGCCAGAAGCCGGTGGCCTTCATGGCCCAGAACATGTTCATCAGCGACGCCGCCCCGTCCACCATGGCCGCATCGACCACCTGGCCGGCGCCGGAACGCTGCGCTTCGAACATGGCGCACACCACGCCGAAGGCCAGGTACATGCCGCCACCGCCGAAGTCTCCCACCAGGTTGAGGGGCGGCAGCGGGGCCTCGCCCCGGCGGCCGATCGGCTCCAGCGCACCGGCCAGGGCGATGTAGTTGATGTCGTGCCCGGCGGCCAGCGCATAGGGGCCTTCCTGGCCCCAGCCCGTCATGCGGCCGTACACGATCTTCGGGTTGCGGGCCATGCAGTCGGCGGGGCCGAGGCCCATCCGCTCGGTGACGCCCGGGCGGAAGCCCTCGATGATGGCGTCGGCCGACTCCACCAGCTTGAGCACCACCTCCACCCCGTCGGGGTTCTTCAGATCGACCCCGATCGAGCGCCGGTTGCGGGTGAGGGTGTCGAGCGGCGGGTTGGCCGGATCGCCGCCGGTCACCGCACCGGAGCGGTCGACGCGGATCACGTTGGCCCCCATGTCGGCCAGCATCATGGCGCAGAACGGCCCGGGGCCGATCCCGGCCAGTTCGATGACGGTGGTGCCGGTCAGTGGTCCCATGGGCGCTGCTCCTCGTGAACTCGTGGGTCCAACCACCGTAGTGATCGGCGGTGACGGTGACGAACCATCGACTTTCAGATGTACTGCCTGCGAACTTCCGGTGATGTTGGGTACGGTCGATGACCATGGATTCGGTATCGGCTGCCGTCGTCGCGCCACAGGAGGGGTTCCGGGCCGAGTTGGCCCGGCGCCTGCGGCCGACCAGCCGATGGGGTGTGGCCCGGCGCGTTGGCCTGCTCGCGTACCTGCTGGGCTATCTGACCTGGTTCTTCACCAAGGGCATGATCGTGGACCGGATCTCGGTGACGATCTCGGTGGCCACCCTGATGGTGATCGTCAACCTGGGCCGCCCGCTGCGGGTGTGGCTCACCCTGCTGGCCGATCTCGTGCTGTACGGGGGCATGTGGGTGGCCTACGACGAGACCCGGGGAGTGGCCGACAGCATCGGCCTGCCGCTGCAGGTGCAGTCGGTGATCCACATCGACCGGGTGCTCGGCTTCGGCTACCAGCCGAACGTGGTGCTCCAGGAGAACTTCTACAACCCCGACGTGGTCCGCTGGTACGACGTGGTGGCGTCGATCGTCTACTTCTCCCACTTCGTGGTGATCGTGATCCTGATCGCGGCGCTGTGGGTGTGGAACCGGCGGCAGTGGGTGCGGCTGATGCGGCGCACGTCCACCGTGCTCCTGCTGGCCTGCATCGGTTACGTGCTGCTGCCCACGGCCCCGCCGTGGATGGCGGCCGGGGGCGATCCCACGAACAAGCTCGACGCCCTCCCGCCGTTGGCCCGCCCGGCCGGCCGGGGCTGGACCCACATGGGCATGCACAGCTTCGTCCACGCCTGGGAGACGGGGCGGGACTGGGTGAACCGCACGGCCGCCATGCCCTCCCTGCACGGGGCGTTCGCCCTGCTGGTGGTGGTGTGGCTGTGGCCCCACGTGAAGCGGCGGGAGGTGCGGTACCTGATGCTGGCCTACCCGATCTCGATGCTGCTGTCGCTGGTGTACCTGGCCGAGCACTACGTCATCGACGTGCTCGCCGGATGGGCCTCGGTGGGCCTGGCGTTCCTGGTGTGGACGGCGATCGAGCGGCGGACGGCCGAGCGGCGGGCGGCCCGTGCTTCCATCGTGGCGCCCGCTCGCACCTCGGGCGGCGACGACGAGCCCGACCCCGAACCGGTCCTCGCCGGATCGCCCCGCTGACCCGACGGATCTCTTGATTGGCGCCGTCACCGGCGACGCCATGGGACGGAAGATCAGAGGGAGGCGGTGAAGGCGGCGATCTCGGCGGCCGGGCGGTCCCACCAACCGGGGGGCAAGTCGTGCCGAGGCCATGGGGAGGGCGTTGTGAACATCACCGAACTGCTGGACGAGGTGGATCTGAGCGATCTCGGCTCCACACCGCGGGTGGCGGCCCTCAACGTCCTGCGGCGACAGTCGGCCCGCCTGGCCCGCATGCAGGACAACCGGGACACGCTGGTGCTGCTGGCACGGGAGGTCGGGGCGTCCTACGCCGAGATCGCCGACGCGGCCGGGTTCACAGCCCAGACGGCGGCCAACATCTGCCGCCGGCGGGGGCGCTGACGCCAGGGGCCCTGCGGTGGGGGCCCCAACGCCGATGGGGAGCCGGCGCAGCCGGCGGGGAGCCGGCGCAGCCGGCGGGGAGCCGGCGCAGCCGGCGGGGAGCCGGCGCAGCCGGCGGGGAGCCGGCGCAGCCGGCGGGGGCGACAGCCCCCCGGATCACCGCGCCAGGTGGTCGGCCCGGCGCTGGTAGAAGGCCCGGAGATCGCCGAACTCGGGCTCGTCGGCGAACTGCTCCCGGGTGCGGGCCACGATCTCGTCGTTGCTGAGGCTCAGGTCGAGCGGCTTGCCCTGGGGCTGGGCCACGTGCCACGGGGTGTCGATGAAGATCTCGACGCCGTTGCCCTCTGGGTCGCTGAAGTACACCGACCAGGCGTTGCCGTGGGTGAGGGGCATGATCCCGCTCACCCCGGGCTCGGCCTCCAGCTCCCGGTGCAGGGCCTTCAGATCGTCGAGCGTGCCCGACGAGCGGAAGGCCACGTGGTTGTGGCTGGCCGAGCGGCCCGTCTCCGATCGGCCGGTGATGAACGCCACCTGGTGATGGTGCCGGGCGGTCTGGGACAGGAAGATGATCTCCTCCCCCGGGTTCGACCGGAGAGGACCGCGGTCGGTCACCTCGAAACCGAGCACCCGGGTGTAGAAGTCGATCATCGCCTCGGGGTCTCGGACGTAGATCACGGCGTGCGCCACTTCGAGATCGAGCTTGGGCATGGGCCAAGCGTAGATCCGGGCCGTCACCCGGTCGAAGGGCTGGCTGGCCCGGGCCACGACGGTTCGCTCGACGCGGCTCAGCCTCTGACCCGGGTCGGACGGCCCATTTCCGGCCGACGGTCTCATCACCCGATGGGGAGAGCCGACCGGGGTTCGATGACGCCCCGCAGCGGTCGGAACTGGCGGCGCCCCGGTGCCGGTGAGCGCGGCTACGTGCTGCCCATGACGGCCCTGCTGCTGATCCCGATGATGATCTTCGCCGCCCTGGCGGTGGATGTGGGCGCCTGGTACGTGCGGGCCGACCAGGCCCAGAAGGCGGCCGACGCCGCCGCCCTGGCCGGCGTGGTGTGGATGCCCGACCTGACCAAGGCCACCCAGGTGGCCAAGGACGTCGCCGGCCGCAACGGTTTCGTCGACGCCGCCGGCTGCGACGGCGCCCCCGCCGACTGCGACCCCACCGTCTTCCCCCAGGTGGTGGTGAGCCGGGCCGGGGCCCAGCAGATCCGGGTGGACGTGTTCACCCAGGGCGAGGTCTACTTCGGCTCGGTCGTCATCGACGACGGGGTGAACGTGTGGCGCAACGCCGTGGCCGAGTACGTGCTGCCGGTGCCGCTCGGCAACCCCACCTCCACCCTGGGCATGGGCACCGACACCGCCGCCGGCGGGTTCGTGTCCAACTTCTGGCTCCGGGCCATGACCGAATGCGAGGGCCGGGCCACCGGCGACTTCATCGGCGCCGGCGGGGCCTGCCCCACCAACACCAACCCCAACCACCGCGACGAGGGTCACACGTTCATCGTCGACGTGCCCCTCGACGGGGTGGAGTACGACATCCAGGCCCGGACCACCTGCGCCGAGTTCGGCGGCGACCAGGCCAACGCCTCCATGCGGTTCCGCCTGTTCGACACCGACAACACCCCCCTCGACGACAACGACAACGTGCTGGCGGCCCCACTCACCGAGGTCACGGTGCCCCGGCCCCCCACCTCCTACTGCCCGGTGAACGGGTCGGGCTGGTCGCGCACCGCCGACCCGGCGCCCTGGATCACGATCGGCACCGTGAACCAGAGCGGCCGGTACGTGCTCCAGGCCAAGAACCCCGGCTACAACGCCAACATCCGCAGCCTGTACTCGCTGCGGGTGGTCCCCCACGGCGACTCGGCCACCTGCACCCGGATCGGGCCCACCGGCTCCAGCGGCTGCCCCAACATCTTCGCCAAGGACTACCTCACGGCCTACACCCACGGCCAGATGTTCCCCAGCG
>Ga0268299_1001624_pt1 | contig 36225 bp, 31 predicted proteins | sample NOBtaG_FD_193484 | JGI IMG/M metagenome (GOLD analysis project Ga0268299, IMG submission 193484) | Activated sludge microbial communities from bioreactor in Nijmegen, Gelderland, Netherland - NOB reactor | ecosystem: Engineered > Bioreactor > Aerobic > Activated sludge | place: Netherlands... | reverse complement strand
AAGAGTTATTGCCGATCTATCTCGGTTTCTTTGAGTTTGTTCACAACGTCCGTAAACGTGGGAAAGCACTACTTGGATCGCTTCTCACGTTACTGCTCACATAGCTCCCAGATTCAGCTATTGAGCCGAGATTTTAACCCAGTGACTGCTCCAACTCTTCATTCTTTAACTCGTAACTATTGTAATGGTTAAAGTCTGAGTAACAATGCTTCTCTTAAATCAAACTGCTCGCTTGATTTAAGAGAAGGGCTGAGCAAATGGTTGTTGACAGCATGATAAAACTGGACTACCATCCGATCCGAAGTTGCCCAAATCAGTAAGATACCTTATCAAATGATAATAGCTAAAGTTATTTTTTGTATTGTCGAGGCAATGCGGTAACACCCTCGGCAATGCGGTGAGAGTTGTGTGCCATCACAAAGCTGAGTTCATTCCCAATCACAACCAACCTTTACTTTTGGAGGAATTGACAAATGAAAATTACTTTGAAAACTCTCGCATTAAGGATAGTCCTGCCTATGTTATTAGTAAGTGCCGCGTATTTTGGCTGGAGCAAAGTAAAGGCTTCAGTAAAGAACGCTGAACCTGTAAAGCCTGTGACTATACAGGTTGAATATGCTTTCAGCAGCAATGGGCTAATGATTGGAAGCGTGCCATCGCCGTTAGAAATAGCACAAGTCACTAGCAACAATACGGCTCTGCCAATAGGGGACACTTTCAAATCGGATACGGATTTTCTAAGCACGGCTGTGCTGCGACTCAGAAATACATCAAATGAAACTATCAAATCTGCCCGCCTGACCATTGATTGGATTGACCCGCAAGCTAGCCGAATATTTGCCTCAATATGTAGTATGGAAGTTTTCAGACTGGCTTCAGGCGTTGAACTGACAGGCAAAGTGACGGAAATCACCTCAGAAAGAATGCAAGAAGGCTTCGTCCGGTCTGGTCGGACAAATCTGCGATTGCTCATTCGAGTTGATACGGTCGAGTTGGCTAATGGTACGATGTGGCAGTATGGGGTAATGCATCGCCGAGACCCTAATAGATCAGATAGCTGGATTCAGATTTCGCATAACAGCCCGTCTGTAATGCCCCTTGACAGCGCAAGGGCTCATAACGCTAGATTCAAACCTGGTAGCATTGGATCATCGTCAGCCAAAGCCTTTACCTGGTGCGCTTACTGGAAAAACCTAGTTCACCCCCAACATTATTGCGAAAGTTGTGGTTGTAACATTTACGACGATGAATATTCCTATGACCCTCAGCCTAATGGCTTTGCGCCATTTCTCTTTGACATTATCCCGCAAGGGTGTGGTGGGAATGGTTGGTGGGAATGCCCCGGCTGCTACAAACAAAGCATTGTAGCTGCTACGTGCTAATCTCTTGGCATTAAGTAAAAGTTCAGATCATAAAGCTGATGGAGTGAGAGCTGCTTAGCGTTACTCACTCCGTCAGGCCAACTTTACCTACGGAAATTTCTACTCGCTTACCTGCTCATTATGTTTAAGATAGCCGGTTTTCTGCGCCGAAGAAATTGAATCGCGGCTTGAAAGAGGCTTTTATGAAGCTCAGATTATTGTTTTTCTTTCCTTGTGGAATTGGCTTGTTTTTCTGGATGATGATTTCCCCCATTAAAGAGCAAGCGCAAATAAAGATTGAGCCAACAAAGACTAACAACTCAATTGTTAGTAACCAGTTTAAAATCAATCAAAGGGCTATTGACCTTAGTTTTGACAAAATCCAAGATGGGAATCTAAGCCGCTTTAAATCAGAAATCCGTGAGATACAAGAAGAGGCAAAAGGAAAGAATCGCCACTCTCGATTTATCGTAAAAACATTATCGAACAAGACTGATGGTAGCTCATTGGAAATCACTTTGCGTTTTACTCAGGAAGCAGAAAGCAATCTTTTGGCTAAAACTGCTATCCAACGCGCCGCTGCAAAGTGGGGGGCGTATATTGGCAGAATAGTTGATGTACCGCAGGATAAGCTTAGCATCACGGTGGATATTGATTTCGCCAAGTCTGCATTTGGAGTGCCTTTTCAAACCATAGGAACGATTGCGAAAACGACTATGACACCGGTGTACTTAATAAGTACTCAGGCTGCCCCTTTTTCGGCGCTTTGGGAAGATCGCTATTACAGCTACGAGCATCAAAGAATTGTCCAACAAAAGTTTACTACTACTACTATTCCAACAGATATTGGGAACACATCTTTTTTTATTTGGACACAAGGCATTTACAAAGCGTTGAATTATAGCTCTTTCAGAGAGTACCAACATTTTGTGGCTTTCAATTCGGCAATTAAATATGACTTTGATCCAAGCGATGGAATTGACCCGGACAAGTTTGATTTTGAGGCGCTAGTATCCCGTGAACTAGGAAGACTCCTTGGTTTTATTTCCACAGTGGGGGTGAGGGAAATAAACCCAAAGCCGGAAAGCGGATTATTTGGACTGAACCCGGCAGCGCCGACAATCTGGGACTGGTTTCGCTTTCGTCCGGGCGTAACGATGGAAGATTTTAGCTCAGCCTCACGCTTGCAGCGTGCTGGAGGAGAGCAGGTGTTTTTCACCGGAGACTTAGAAGTGCCGCTGGCTTCAGGGGATGCGGACGCTGCGGACTGGGAAGGCTTGAATCCGGATTGGTTGCGTGATGGCCGAGCCGCCGGACATTGGAAAGATGATGCCGTGACCGGTCAGTACATAGGCATTATGGATGAAAGTTATTTGCCGGGAGAACGTGGTGGCATTACGGCTACGGACTTAACGGCACTGAGTTACTTTGCCTATCGCATCAATCCCGAAGCTACAGTGATGGAAGTGCTGTCAGTAGACGATGGTTCGCGCGAACAGATATTGCCGCTGAACAACGCAATTATTGTAAATCGGTTGACGCCTGCCCGCGCGCCGTTCACGGTGGAAAGTGTGCGTGTGCAATTGCCATCTTTGGCTGATGGCTCTTCGACGGCGGGCAAGAGGTTGCGGGTGGTGGTTTTTGCTGATACTTCGCGTTCCGGTCATCCGCCAGCCAATCCGCAATATCTGGTTGATCGAACGATTACGATTTCAGCGCTGGCTGAGAGCCGCATGCTCGAGGTGATGTTGCCGCAACCAGTCACAGTCATCAGTGGTGACCTATACGTTGGCGTTCAGGCGGTTGACGGCGATCTGAGCTTTGCTGTGGATACGAACGGCGAATTGAAAAATCGCTCATTCACTTCGGCCAACAACGGTGCGAGTTTTCAGCCTTTGCAGGTTTCAGGCCCGTCAGCCAATACGGTTCTTCGAGCAGTAGTCAATTCCAAATTCAATGCAGTCAGCAATCGTTTGCCAGAGGTTGCCAGCATTAGCCCGAATGCCGCATTGCTGGGAACAGGCTTCAAGCTGACGGTCTTCGGGCAGAATTTCTTTCCCGATTCAGCGGATGCTGCCGGCGTTCGTTACAAATCAGTTATCCGCATCAATGGTCGGGACAAAGTGACCGAGTTTCTTTCGTTAAAACAATTACGAACCGAAATTTCAGCAGCGGACCTGGCCGGGTTGAATAAGGTGGTGGTAACTGTTGCGACTACAATGCCAAATGGTGTTGTCGAATCCGCGCCGATTGAGTTGTCGTTATCACCGAATGCGCCACTACCGATTTTGACAAGGATTGATCCACCCGTGGTAGCGACCAGCAGCCAGGAAACCAAAGTTTTCATATTTGGGCGAAATTTCACTGCCGAGTCGGTTGCGCGCTTAAATGGTAGCAACCGGTCATCCAGATTCATTAACAGTACGAAACTGGAAGCAACGCTCCCAGCCAGTGATTTCGCCACGGCATCAAACGGGGAAATCAGTGTGTTGACACCTTCACCGGGCGGCGGATCGTCAAACGCAATGGCGTTTCGCGTTGCCGGATGCAATTATAAACTTTCAAAGGACAGTTTGACGCTTGGAGCGGCGCGGCGATTTGATGAAAACAGCGAGTTAAACCTGAACGGCGTATTGTTGAATACGGAAGATCATTGTCCGTGGACAGCCAGCAGCAACGCCGCCTGGATTGTTCTGGCCGACCCACGTGGCAAAGGACGCGCGCCAGTTGGTTTCAATGTGCTGAATAATCCAGGTGCGGCAGCCAGAACCGGAACGGTGACAATTGCCGGTCAAACGCTATCCATCAATCAAGTTGGTGCTCCAACGGCCGTCTCATCAGCAAGTTACGGTTTAGGAAGTTCGCCTGAAGGAATGACTTCGTTATTTGGCGTCAATCTGGCAAAAAGCACGCAATTTGCTACGACTCAACCATTGCCGACGAATCTGGCTGGAACCACACTCACCATTACGCGGCTGGGGGGCGGTCAGCCGCAACTGGCCCCTCTGTTTTTTGTCTCACCCAATCAGATCAACTTCGTTGTGCCGGCAGCAAATGATGGCACGCCTTTGCCGCCAGGAGGGCTAGGAGCATTTTTGTCTGTTTACGTTGATGGGCAATTGACTGCCGATGGTTACATCTTGCTTTCTCCTGTTTTCCCTGCGCTCTTTTCAGCCGACGCCAGTGGCAAGGGATTGGCGGCAGCGCTGGTATTACGTGTAAAAGCCAATGGTACACAAAGCTACGAGCCAGTTGTTGAGTTCAATCAAGCTCAGAACAAGTTCGTAGCCCGTCCAATTGATCTTGGGCCGGAAGGGGAGAAAGTTTTTCTTGTTCTATTTGGCACGGGAATTCGCGGACGCACTCAGCTTTCAGCCGTTACTGCCAGAGTCGGAGGAATTAACTCTCCTGTTTTGTACGCAGGGCCGCAAGGCGATTTTGCAGGGCTGGATCAAGTCAACATTGAACTGCCTCGTCAACTGGTTGGACGCGGTGAAGTAGATGTTACCTGTATGGCCAATAACTTTGGGGCGAATTCGGTTAAGGTAGTAATCAAATAGAGTCACCGCGCGTATTACGAAACCAGTAGTGAAGTGACAGGCAAAATTTGTGACGCACGCCCTGTAAGCATTCTGCTAACGCTTTTGCCTTCGTGACCCAGCTCAGGCTTCAACCAGAACTGGAATGCCTTAGTCACGTCCGATTTTACGATTTCTTCGGCGACATGCTATATTCCCGGCCTGCTTTTCTAACTTTTTTCCTTACTAATCGAGGTAATTGTCCAATGTCGGGACATTCGAAGTGGCATACGATCAAGCATAAAAAAGGCGCGCTGGATGCCAAGCGCGGCAAGTTGTTCACCAAGCTCATCAAGGAATTGACCATCGCCGCGCGCTCCGGCGGCAGCGGCGATGTCGGCATCAACGCGCGGTTGCGCAAAGCCGTCAGCGACGCCAAAGCCGCCAACATGCCTAACGACACGATTGACAAGGCGATCAAACGCGGCACAGGCGAATTGGAAGGCGTCAGTTACGACGAAATCACTTACGAAGGTTACGGCCCCGGCGGCGTGGCCGTGCTGGTCAACACCACGACCGACAACCGCAATCGTACTGTGGCTGAAATCCGCCACGTGTTTTCCAAAAACGGCGGCAATCTGGGCGAATCGAATTCCGTTTCGTGGATGTTCAATCGCAAAGGCCAGATAGTGATTGACGCGGCGTTGAAGAGCGAAGACGAGATGATGGAAATCGCGCTGGAAGCCGGAGCCGATGACGTAACGAGCGATGCGGACACGCACCAGATTTTCACCGCGCCGGAAGATTTCCACGCTGTGCTGGAAGCGATCAAAGCCAAAAGCATCGAACCGATGTCGGCGGAGTTGGCGATGATTCCGCAAAACACCATCAAGCTGGAAGGCGCGGACGCGGCGAAAATGTTGAAGCTGTACGAAGCGCTGGACGACCACGACGACGTGCAAAGCGTTTACGCCAATTTCGAGATGGACGAGGCTGATCTGGCTTAAAGAAGCAGGCAGCAACGCCCATAGGACTTTTCCATTTTCCATCGTTCATTTGTCATTGCCTGGCGATTGCCTGAGCAATGACAAAAAATGAAAACCGGAAAATGAATCGCAATAGCGCTTTTGCTCGACTGCCAGTCGAGCGTTTTACCAATCACAATTCGGCCACCCCTGAAGGAGATCAGCCTATGCCTGCTCGCACAGCCTTTTGGGGAATAGTGTTTGTCATAGTCGTTTCGTTCACTGCCGAAGCGCAAACTCGTCGCAGAACCGTCACGCCCGGTCAACGAGCCATTGTCGTGGATGAGCGGTTGTCGGCTCTGCGCGCGCAGCCCGACATCAAAGCGTCGCTTGTACAACGATTGCGGCGAGGCCGCGTAGTGGGAATTCTTGGCGCGAGGAAATCCAAAGACGGAGAATCGTTTTTGCGCGTTTCAGTGACGCGCAACACACGCGGTTGGGTGTTGGCTGAAGCCGTCGTCAAAGCCGGCAACATCGCCGACGCTGAGCGTTTGCTGAACCTGATCGAAGATTCCGACGACGATTTTGTCAAAACCCGGCTGGCGCGTTTATGCGCCGACGAATTCCGCGCGACCGCGACGGCTCCGCGATGTTTATTGAAACTCGGCGAAACCGCCGAACGCGTTGCTGACCGGTTGACACGCGACGCCAAACGCCGCGTAGGCAACGAAGAACCGAGCGCAGGTTTGAGCAAACGCGATTACTTCCTGAATTTCGTTGGTCTGGATCGTTACAACCGCATCGGTGTGTCGTTTGAGTTTGACGCATTGGCTGATCGCATTGTGTATGACGGCGAAGCGTATCGAGAATTGGCCAAGAAGTATCCAAAAAGTTCAGAGGTGCAAACGGCAAAAGACAAACTCAGCAAGAGGTGACTTGCTTCAAAGCAAAGACGCCAAGCAGCGAAGTCGCATAAAAACTTTGCGGCTTTGCTATTTGGCGCCTTTGCTTTGAGTTTTGTCCGGCTTATTTCCGGGGCCGTGGGCCGTAAGTGCTCACCAGATATTCCACCAGCGGTTCTTTTTCGGCGTCTGTGACGATTGCGCCCCAACGAACCATCTTTTCGACTTCGCGCGTCCATCCTTGTTTGGTCAACCGTTGCTGTTCGGTCAAATCCACTTCGTGACAGACCAGGCATTTGTCTTCGAAGACTTGTTTGCCGCGTTCGACGTTGGTCAGAGCGACCGGTTGAGCGGCTTTGCGCGGGGCGAAGTGTTCGGAAAAGTAATCCACCAGAATCGCTTTTTCGGCGTCATTCACCGAAGCGCCCCAGCGAACCATTTTTTCTACTTCGCGCGTCCAGCCCTGCCGCGTCAATCGTTGCGCGACGATCAAATCGGCTTCGTGACAGGTCACGCATTTGGCATTGGCGAGTTCGACGCCTTTGCCCGGCGGCAAATCCTGAGAAGCGAACGAAGGTTGCCAGTTCAGGGAAACGCCAGCAGCGAAAATCATTGCCACCAGCGCCAGTTTCAAGAGTGTTGAATTACGCTTCGACATTGATCCTCACTTTATCAATCACGTTCCACAAATAACCCGACGGGTTCCAGTGCGGCGCGACCGGCTGGACGTTGCCTTTGTCGTCCGTCGCGCGAGCCATCAACAAATACGAACCCGGTTTGGTGATCGTGAATTCGTAGTCGAACGATTGCCAGGCGTAACGTTCGCGCTCTTTGCCAAGTTTGGCCAGTTTCCACGTGCTGCCGTTGTCGCTGGAAACTTCGACTTTGGTGATGAACGATTCGCCAGCCCACGCAAAGCCGCCCATCTTTACTTTTCCTGGTTTGAAGCTTGTGCCTTCAGCCGGAGCGTTGATGAAAGATTTGACGACCAATCCGGTCAACGGCTCCATGTTTTCGGGCGGAACCGCCGCGCCCGGAGCAACCTGTTTGTTCGGGAAACGATAAGCCGTCTTGACGAAAAATCCTTCGTGCTCCTTGTCAATCACCTGCACGTGCGCCAGCCATTTGACGGCGTAAGCGCCTTCCCAACCCGGCGCAATCGCGCGCAGCGGAAATCCGTGAATTTGCGGCAATGGCTCGCCATTCATTTCGTAAGCCAGAATCGTGTCGGGATGAACGGCTTTGGCCATCGGCAGGTTGCGAATGAAATCCGGCTGTTTGCCCACGGGTTTGTCCGCGCCGTTCAGCGCCACGTATTTGCCCACCGCTTTGACGCCAGCTTTTTTCAGCACGTCGGCCAGACGAACTCCACTGAAGCGCGCCGTTCCCACAGCGCCTTTTTCCCATTGAATGCCCGGCATCGGCGGATCGAAAAACGCTCGCCCGTTGCCCGCGCATTCCAGCGTGACTGTGACTGTGGCTTTCGGCATTTTTTTCAAATCGTCCAGCGTCAGCGACAACGGCGTATTCACTTCGCCGTCCACCGTCAGTTTCCATTCGTTGGCGTTGACCCTGGCGGCGTAAGCGTGATGACGAACGTAAAACAGATCGTTCGGCGTGATCCAGGTGTTCAGCAATCCGACAGGGGTTTCCAAATCTTCCGGGCGCAAACTGCGAACGATCAATTTTTCTTTGCCTTTGACGACGTTCTGGGCGAAGGCTTCGGAAAATTCGTTCGGCAAAATCTGGCTTAGCGTGATGGCCGCTCCGGTTCTGGCCGCGCCAAGCAGCAACTGACGGCGCGACAAGCCTGATTGCGAAGTTCGGCTTTCGTTTTTGTTCATTGTGACCTCTTGAGTTGATGGAATGCGCGAAACATCGCGCGATGATTGCAAAAGCGCAGCGATTCTAAGCGCCGGACAACTGACGGTCAACGCGCCCAAAAACAGCCGGACTTCTGGAAAAGCTTCTTTTAGCGAAGCGCATTGCCAGCCAAGCTCGTTTGGGTACAATCACTGGCGGAGGAACTATTGGAAATCCCACTGCTGCAAATTGACGCTTTCACTTCACAGGCTTTCAAAGGCAATCCTGCCGCTGTTTGTTTGCTGGACCAGGCGAAGCCCGCCGACTGGATGCAAAACATCGGAGCCGAAATGAATCTGGCAGAAACGGCGTTTGTCGTTCCGCGCGCTGAAACCGGGCATTACGATTTGCGCTGGTTTACTCCGGCGATTGAAATCCCCTTGTGCGGTCACGCCACGCTGGCCAGCGCCCATGCCTTGTGGGAAACCGGCAGATTGTCGGAAGCGCAGGAAGCTCACTTTCACACGATGAGCGGTGAATTGATTTGCCGCCGACAGGGCAATCTGATCGAAATGGATTTTCCGGCATTGATCGCCGAACCGGCGACATTGCCCGCCGCTGCCGTTGAAGCTTTGAATATCAAACCGGTCAACGTCGTCTGCCATAGACGCAAAGACGGTTCGGACGGAAACTTCCTGATCGAGTTGGAATCCGGAACCGCCGTTCGTAACGTGAAGCCGAACTTTTACCTGCTGGGCAAAGCCGCCAATGCCGGATTCATCGTCACGGCGCGCGGCGATTCCAATTATGATTTCGTGTCGCGGTACTTTGCCTGTTACGCCGGCATTGACGAAGACCCCGTCACCGGTTCGGCGCATTGCATGCTGACGCCTTATTGGGCGGCGAAGTTGGGCAAAACCGAAATGAATGCTTATCAGGCTTCCGCGCGCGGCGGCGAAGTCCGCGTCCGGTTGGCGGGCGACAGAGTCTTTCTGGCTGGCGAAGCCGTCACTGTCTTGCGCGGCAATCTGCTTTGCTAAACGACCTGACTGTCCGCGTGCAACAAATCTGACCCAAATTCCGAAACAATGAGGATCACCCCCCAAATACGCGCGGCCACAGTAGCCGATGCGGAAATGCTGACCGATCTGGCGGCTCGAACGTTTTACGATGCGTTTGCAGACATGAACACGCCGCAGAACATGCAGGCTTATATGTCGAAAGCTTTCAGCCTGCCGCAACTGACCGCCGAACTCAGCGACCCGCAAGCGAAATTTCTGATTGCCGAAGTGGATGGCGTTGCCGCCGGATACGCCAAACTGTCGCCGGGCAACGTTCCTGCCAGTGTGACGGGACCAAATCCGATTGAGTTGGTGCGGCTCTATGTGGATCGAAAGTTTCTCGGTTCGGGCATCGGCAACGACTTGATGCAGGCCTGCATGGATGAAGCGCGCAATCTTGGCCACCGTTCAATTTACCTGGGCGTGTGGGAGCACAACCATCGTGCGCAGTCTTTTTATTTCCGTTGGAACTTTCGCGTCGTCGGCAGCCACATTTTTCAGATGGGCGACGATCCGCAAATGGATTGGCTGATGGAGCGCGATCTTTGACACTCATGAATTCCTTTTATCTTCCAATACTGATGGCCATCGGCGGCGGAGTGCTTTATCACGTCGGGCAAAAAGCCATTCCTCCGACGGTGCATCCGTTTGTCGCCGTGACGGTGGCTTATTCCGTAGGCATTCTGCTGTGTCTTGTCGCGCTTTACCTCGATCCTGGCGGGCGTTCTTTTTCCGCTTCGTTCAAAGAGTTGAACTGGTCTGTGGTTGGCGTAGGTCTGGGCGCAGTCGTTATCGAAATTGGATTTCTGCTGGCGTATCGGCATGGATGGAACATCAACGCGGCTTCGGTGGTTTGCAACATTTCCGTCGCGCTGTTGTTGATTCCGATTGGATTGGTGGTGTTTCGTGAACACCTCACTTTGCGACACGCCGCAGGCATCGGCTGTTGTCTGGTTGGCTTGTATCTGCTTTCCAAACGATAAGATGGGTACGCAGGCTTCCAGCCTGCTGTGATGAAAGCCGCGAAGCGTCCGAATTTTTCTTCCCTGAAATGAACTTACATCTCGCTGTCTGGTTGCTGTTGTGTCTGATCTGGGGATCAACCTGGATTTTCATCAAGCTGGGATTGGATCACTGGCCGCCATTCACTTTTGCCGGACTGCGTTTTCTGCTGGCGGCGGCCATTCTCTGGGTGATCGTTCTCTTTCGCGGAGACAAGCTGCCAAACACTCGCCGAGACTGGTTGTTGATCGCCTGGTTGGGACTGATTTCCTTTGGGCTGAGTTTTGGTCTTGTGTTCTGGGGCGAAAATCGAATTTCTTCAGGATTGACCGCCGTGCTGCAATCGGTAATTCCGGCGTTCGGGTTGCTGCTGGCGCATTACTATTTGCCGAACGAACGTATCACCGTCGCCAAACTGGTTGGCGTCGCGCTGGGCATTGCCGGAATCGCCGTCATCTTTGCCGATCAAGTGAAAATTGGCGGAGCTTCGGCGATGGCTGGCAGCGCGGCGATTGTGGTAAGCGCATTTCTGGTCGCTTACACCAACGTGGTGGTCAAACTTCGCTGCGGTCATTTGCAGGTTGTTCCGCTGGTGGCCGGACAGGTCACTTTCGGATTCGTTCCGCTGTTGGCGCTGGGCTTTTGGGTCGAAGGCAATCCGCTTGATTTGCGACGGACTCCGCAAGCCATAGTCTCGCTGATTTATCTGGCAGTCGTTGGTTCGGTAGTAGCTCTGTTGCTTTATTACTGGCTGGTCAAAAAAATTGCCGTTACCAAAACGATGCTCATTTCCTTGGTGACGCCGGTCGTGGCGTTGTTGATTGGTTGGCTGGTGCGCGGCGAAGCTGTGTCGTGGCGGCTGGCTCTGGGAAGCGCGGCGATTCTTTCCGGCATCAGTTTGATTGTCATGCCGCGTCGGACAAAACAGTTGTTGTAACTTTTCAGGAGGCTTTGTATGTCTAAACGAATGTTGATCGGGTTGTCCCTGCTATGTTTGCTGCCGCTTTTCGCCAGTGCGCAAAAGCCGGAGTTCGCGCCCGGCGTGCGTTATGACTCCAGGATTCCTTCGCTCAAACAAGTCACCGGTTACGATTTTGCCGAACGCATCACGCCGCCGGAAGAAATCATTCGTTACTTGAAAGCCTTGCACGAAGCCGCGCCGGATCGCACGAAGTTGGTCAAGTACGCCGAAAGTTGGGAAAAGCGCGAATTGTGGGCGCTGGTTGTCGCTGCTCCTGAACGCATTCGGCAACTGGATCAAATCAAAGCCGGGTTGCGGCAACTGGCGAATCCGACTGCTTCGACCGATGTCGCGCGATTGTCGCGCGAACTTCCAGTGGTCGTCGTGTTGACGCACGGAGTTCACGGCAATGAAATCTCTTCGGGCGAAGCGGCGCTGGCCGAAAGTTATCATTTGCTGGCTGCGCAAAACGACGCGACCGTGGATATGATTCGCCGCGAAGCCATAGTCGTCATTGATCCGATGCAGAATCCCGATGGCCGAGCGCGATTCGTGTTTCAAAACCTGCTGGGTCAGGCGATGACGCCGGACGCCGAACCTGCCGCAGCCGAACACGACGAACCGTGGCCGGGCGGGCGCAGCAATCATTACCTGTTTGATTTGAACCGCGACTGGTTCGCGCAGAATCATCCCGAATCGCAAGGCCGCGTGAAATTGCTGCTGGAATGGTCGCCGCAAGTCGTCGTGGATTTGCACGAGATGGGCGGAAATTCGACCTATTACTTTCCGCCCGCTGCCGATCCCGCCAACCCGCATCAAACTAAAACTCAGAGTGAATGGCTGAACATCTTTGGCCAGGCGAATGCCGCGCGCTTTGACGAACGCGGGTTCGAATATTTCAACCGCGAAGTTTTCGATGCGTTTTATCCGGGTTACGGCGTGTCGTGGCCAATGGCTCAGGGCGCGATTGGAATGACGTTTGAAAAAGGTTCGGCGCGCGGACTTGTGCTTCGCCGGTCAAACGACACGCTGCTGACGTACCGCGACGGAGCGGTCGAACATTTCACCGCAGCGATTTCAACGGCGGCGACGGCGGCGCGCAACCGCGAAAAAATGTTGCGCGATTACTCCGAGTTTCGCCGCAACGCCGGAGCTGGCGAAACCAAGGCTTATTTGTTGCCGCCGGGAAATGACGCCGGACAGATTCAGCGATTGGTGCGAATGCTGATCGCCAATGGGGTGACGGTTCAGCGCGCAGACGAAGCAATCAATTTCAACGGTCGCGCTTTGCCAGCCGGAACATTCATCGTGCCATTGCCGCAACCGGCGGGGATGATAGTTCGCAATCTGCTTGATCCAAACGTGCCAATGAGCGGCGAGTTCATCAAACGTCAGGAAGAACGCCGCAAGCGTCGCCAGCCCGATCAGATTTACGATACGACGGCCTGGAATCAGGCTCTGCTTTACGACGTGGAATGTCTGGCGGCGACCAGCGCGGTGACGGCGAAAGCTTCGCCGGTTACTGTCGAATCATTGAAAGCGGCTCCGGCGGTTTTACCAGACGCAATCGTTGGATACGCCTTGCCGTGGGGAGCGACTTCAGCAGCGGCGGTCATCGAAGCTTTGCAGAGCGGATTGCAGGCGCGGTTTTTGGCTTCGTCGTTTACCGTCGGCGGCAGAAAGTTCGAACGCGGCACGGCCTTCTTTCGCAAGGCAGACAATGGCGCGGATTTGAAAACCAGGCTGGCCGCGATTGCCGCCAAACACAACGCCGAAATCGTCAAACTGGACAGCGCCTTTGTCAGCGAAGGTACTTCGCTCGGCAGCAATCAAGTCGTCACGTTGAAAACGCCGAAAGTCCTGCTGGCGTGGGATGCGCCGACCAGCAGTTTGTCCGCGGGCTGGGCGCGGTTTGTGCTGGAAAGGCGATATGGCCAAGCGGTGACGGCGGTGCGAACCAGTTCACTTGGCCGGGTTGATCTCCGTCGGTACGACGTTTTGATTTTGCCGAGCGGAAATTACTCGGCGACGCTTGGCGGAGAAAGTTTGCGGCGAATCAAGGATTGGGTTTCGGCGGGAGGAACGCTGATTACGCTGGCCGAAGCTTCGCGCTGGGCGGCACGCGAAAGCACTGGCTTGCTGGAAACGCGTACCGAACTGCGCGACGGTTCGCCGGATAGCGAACAACCAGCGGCGCGAACTGCTGCGGCCAAACCGGCGAACTTCGATCAAGCCATTCAACCGTTGCGCGAACAGCCCGAACTGATTCCCGGTTCGATTTTGCGCGTGCGGCTGGACGAAGATCACTGGTTGAGTTCCGGCACGGGCGGCGAGATTCAGGCTCTGGTCGAAGGCACGCGCGTCTTTTCGCCGATCAAACTGGATCGTGGCCGCAACGTAGGCGTTTACGCGAAGCGAGACAGCTTGCTGGCGAGCGGCTTTGCTTGGCCGGATTCGTTGAGCCTGATTCAGCAAAAAGCCTTTCTGATTCATCAGCCGATGGGACAAGGCCATTTGATCGCCTTTGCCGAAGACCCGAACTATCGTGGCTATGCTGAAGCGACAGAATTTTTGTTCATCAATGCTGTGTTGCTCGGCGCTGTGTATTGAAGGAGGTTCACGAACTGCCCGTTGCGAATTGAATGATTGATCGAATGTAGCTGACCGCGCCCTAACGTCGAGCTAACCGTGCGGCGGCGAACTCCCTGGATGAATCGGGCGCGCCCGTTGCCGCCGCTACGGTTGAGCGGTTGTTCGACGGCTTTCGGGACGAAATCATGTTCCAAGTGTATATGCGAGTTCTCGCATATTATTGACAATGTAATCATAGGAACCACTACTTGGCACTGTCCCTCCACTAATCGAGCCGCCCTCATAAGGCCGGTGGATATATGCTGTTCGCATTCCTAATTCTTTGGGAACACGTAAATCAACCTGATGCGCGGCGACCATCATGACTTCAGAGGGAGCTAAGTCGAAGAACTTCGCCGGACTCAAGTAAACCTCTGGGTCTGGCTTATAACGCTGAACGAGTTCGGCGCCAAGAATGCAATCCCAGGGAAGACCTCCTATTTTTGCCATCTCTGTCAATAGACTGATGTTTCCGTTAGACAATGGGGCAATGAAATATTGCGTGCGCAACCGTGTAAGGCCAGGTACAGAGTCTGGCCAGGGCCGACATCGATGCCACACCTTATTGAGATGAGCAATCTCTTCCGCTGACAACTGATCAATCTTGAACTTTGATAGTATTTTGTCGAGTGACATTCGGTGAAGCGCATCTAAGTTAGTCCAGGGAAGCTCGCCTCGCCGCACTCGGGTCATAGAAGGTGCATACTCAGTGCGCCAGGCATCAGCGAACGCAGCCCAATCGATCTTGAAATCTTTTGCCTGTGATAGTTTCTGACCTTCAGCGATGATTGTCCCACGCCAGTCAACTACAGTGCCAAAAGTATCAAACACAAGCATCTTTATATCGGTGCGAATTCGCGCCCGGGTTTTCTGTGCCTGTTGTGCGTTGGTCGCCGACTTCGCTCCAGCCCAGATTCCAAAGCCTGATGTACCAATCAGAACATCTCTTCGAGTGTACGAAGTACTTTTTCCCCAGGAGATCATGAAATAATATCCTCCTTCATTTACGTGTGGCCGTCGAACATGAATTAGGCGGCAAGTTTGGGTTTCTGATAAAACGTAATTGATTAGCGGGTTGCGGCGATGACTTCAGGATGGATTTTCCGGAGTCGCTTGTTGTGGCGTTGGGGTGGCCAGCAGGGCGGCGAGTTTTTCCAGCAAGTCTCCGCCGCTTTTCTTCAAGCTTCCGATGACGCTTTTGAAGGCCGCGTAAGCTTGTGCGCCGGGTTCGGTCTTTGAGCAGTGAGACACTTTGCGCGCGATCACTGCCGCCGCGCAACAACGAATGTGGACTCGATAAGCTTTGACTTCGGGCTTCGGCGCCGACCGGCAATTCGGTGTTGGTGACGATCTCTTCGCCCGCGTCAACGAGTTCGCCGCCGCAATCGGGGCAAGCGTTTTCCGCCACCGGAACGTCTTCAACCGGCTCGGTGTACTGGTCTTCAGCAGGTGCCGTGCGATTGCTGAACTTGCCTTGACCGGCTTTGCGACCGGGACGTTGCGGATTTTTCTTGGGAATGTTCTTGGAAAACGGCGCCGCCGAACGCGCCTTGCTTCGTTTGAGAAGCTTGATTTCAGCGCGCAACTGAGCCTTTTCGGCCATCAACTGCTCGACCAATTCGATCAACTGACTTGTGCTCATTTGCTGTAGAGTGAGATTCATCGCGCGAGCAAACTAAAACCAACAGACGATTCTGGCAAGACCAAAGCGCTAATCAATTACCCGAAGTAATTGCCCTCGCTGCCGCCGCCATAAGTCACGGCGACCAGCCGCCCTTTGGCGGAGCCGCGAGTGTAACTGGGCGCGCCGCTGGGCAGCGTCTGGTTGTCGTAATAGTAATTGACCGCAGGCGTGGAAATGCCGCTATAGCTCTTGCCGACCGGGCGGTTCAGTTCGTCGTAAGTGATGGTAGTCGTCACCGAACGCGCGTCAGTCTTGGAGGTTAAATTCCCATTGTTGTCATAGCCATAACTGATGGTCCCGCTTTCCGGATTGGCCGCCGAAGTCAGCCGCGACAAACTGCTGTAATTGAACGTGCGCGTCTGCGCTCCCTGGCTGACCTGCGTCAGGTTATTGAGCGCGTCGTAGGTGTAACTGGTCGGCTGGACGGGCGAAGTTTTGCTTCCGAGAGCGCCGCCGTTGTCCGGCTCATCAACCCTGATCAGCCTGCCCAGTCCGTCAACCATGCTGCGGCGCAGCTTGTTGGCCTGATCGGTGACGGTGGTAAATTCGGCGTCGTAAGCCGTCTGGACTTTGCCCGTGCCGGTCGAGTTCGATCCCCAGGGTTGCGGCAAGTTCGGGCCGAAAGTCTCTACTTCAACCACGCGTCCGAGTTGATCGGATTTCGTCCGCGTCCAGCCCATCGTATAGCCATTTTCCTGGCTGGCGGCGGCGCTGGACGTGGCCGCGCGGTAAGGAGCGGAAGTCAGCGTATAGCTGTTTGACCCGCTGAATTTATAACGCGTCTGAACCTTGATCCCTTTGGTTTCGTCGGTGGCGTCGCCTGAAACTCCGTTTTCCAGCGTGCGCGCCAGCCGCAACCGTCCGAACTGGTCGAAATGCTGAATACTGATAAGCTTGCCGTCGCCAACCGCGTCTTTGTCGGACTTGACGATGACGCGCCGGTCGGAATCGCTGTATTCAGTGGCGGTCTGTCGTTCGGCGAAGGTAGTCGCTGCTTCGCGCACCAGCGTCGGTCGCCCATAAAAATCGTAACTCGTCAGCGTCCAGACATTGTTATCCACGTCTTTGGCCTTCGTGACCAGGCCGCTGTTGAAATCATATTTGAAAGTGGTAGTGCGTTTGAGAGTCGCAAAGTTCGCCGCAGCTTCAATCTTGGTGGGGTAAAGATTGGTTGTTCCGTTCCCGATGTCATCGTAGAAATAGTTGGTCGTTGTTCCTTTCGCGTCGGTCGTTACTGTGCGCCTGCCCGTCGCGCCGCTCGGCCAGGAATTATATTGGTGTGTGATGGCAATTGAATTGCTGCCAGTGAGCGGAGCGGTAAGCGCCCCTTTGGTCGAATCCCAGATTCTCTCCGTCTTCCATCCGGGTAATCGTGAACGGGATTTGCTGTTTCTCCACCGTGCGCCAATCTTCCAGCCTGATCTCTACACTTGTGGCGCGATTGCCCCGGCGTCGCTCATAAAGGATCCGCTCAAGCAGATGCGTGTCGGAATTGATGAAATAGCGTTTGGTCGTGAACCTCTGGCGCCGGCGCCGGGCGGGTTCACGGAAATGCTGAGTCCTTCCGCAACCTTAAACACATCGTAATACTGCCCTCTGTAATTTGGATCGCTGCCGTCATCCTTTCGAAATCTTGAACCAAGTTGTGACATCGGGTTTCCCGTGACGTGCCCGACAAACAAGCGTTCCGGGAAATCTAGTAGCAGAGTCTCCGCCTCATCCGCGTCATCATCGGTCAGCGCGCCGCCTATCTTGGTCAATGAAGAGCCATCAAAGATCATGACTTTGTTTCCTTCTTCCAGCCGCAACCGATTCGGATGTTCGAGAATCAACCGAACCAAAACCGGATCGGGGTTCTGCGATTTCGGACGGCTCAATGAACCGGTGAAGACGATCATCTCGGCGCCAGGTTTTTCCAAACGAGAAGCCATTACCCGGAAAGGATCGCGCATCGATGGCCAAACCGTGTGCTCGCCGATATACCCGATTTTGCCTTGCTGGGGTTGGGAGTCTTTCCGAACGGCAGTGGCTGTAGTTCTTGACTTGAAGCCGCGCCACATCATTGCGCTGACAGCGCATGCGGTCAGGAGCGTCAGCAACAAGACGAGAGAAAGTCTGAGCGCGTGTGAACGCGTTTGATTCAGCATAAGTTTTAGATCGAGCCAAGTAGACATACACTTCTCCCTGATTGACACACCAGGCGGTAGCCGTGATGGCTGGCGATGCGTCAGCGTGACTGATTGACAAATAGACTTCAGATGGATTGCAAAGGCAGTCTAAATATAGGCGGCACGTCGAGCAGCGCCAGAGCCGATCACACTATTTGCTGGCCGATTTCACTATTTACTGGCCAATTTGATTGCGAATTGTTTTTGCCGTCGCCGTCGCTTTCGGCCTGAAGGTCGTGGAGTTTCCGGCATTGGGTGAGAGTCAGCCCTGTGGCTTTTTTGAATTTGCGGCGGAAATGGCTTTCATCTCCGGCTCCGACTTGGGCTGAGTACCTCCATGGAAGTGGCTGTACGCCGAGTGATTTTTCAAAGCCTCATATTGCGAACAGGCCGCAGCTTGGCCGTTTCGCTGATGGTTGAGGAGGTCAAAGGGGCTTCGTTTTTATCGTTCTTGTTTTACTTGTTTTATTGGTCTTGTTGATTGGGGGAACTTCCTGCGCAGAGGATGGGGGCAGGAAGATATGACTTGGCGAAGATGCCCATCGTCAATGTGAGTATCAGCCAGTTAAAGTAATTCCCAATCAGCTTGTCAGTTCGAGGAAAGTTATTGCCCGCGAAGTTTTTTCGCGGCGGTTTCGATTTGCGCCGTCATTCCATCCAGCGTGCGGCTGACGACTTTGACCTGTTCCGCCGCTTCCGCCCAGTTTTTTTCTTCCAGCGCTTCGCGCACGCCAGGCAGAGTTTTTACGCCATAACCAGTGTAAAAACCGGGCGCGTAAATCTGGTGTTTGAACCATTCACGGCGCGGCAATCCCGCCGCCGAAAGCAGCTTTCGCTCCGATTGATACAACAACCGATTCAACTCTTTGACATCAGTCGGCACGGAACCGGATCGGGCAACGGCGCGCAACGCGCGGTCATAATCGCTGGCGGCCAGTTTCAACTTTCCAACCGCAAGGCTCAGCGGCGCAAGATCAACATTGTGCTTCGGCAGTTTTGAAATTTCTTCGACATAAGTTTCAACCGTTTCGGCGAAGTTGGTGAACTCGAAGGGCAAAATTTGCGCGTCAGCCAATCGCATGGTCATGGTTCCTGCGATCTTCACCAGCGTCTGTCCGTATTCAAATGTCGTATCGGAAAACCGCGTGTACCAGGCGAACGAATCGTAGATTGAATGATAAATGCCGCCTCCGCCGTCGCCGCCAAAACCTATGTTGAGCGACGCAATGCCCAGATGATCCAGAAAAGCCGTGTAATCCGAACCCGAACCCAGCGCGCCAATTCGCAAATCGGCGCGTTTGTCATCGCCGCCACGACGATTGCGCATAACGTCCCACAAAGTTTCCTTGCCCTTGGGATCATTGACGGAACGCGCGGCGTCGTTGACGAATTTTTCCAGCGTGTGCGAACCGCCCGCGCCGAACACACCTTTGCTGGTGCTGTCAGTGTTGATGTAAGCAACGGCTTTTTGTTTCAACTCTTCGGCGTGTTGTTCCACCCATTCGGTCGAACCGAGCAAGCCCTGTTCTTCGCCATCCCACGCGCAGAAAATGATCGTCCGTTTAGGCCGCCAGCCCTGTTTTAGCAATTCGCCGAACGCGCGGGCTTCTTCCAACACGGCGACCATGCCGCTGACCGGATCGTCCGCGCCGTTGACCCAGGCGTCGTGGTGGTTGCCGCGAATGATCCATTCGTCTGGATAGGCGCTGCCTTCGATGCGGGCGATGACGTTATACAGCGTGGTGATTTTCCAGTCCGAAACAACTTTCAATCGCACGGTCGCCGCGCCCGGCCCAACGTGATAAGTGATGGGCAAGGCTCCGCGCCAGCTTTCCGGGACGACTTGCCCGGTCAACGATTTCAGCAATGGCAGCGCGTCGCCGTAAGAAATCGGCAGCACTGGAATTTTCATCAACGTTTTGGCTTCTTCGCGCGCCAACCGCCGGGCGTTTTTCGTCGCTCCCCAACCCGGCGTCAACGGGTCGCCGGGATGAATCGGCATATCCATGACGCTGCCACGCTGCACGCCGTTTTCGTTGCGATACGGACCTTTCGGATAAACGTCGCCACGGTAATATCCATCTTCTTTCGGATCGGAATAAATGATGCAGCCGACCGCGCCGTGTTCGTTGGCGACTTTGGGTTTGATGCCGCGCCAACTGCCGCCGTATCGCGCAATGACGATCTTGCCTTTGACATCCACGCCCATTTTGGCCAGTTGTTCGTAATCGGCAGGAACTCCGTAATTGACATACACCAATGGAGCCGTCACATCGCCGTCGCCTGAGTAAGCGTTGTAAGTCGGCAATTGATCGGCGTCGCCCGAATCCGGGTCTTCGGCCAGCGCGGGTTCTTTCAATTTGGCCTGGAATTTTTCCGGCGCGACCATTTCCAGCACACGCTCTTTCGGCGTTGGGAAAAGCACGTCGAATTCTTCCAGTTCGGCTTTCAATCCCCAGTTTTTCAATTGATCGCGCATCCATTCAGCGTTGCGTTTGCCCGCCGCCGATCCCAGATGATGAGGTTCGGCGGACAATCGCCGCATGGCTTCTTTCAAGTTTTCGGCTTTGGGAATGGCGCGGAATTTTTCTTCCCAGTCGTCGTTGAATGAGTTGGCCGTGACGGTCGAAGCGAGCGGGGTGAAAACCAACGCCATTGCCAGCAACGCAGCAAAGCCGCGTTCAAAAGTACGAAGACGCATGTGAACTCCTGTTGTTTGAGTGTGAAACGTAAAGGATTCAAACCACGAAAAAATTTTCCCACGAAGCCACACGAAGCGTCCCGAAGGAAAGCAGCGGCGCCGACTTTCTTCGTGTTTTCTTCGTGTGACTTCGTGGGAAAGCGCGTTTCTGATCTTGCGATCAGGATTCCGATTTGATGATGGCGCGGCGCAATGCCAGCGGATTTTCGAACAGCAAGCCCAGACCGCGAATGACGGCTCGTTGCGGGCTTTCGGTCAATTGCACTGCCAGTTCGGTTTCTTTCGACAGCCGTTCGTCCAATCCGGCCAGCAGCGAAGCTCCTCCGGCCAGCATCATGCCGCGATCGTAAATGTCGCCCGAAGCTTCCGGCGGCAGGGCTTCCAGCGCGTCCTGCACTGCGTTGACGATGCGATTGACCAGCGGTTCTATGGCTTCGTGAATTTCGATGCTGTTGACGACGGCCATTTCGGGATTGCCGCCGATGGTCGAACGGCCTTTGACCATGGTGGTGTTTTCCTGATCTAACGGCACGGCGCAGCCCAGTTCGATCTTGACGCGTTCGGCTGTGCGCGGCCCGACCAGAATGTTGTGATTGGCTTTGATCATGTCAATCAGCGCCAGATCCATGTCGTTGCCGCCAACGCGCAACGTGCGCGTGAAAATCAGATGGTTGTGAACCATGGCGGCAATGGTGGTTGTGCCTGCGCCAATATCAACAACCAATGTCGCTCTCTGATCGTCGGGGTCAACGCCCGAACCCAGAATTGCCACAATGCCCTTGTTGACGAAATGAACGTTGCCGACACCGGCTTCTTTGGCGGCGTAATACAACGCGCGATGTTCGACGGTGCTTGCGTCGGCGGGAATCGAAACCAGCACTTTGCGAGACAACGTCGAACGTCCGTCGCGGGCTTTGCGAAGGTAATGTTCCAGCAATTTTCCGGCGAAGGTCGGATCGGCGACCACGCCGTCTTTGAGCGGACTGATGATTTGAATGTCGCCCGAAGCGCGTCCTTCCAGTTCCATAGCTTCCAGGCCGACGGCGACGACTTCCTGCGACGGCGTGTCATACGCCAGCAGCGACGGTTCATTGACCACAATCCCGCGTCCGCGCGCAAACACTCGCGTCCGCGAAGTGCCGAGATCAATCGCCAGATCGTCGGTCATCAAGTTCAGAATCGAGGGCAGCTTCATAGTGATTCAAAAAATAGATTCGTAATTTTCAGGGAAATACACAGGCCCGGACTTGTGATCGAAAGCCTGTAGATTGCCAATCGGTCTGTCGGGATAACGACTGCAAATTGTTCAGAGGTGATAAGCAGTTCTCAAACGCGGCGCATGTTAAGCAGCCAACTGTGAGCATGGCAAGTGGTTTCAATCTGCGTCAGGCAATCGAAAATTTAAGACGACGATGTTTGCTGGCTGAAAAAATTGATAAAACGAATCGAGTTCTTTGTCTGCATTCCAATCTCCCTTATAATCCGCGCCGTCCTCTCGTCTGACACCCACAGCGATAAGCGCCGTCCCCAAGATTCCAATTAATTAGAGGTCTTACCCGTGAATTCACCAGTCAATGTTTTAATTCTGGCCGCCGGATTAGGCACGCGCATGAAAAGCGACCAGGCCAAAGTGTTGCACAGACTCGGCAGCCGCCCGTTGATCGCGCACGTGCTGCGAACCGCCGCCGCGCTCAATCCCGAAAGCATCATAGTCGTCGTCGGCCACCAGGCCGACAAAGTCGAAGCCGCCGCGCGCTCGGCATTTGCCGATCCGGCGATGGCTGAACGTCTGCAATTCGTCACTCAGGACAAACAACTCGGCACAGGCCACGCGGTCAAATGCGCGACCGAAGCCATCAAAAAAACTCGCGGCAATCTGGTTGTTTTTTACGGAGACACTCCGGCGGTTAAAGCATCCACCTTGCAAAATCTGATCGTCGCGCACGAAACGGGCAAACATGCCGCCACGCTGGTGACGATCAAACTCGATCCGCCTCCGGCTTATGGCCGCATCATTCGCAATGAAAAAGGCAGCTTCCTGAAAATCGTCGAACAGCGTGATTGTTCGCCGGAACAAGCCGCAATCACAGAACTCAATCCGGGATTTTATTGCTTCGACGTTCCGGCGCTGCTCGACGCGCTGGAAAAACTGTCGCCTCAAAACGCTCAGGGCGAGTATTACCTGACCGATGTGCCGCAACACATGCTCGCTGCCGGGCTGACAGTAGGAACCGTCTTTCACGAAGACGCGCATGAACTCGACGGCATAAATAACCGCGCGGAACTGGCTGCCATGTGGAAACGAGTCCGGCTGGAAACGCTGAACCGCTTGATGGTCGAAGGCGTTTCCGTTGTTGACCCTGATTCAACTTACATTGACGCTTCAGTTCAGATTGGCCGCGACACGGTCATTCATCCTCAAGTCATCATCGAAGGCGATTCGCGCATAGGCGCAAACTGCGAAATTCATTCGTGGACGCGCCTCGTCAACGTTGACATCGGCGACGGTTGCAAGGTGTTGAACTCCTGTGTGCTGGTGGACACAAAACTGACGGCGAACAATTCCGTTGGGCCGTTCGCGCATTTGCGCATGCACGCCGAACTGGCCGAAGAGGCCGTCGTCGGCAATTTCGTCGAAGTCAAAAAATCCAGGCTTGGCCGCAAAACAAAATCCATGCACCTGACGTATCTTGGTGACGCAACCATAGGCGACCGCGTCAACATTGGCGCGGCCACTGTCACTTGCAATTACGACGGCAAGCAAAAACACCCGACCATCATAGAAGACGACGTGAAAATCGGTTCTGACACCATGCTGGTCGCTCCGGTCAAAGTCGGGCGAGGCGCAATGACCGGAGCCGGTTCCGTCGTCACCAAAGATGTGCCTGAAGACACCTTGGTCGCTGGTGTTCCGGCGCAAATCAAACGAAAACTTAAGCAGTGATAATCAGCCGATGATAAACGCTGAGAAACGCTGATCTGCGTTTATCTGCGGCTGTTATTTTCAGGAGGGGGTAGGTTATGTGTGGAATTGTCGGTTACGTCGGAAATCAGCAGGTCGTCCCGGTTGTCATCGAAGGGCTGCGGCGATTGGAATATCGCGGTTACGATTCTGCTGGAATCGCAGTCGTCAACCGCGATCATGAATTACAGATTCGTCGCGCCAGCGGCAAACTGCGAAAGCTGGAAGACGCCATACAGCTTAATCCCATCGAAGGCGATTACGGTTTAGGTCACACGCGCTGGGCGACTCACGGTCGTCCGACCGAAGAAAACGCGCACCCTCACCGCGACGGCAGCGGGCGCATTGTCGTCGTTCACAACGGCATCATCGAAAATTACCTGGAATTGAAGCGCGATTTGATTTCGCGCGGCCACACCTTCAAATCCGAAACCGACACCGAAGTCGTCGCTCACCTGATTCAAAAACATCTGGAACTGGACAAACAGGCCGATCTGGAAACGGCGTTTAGACGTTCGCTGGCTGAAGTGCGAGGCATTTACGCGCTGGTGGCGATGTCGGCTGACGAACCGGAAAAGATCGTTGCTGCGCGTTTGGGGCCGCCGGTGGTGGTGGGTTTGGGCGAAGGCGAATACTTTGTGGCATCGGACATTCCGGCGATTTTGCCGCACACGCGCGACATTTTCTTTCTCGGCGATGGCGAAATGGCGTTGCTGACCAAAGACGGCGTGCGCGTGACCGACCTTGCAGGAAACGAAATCAAACCGCAGGTGCAGCGAATTACCTGGGACCCGATTCAGGCGGAAAAGGGCGGCTACAAGCATTTCATGCTCAAGGAAATTTTCGAGCAGCCGCGCGCTGTCCGCGACACTACGCAAGGCCGCGTTTCGCTAGACACCGGCCAGGTTTTTCTTGACCAGATGAAATTGACCGAAGCCGATTTTCGCAGCCTGACCGACATCAAGATCGCAGCTTGCGGAACGGCGTGGCACGCGGCGCTGGTTGCCAAATACCTGATCGAAGAACTGGCGCGGTTGCCGGTCGAAGTGGATTACGCTTCAGAATTTCGTTACCGAAATCCGATTCTCAATCCGACAACTCTGATGATGGTAGTTTCGCAATCTGGCGAAACCGCGGACACGCTGGCGGCATTGCGCGAAGGGAAAGAAAAAGGCTGTAAGACTTTGGCTATCTGCAACGTGCAGGGCGCAATGATGACGCGCGAAGCGGACGGCACGATTTACACGCACGCCGGGCCGGAAATCGGCGTGGCTTCGACCAAGGCGTTCACTTCGCAGATCGTTGCGGCTTATTTGCTGGCGATGTATCTGGCGCAGGTTCGCGGAACCTTGAGCGAAGAAAAACTGAAATGGCACGCTCAGCATTTGTCCGAACTGCCGGTGAAGATAGAAAAGCTGCTCAACAGCGAAACCGATTACGAAGAGATTTCTCGCGCCTTCGTGCTTTCGACGGACTTTCTGTATCTCGGTCGTGGAATCAATTTCCCGATTGCGCTGGAAGGCGCGCTGAAGCTGAAAGAGATTTCGTACATTCACGCCGAAGGCTATGCCGCAGGGGAAATGAAACACGGCCCGAACGCGCTGATTGATTCGCGCTTGCCGGTTGTGGTCATCAACACGCTCGACCCGGACGATGAAAAGTCCCGGCTGCGTTATGAAAAAACCATTTCGAACATTCAGGAAGTCAAGGCGCGCGACGGCATAGTCGTCGCCATCGTCACCGAAGGCGACCGCGACACGCGCGACGTGGCCAGTTTCACCATAGAAGTTCCGCCTTCGAGCGAATTGCTTTCGCCCGTTTTGTCGGCGATTCCGTTGCAATTGATGGCGTATCACATCGCCGTGCGCAGAGGTTGCGACGTGGATCAGCCTCGCAATCTGGCGAAATCGGTGACGGTTGAGTAGGCAGGATTATCACTGCAAGCGTCGGGTGGCGGAGTAAAGCGCCGTGTTGGCAATGGTTTGATGGTGCAGATGTGTTCAAATGCCTGTCGTTCCACGTGAAATACGCTGTGTCGTGGAAATAGCCTGTCCAGGAGCGGGTAAAACCATTCGGATCAAGATTTCCACTTTGCATGGTCGCGTTATGGAAAAACGCTGGCTTGCGAAGACGGAATGGTCATCAACGACGCTGTGTTGATGCGCAGCGTCAAAGCGGGATAAGAAGTAGCAGAAAGAAAACAGACAGGATTTACAAGATTCGACAAGATTGTGAAGAGCGAAGGCCGTTTGGCCTTTGTATTCCTAATCCTGCGCAATCCTGTAAGTCCTGTCTAAAAGTTTTCTGCTCTACCATTGAGCGGAATGAATTACAGGATCACTCTGGCTTACGACGGAACCGATTATTGCGGCTGGCAAATCCAGCTTGGCCAACCGACGATTCAAGGCTTGTTGAATGCGGCTTTGGAAAAGCTGGAAGGATCGCCGGTAACGACTTTTGCTGCCGGTCGCACCGACGCCGGAGTTCATGCCGAAGAGCAGATCGTTTCATTCCGTATGGCTAAAGAATGGAATGGCGCGAATTTGCGAAAAGCCCTCAACGGAAATTTGCCGCCGGATATTCGCGTTCTCGAAGCCTCAGTCGTTGTCAACGACTTTCACGCGCGTTTCGACGCCCGAAGCAAAACCTACCGCTACAGAATTTTTGTCGCCGAAATCATGAATCCCTTCTGGGTTCGATACGCCTGGCATTATCCGTATCAGTTGAATTTTGAAAAGCTTGCCGAAGACGCGCGGGCATTGGTGGGCACGCACGATTTCACGGCGTTTACGGTGGCCGGTTGTGAAACGAAAACTCGTGTTCGAACCGTGACCGATGTGCGCACCGAACGCGAAGCCGATTTGTTGACGCTTTATTTTTCCGGCGAAGGTTTTTTGCGCTATCAGGTGCGAACGATGGTTGGCGCGTTGGTCGAAGCCAATCGCGGACGATTGAAAGCCGGTTCCATAGCCGAGTTGATCGAACGGCGTGATCGCGCGCTCATCGGCGCGCCTGCTCCGGCGCAAGGGTTGACGCTGTTGAAAGTCGAGTATTAGTATTCGTCGCCGGTCGCTCGCGGGCATTCATTCAACCCAAAAAATCCGTACAGAGATTCCCCAGAACAGTGCGCTTAAGCTGTACAGTTTGGACGCGAGCAGACGATTCCACGCCTGAAACGGCATAGCGAAAACACAATGCTTCAAGACTTTTACGGACTGATCGAGTCAGGCTCGCGCGACGAGCAATTGCTCAACCAAATTGATTTTTCACGCTTGCCGCGTCACATCGCAGTAATCATGGATGGCAACGGACGTTGGGCGAATCGCCGGTTTTTGCCTCGTATCGCCGGGCATCGCGCCGGAGTCGAAGCCGTTCGCGCCACAGTGGATACATGCGCCCGGCTGGGAATCCAAGCGTTGACCTTGTACGCCTTTTCCGTGGAAAACTGGAAACGCCCACCTTTTGAAATTGAAGCGTTGATGACCTTTCTGAAAGAGTACCTGCGAAAAGAACTCGACAACATTCATAAGGAAAATATCCGTTTTCAAACCATTGGCCGCATGCAGGAACTGGACGAATCGGTTCAATTCGAATTGCGTTCGGCGATTCACAAAACCGCAAACAATACCGGCATGACGCTCAATGTGGCGTTGAATTATGGCGGCAGAGTCGAACTGGTGGATGCGTTTCGCCAACTGATGACCGCCTGTGAACGCGAAGGCCGTTCGCCGGATTCCATCACCGAAGCCGACATCTCGCGCCATTTGTACACCTGCGATTTGCCTGACCCCGATTTGTTGATTCGCACCAGCGGCGAAATGCGCGTCAGCAATTTTCTGCTTTGGCAGATTGCCTACGCTGAAATTTATGTCACCGGCACGCTGTGGCCGGATTTTCGCCGCCCGGATGTGTTCGCCGCCATTGTGGATTATCAAAAACGCGACCGCCGATTTGGCGGCCTGAGCGAAAATCGCCGCGCCGTCGTCAATGCTTCCTGATTTGGAGTCAGGAGTTTGTTGATACGACTTCTGTCTGCCCAATCCTTTGTCTTCCAAATTTTATGGCTCGAATTCTCACTGCAATCGTCTTTTTACCGATTTTGTTTTCCGTGCTGTGGCTGGCTCCGCCAGTTTGGTTCGCGGCGCTGGCTGGGCTGGCGATCTTGCTGGGGCTTCACGAATACTTTTCGCTTTCAAAACAAGCCAATCCGAATGGCTTAGTTCAGGCAATGGCGGCGGCGTTGGCAATCCTCGCCGCTTTTTATTTTCACCGCCTTGAACTGATTGTCGCGATTCTTGCCGCACTGGTGACGGTGGAATTGCTGGTTCAGTTGTTCAGCAACGCCAGACAGGACGATTTCGGCCAAGTATTGGCCGACGCCGCCGTTCGAATATTTGGAGTGCTTTACGTCGTGGTGCTGGGCGGGTACATCGTCGCGTTGACGGTGATCGAAAGCCCGGTTGAAAAATTGTCGGCAAAATTGTTGTCCTTCTTTTTCATCGTCGTGTTTGCCGGGGACACCGGAGCATATTTCACCGGGCGTAAGTTCGGTCGTCGAAAATTGGCTCCGAAAGTCAGTCCGGGAAAAACCATAGAAGGTTTGATCGGCGGTTTGGCGGGGAACATCATTGCCGCGCTGGTTATTCGATTCACTTTTTTTCCCGAATTGAACACGCTTCACGCCGTGGCGCTGGCATTGGTGATGGGATTGCTGGGAGTGACTGGCGATTTGTGCGAATCCATGCTCAAACGAGGAGCGAAGGCTAAAGATGCGGGCAAGCTGATTCCCGGACACGGCGGGCTGCTGGATCGGTTGGACAGCATGGTATTCAATGCCCCTCTGCTTTATTACTTTTATCAATTTTTCCTCCGGTAGTTATGAAACAGGTCGCAATTCTAGGTTCAACCGGTTCGATTGGCTGCAACACGTTGCGGGTCATCGAAGCCTTCAAAACCGAATTCGGCGTGGCGGCGCTCGGAGCGGGTTCACAAGTCGAATTGCTGGCCGAACAGATCGAACAGTTTCGCCCGCCAGTGGTTTCGGTCAGCGACGATGCCAGCGCTGACAAGTTGCGTCATGAACTCAAAACACGAAACGTTGCCAATCTGCCGAAAATTTTCACAGGAGTGGATGGGCTAAGCGAGGTTGCGACGGTCGAAGGCGCGGAAATTGTCATTGGAGCGGTCGTCGGCGCGCTTGGATTGGTTCCCACATATCGCGCGCTGGAACTTGGCCGCCGAGTCGCTTTGGCAAACAAGGAAACTTTGGTTATCGCTGGCGAGTTGATGACCAAAGCGGCAGAGCGTTCCGGCGCCGAATTGTTGCCGGTTGACAGCGAACATAACGCGCTCCACCAATGCCTTCGCGGCGAAAACCGGCGGGAATTGAAACGGCTGATTCTGACCGCTTCTGGAGGTCCGTTCCGAAATGCCAGCAGACAGGAAATCGAGCAGGCGACTCCGGCTCAAGCTCTGAATCACCCGACCTGGCGAATGGGCGCGAAAATCACGATTGATTCCGCCACATTGATGAACAAAGGGCTGGAAGTCATCGAAGCCCATTGGCTGTTTCATTGTTCGCCAGATGAAATTGACATCATCGTGCATCCACAATCAGTCGTGCATTCCATGATTGAGTTGGTTGATGGTTCGATCATCGCTCAATTGGGCGTCACAGACATGCGCCACGCGATTCAATATGCGCTGACTTATCCTGAGCGCCGTCAATCGTTATTGCCGCAACTGGATTTGGCTGGTTTGAGCAAACTCGAATTTTTTCCGCCTGACATGGAAAAGTTCCCTTGTCTGAAATTGGCATATAGAGCTTTGAGAGCGGGTGGAACCATGCCCGCTGTCCTGAACGCCGCCAACGAAGTCGCCGTGGCCGCTTTCCTGGACGAAAAAATCAGACTTGGTAACATTCCAAAGCTGATTCAATCTGCCTGTGATGCGCATGAAATCCTGCCTGCCGCTGATATTGAAACCGTATTGAACGCTGACAAGTGGGCGCGGAACTGGGTCAGTCATTTGATCAATGACGCGCGGGAAACTGCTGCGGCTAAATCCTGATCTGATGAGAGGATATGCTGACGTTAAGAAAAAGAGTACCTGAAAATTGAAAAGGCTTAGCGATGCCTCACTCATCGCTAAGCCTGTATGCGAACTTCTTTTATGGAAGGATTTTGGTGACCTGAAGTAGTCGCTCTAAGTATCCTCACTATACTTTTGAGCTATCATCACCGTGTAATTGCGCTCATACACGCCAGACCGGTTAGAAAGTTCCAGCCAGTTCAAAATTTTTTCCGAAAAATCGGCTTCACTCTTTTCAGCAGAGTGCTGAGATTCTGAATCACTAAAAATCATACTCTTCCGAATGGAAACAAGTTTTCAAAAAAAGTGAAATCATCGTGGAACTTTCCAAGGGATGGCGCGTTAAGTCGCTCAAGAAAGATGGTTGGTGAAAGTTGAATAGAGTGAGGCTATTCAGCAAGCGATCAAGCCCGCTGTCACTAATCATCCACATTTCTTGTGTGTATCGCATCAAAAAAGGCTCAAGGTGAGTGAGGCACCTTGAGCCTTTCTCCTTTTTCCGGCTCTGAATTTTTGCCGTCAAAAAACTTTTCAGCATTCTGGAACTTTCTGGCAGGTGACGCGTTAAGTCGCCCAAGAAAGATGGTTGGTGAGAGTTGAGTAGAGTGAGGCTATTCAACAAGCGATCAAGCCCGCTGTCACTAATCATCAGCATTTCTTATGTGTATCGCATCAATAAGGCTCAAGGTGAGTGAGGCACCTTGAGCCTTTCTCCTTTTTCCAGTAATGACGATAAGATTTCAGTATGGCTTTCATGACAACCTGAATATAATCCATTTGGTTTTAATCACCGTTCTCCAATCAATTCCAAGCAGACCATTCCCCGTAAATCCTTTCTTCGTCAGAAGGAGTTTCCATGCAAAAAAGTTATGTGCTGGTAACAGTATATTTGTTGTTGCTGACAGTTTGCGCATCAGCGCAAACCCTGAAACTCAAATATCCGCCCACTGGGTTTGTGACCGAACGTCTTGCAGTCAGCGATTTTGAAATCTGGAAAGCAATCGAGCTGACAGTTTTTGCCGAAGACAAGGAAGGTCAGTCACTTCACCCGACATTGCGAAACTTATGGCAATGGGTAGAAACCAGCGGGCACACCGTTTTTATAGAAATCATCAAAGTACGGGGAATCAGCAACTGCACTGCCGGTTTATTCACGATTGAGCGATTTGATCCTTTGGGCGAACATCACATTGCCGTAATCAAATTGAACCTGACCAATATCAATCTGGCTTATGTCGGTCCCGAAACCAGAAAATCTAACGGTTTTGTCCCATTCAAAGGGCTTGGCAAAAAAGAACGCTATGCCGAAGTCTTGGGCCATGAACTGGCTCATGCGGTTCATATTTTAACCAGTTTGGAACGCGCGCGACTGGTGGAAGACCTGGTGCAGCAGACCAATCAGATTCTACTGTCCAGATATGGCAAGAAACAGAGAGTTCACCAGACCACACCATCCGATTTGAGTCGTAGAGTGGCAAAACGTGATGAATTGTTGCGCCGGCTGGAAAAGCAGGCAGAGCAAATGGAAAAAGTGATTTGGCAGGAACTTTTTGCGGGAAAACGCCTGAATTCGAAGCTGCCCGCACTGGCCAGCAAAGAATCGGACAGACGGAAAAACAGCTTGGCGTTTGGCCAAACTCGCAAACCGGATCAGGCAGGCAAAAAGTAGAAAGCCAACTCCATTTTGTTCCATTTTGCCGCAGTAGATTTGTTTGTTAAGCTTTCGGCTGTCAAAAAGATTCCCCAAATAAAATGGTAACTGAACCCAATGGAGGAGATTGTTATGTGCAAAGTTTCAAACAGCTTTCGTCTGGCCTTGTTCGCTCTGGGCATCGTGTTGGCGGTCACAGCTTTGAGCGTTGACGCCAACGCTCAAACCAAATCTAAGAAAAAGACAGTAAAACCGTCCACAGTCAAACCAGCGACGGTCAAACCAACCACCATCCCGCGCGGAACCGAAATGAAGATTCGTTTGGAAAACGAAATTGATACCAAAGAATCGAAAGACGGTGACCGTTTTACAGCAGTTGTATTGACGCCGAGTCAGTATGCCGACGCGACAATCGAAGGACATGTGTCCAGAATTGAGCAATCCGGCAAGTTGAAAGGCAAAACCGAATTGTCGCTGGCGTTTGATCGCATTCGGCTTCGCAACGGAGAAAACATCGTGTTCGACGCTCAAGTCGTTGAAGTCATCGGTGAAAAGTCCGCCAAGAATGTGGACGAGGAAGGCAACATCGAAAGCGGTAGCAAAGGCAAAACCACAGCGATTCGCACTGGCGGTGGCGCAGCCATCGGAGCAGCCGTCGGCGCTATAGCTGGTGGAGGCAAAGGTGCTGCCATTGGCGCAATCGTCGGTGGGGCCGCTGGAGCCGGTTCGACCTACATCCAAGGCAGCAACAAAGTGAAACTAGACGCGGGCACGGAGCTTGTCATCAAATCCACCCGCTAACTGAAGTCAGAATAATGAAGGATGAATGATGAAAACTGAGCGAGTTCATCATTCATCCTTCATTATTCATCCTTCCAAAATGAATTCCGAACGCTATTCCCGCCAAATACTTTTTTCCGGCATAGGCAAAACAGGTCAGGAACGATTGCTTGCCAGTCAGGCAGTAGTCATCGGTTGTGGCGCGCTCGGTTCCATGCAAGCCGAAATGCTGGCGCGTGCAGGCGCAGGGCGATTAAGGCTGATAGATCGTGATTTTGTTGAGGAATCAAACCTGCATCGGCAGATCATGTTTGAAGAAAGCGACGCCGCTGAACGATTGCCCAAAGCCGTCGCCGCCGCCAACCGCATTGCCCGCATCAATTCGGACGTGCAGGTCGAAGCGGTCGTCAAAGACGTCAACTATTCCAACATCGAAGATTTGATCCGCGATGCAGATGTCGTGCTGGATGGCGCTGATAATTTCGAGGTGCGTTATCTGCTGAACGATGCCGCCGTGAAGCTTGGCAAAACCTGGATTTATGGCGCGGCGGTCGGAGCGTACGGCGTACAGATGACCATTCGTCCGGGCGAAACGCCTTGTTTGCGCTGTGTGTTTTCTGAAATGCCGCCGCCGGGAACTTCGCCGACCTGCGACACGGCGGGAGTCGTTTTGCCAATCATCGCCACCATTGCTTCTTATCAGGTCGCCGAAGCGATCAAGCTGCTGACCGGTCAGATTGAAAAGCTGCATGGTTCGTTGCTGCAATTCGATTTGTGGCAAAACACCTTCACGAAACTGAAGATGCGTCAACGAACCGAGGATTGCCCAACCTGTCAGCAGCGCAATTTTGAGTTTCTGTCGGCGCGTGGAGGCCAGTTGGCGACTTCGTTGTGCGGACGCAATTCTGTGCAGATTACGCCTGCGGTCGCTCATCAAATTGATCTGGCGGAGATGGCGGATCAACTGCGTGATGTAGGTGAAGTGAGCTTCAATCGTTATTTGCTGAAACTGAAAACCGGCGAATACGAACTGACTGTGTTCACCGATGCGCGCAGCATCATCAAGGGCACGGACGATCTGGCCGTCGCGCGAACTCTTTACGCCCGATACATTGGAGCCTAGTTACATTGCGAAAAACTGAAATCATCGTTCCAGCTTCCACCTCGAATCTTGGCGCAAGTTTCGATACGTGTGGATTGGCGCTGTCGCTGTATTTGCGATTGGAAGTCGAACCGTTTAACGGCAAGTTTGAAATTATTCCTACCGGTGAAGGCGCGGAAAAAGTGCCACTTGACGAATCGAACCTGATGCTGCGTGCGGCGCTGTTTGCCGCCGAAGCTCGTCGCCAGAAACTTTCCGGCGCGCGTATTCGCGTGGACAGCCAGATTCCGTTGGCGCGCGGACTTGGCAGCAGCAGTTCGGCGATCATTGCTGGGCTTTCGATTTACGAAGCCTTGAGCGGCGACAAACTGGATCAATCGGACTTTTTCAATTTCGCGCTGAACTTTGAAGGCCATGGCGACAATCTGGCTCCGAGCACGTTGGGCGGATTGGTCGTTGCCGTGGTGCAGGAACGCGCTGATTACGCGGGCAACGAACGCCGCTCGCTGTTGACCGTCAAACGACACTGGCCGGAAGAAGTCAAAATCGTTCTCTGCATTCCGGACTTCGAGATGGAAACCGCCAAGATGCGCGCCGTGTTGCCGCAAATGACTACGAGGCACGATGCAATTTACAACCTGCAACGCGCCGCTTTGCTGCAAGCCGCCCTGGCGGAAAAACGATTTGATCTGATCAACGAAAGTTTGCGCGACCGATTGCATCAACCGTATCGTGCGCCACTGGCTCCGGGCATTTCCGAAGTGTTGCGGTTGAACGATGAGATGCACAAATTTCCGGGTTTGCTTGGCGCGGCCATCAGCGGAGCCGGTTCGACAATGATCGCCTTTGTCACCGACAACGGCGAAGCAATTGCCGATGAAATGGTCCGGCGCATTGAAGCGAAAGGCGCAAAAGCTCGTGCGTTGGAAGTCAGCGTAGACAATCGTGGACGACAAATGTCCTGAATCAACGCAGGCGCTTCAAGAAGGGGGCAAAGAAATACGGAACAAACGGAAATAACGGAATCAACGGAAAAGCCGATTTGTCGTTTCCGTCCGTTCCGTTATTTCCGTCTGTTCCGTAAGCTTCCCAAAGCTTTGTTGGGTTGTTGTGTGAATTATGAAGAGTGCAAATTTTATGAATCCTTTTGATCTCTCAAACCGAGTCGCCATCGTCACCGGAGGCAACGGCGGCATAGGGCTTGGCATGGCTCGCGGATTGGCCAATGCTGGCGCTGCGGTTGTCGTCGCCGGTCGCAATGCGGACAAAAACTCTGCCGCCATCGCCCAATTGGAATCGCTTGGAGCCAAAGCCGCTGCCGTCGAAGTTAATGTCACCGATCAGGCTTCTTGTCAGGCGATGATCGCCTTTGCGGTGGAACGCTTTGGCCGCCTGGACATTCTGATCAACAACGCGGGCACGAACATCCGCAAACAACCGATCGAATACAGTTTGGCTGAATGGCACGAAGTGCTGGAAACCAATCTGACCAGCGCGTTTGTTTGTGCGCAAGCCGCTTACCCCGAAATGCAACGCGCAGGCGGAGGCAAAATCATCAACATCGGTTCGATGATGTCCATCTTCGGGGCATCGTTCGCCGTGCCGTATGCTGCCAGCAAAGGCGGCATCGTCCAAATGACCAAAGGTTTGGCGACTGCCTGGGCCAAAGACAACATTCAGGTCAACGCCGTGCTGCCCGGTTGGATTGACACCGACCTGACCCGCAAAGCGCGCGAACAGGTCAAAGGCTTGCACGAACGCGTACTGGAACGCACTCCGGCAGGCCGCTGGGGAATGACGGATGACTTCGCAGGCATCGCTGTCTTCCTGTCCAGCCCCGCTTCCGATTTTGTTACGGGGACTGCAATTCCGGTGGATGGCGGGTATTCTGTGCAGGGGTGAGTCGTCGGCTTTGAATAGATGCATTTATCCAAGCTCAACTTAAGAAGGACGTGATATGTCAGCGTTGTTGCCATTTTTTGAACAAGCCGCAGATGCAGAACCAAAACCAGAGAAAAGCAAGAAACCAAAAAAAACTTCTTTGCTAAATGATCTGGATTTGGAGAATTGGCGCGAATACGAAGATATTCAAACTGACTCGCTTTGGTTGATTCCAGAACGAGATAGGTCAGGCGCGCATATGGCTGATTATCACGGAAATTTCGTGCCTCAAATTCCTTATCAAGCTATGCGGAGATACAGCAAGGAAGATGATGTAGTCCTTGATACCTTTCTCGGATCAGGAACGACGTTGATTGAATGTCGTAGGCTTGGTCGTCATGGCATAGGAATAGAACTAAAGCCAGAATTGGCTGAGCGTGCTTCTGAGCGGATCAATAGCCAAGATAACCCTCATAACATAACAACACAGATTTTAACTGGTGATAGCAGCGACTTAGACATTACACCACACAAAATTGAGCAAGCCTTAGAAAAGATTGGCAAGAAGAGTATTCAGTTGGCGATGCTTCATCCACCTTACCACTCGATCATCAAATTTTCCGAACAACAAGAAGACCTATCGAATTGCCAAAGCGTCGAAGATTTCGTTCAGAAATTCGGGCAAGTTGTTGATTTTGTAGACAAGTTTCTCGATAAAGGCCGATATTTGGCTCTTGTGATAGGCGATATGTATGCGGAAAGTGAGTGGGTTCCACTTGGCTTTTACTGCATGCAAGAAGTGATGAGGCGAGGCTATAGCCTCAAAAGTATCGTTGTGAAAGATATGCAGGGGAACCGAGCCAAGCGTAATTTGGAAAATAGAGTTGTTGCGATAGGGTAAATCTCCCCAAGCTGTTGCCGGACAGAGATTTGCAGATTTCGGCTCAAGCCGTTAGCGTGACCGCATGAAACTGCAAATCTCTGACTTAAACGCGGATCGCG
>Ga0268299_1001623_pt1 | contig 36250 bp, 28 predicted proteins | sample NOBtaG_FD_193484 | JGI IMG/M metagenome (GOLD analysis project Ga0268299, IMG submission 193484) | Activated sludge microbial communities from bioreactor in Nijmegen, Gelderland, Netherland - NOB reactor | ecosystem: Engineered > Bioreactor > Aerobic > Activated sludge | place: Netherlands... | reverse complement strand
CAGTTTGTTTCTCGGCGGGCTGATGGGCGCGCTCGTGATGAGCGGCGGATTGATCGTCTGGTTCGTTCCGCTCTCACTTATTTTTATTGCTGAAACTGTTTCCGTTATGATGCAAGTCAGTTATTTCAAATTGACTAAAGAGTACAAACCGGAAAAACCGATGGCACCGCTTATGGTGGCATGGCATAAATTGACTCACAAACTTCCCGGTGAGGGAAAACGCATTTTTCGCATGGCGCCGCTTCACCATCATTTCGAGGCCGTTATGGCGGAACGCAATACCGGTGAGGCTTCCGTTGTCTCGATGTTCTGGTTGGCGCAGGCTGTTTTATGCGCGGCTATCTTGTCCGCCTTTTTTCTGGGCGGAGCGAAACTGCATTAACTGGAAAATTCGAAACTAAAAATCAGCGCGCGGCAGTAACTTCGGCTATATATTTCTTTCTGACTTTGAGCAAGCGCTCGATCAGTTCGTGCGTATTTTCTGGGTTGTCGCACAAGTAGTCAGGTCTGCCCATCCAGTGTTTGCCTACTCTGACGGCGATGCCACCGCGATTTTGAACGTATTCAAAACCAGGCTCATCAGCTTCCGAGTCGCCGGCGAACATAAAGAATGTTTCGTCGATTGCCGAGTTGGTCAATTCGTAGTGCTCGGCGACATTAGCTAATCCCATCCCTTTGTGCCAGTCGAAATCGGGCATGAATTCAATGCTCGTCTGCAATCTGCGGCGGCGCAAATGCGGGACTTGATTGTATGCTGCTTCGACTTCCGCTTCTATCTCTGCCATCATATCTGCCGGCGTCAAATGATAGTGAAGGCAGATCGTCAGTTCGTGATCTTCCAGAATTGTTCTTGCTGCGGGCGTGACGATTTCGCGCAGTTTGTCGCGCAGCGCAGCAATCGACTCTCGATGGTGATCGCCCACCTGGATGTGCCTTTCGTTCTCCTCGGCATAGAGAATTTCCATGCCGTAGTTTCCAGCCAGAGTAAGCGGCGCATCTCCGAAATCAGTTTTCAAAAATGGGATCGGTCGCGCGGAGACGATCGCAATATGCACATTCGGCATTTGCGCCAGCGCCTTCAAGGCTTGCACCGTTTCTGGTGGCACGCGGGAAGCTGCGGGGTCTACGGTGAACGGCGCCAGAGTGCCGTCCCGGTCGAAGGCCAGGAGCCAGTTCTTTCTATGGAATAGCTGATTCAGCCTGTACTCAACCGGATTCAATATGGATTCCCTTACTTAGATTCTATATCTAATGCTGGTTTTAGCCCTGATCGCCGGTGACGAGCGATGCTGGATGGTTCTTTTGCACCTTGTCGCGCTCGGATTTTGGCAGCTTGGTGCAGCGGTCGGCGTCTACTCTTGCCAGGGCTCTAATGCGCATGATGCTTTCAAGACCGGCCGGAGTGATGGCGGTTCCCGATGCCTTTACATAACGCAGTCCTTTCATAAGGGAAAGCGATTTGCATCCAGTGTCGGTAATTCGGGTATCACTGATGTCCAGACTTTCGAGCTTGTCGAAGTTTTTGATCGCCTTCATTCCTTCATCGCCGATTTTGGTGTCGGCAATATATAGCTCGGTGAGCGCCGGAGCTTGCGCAATGGAAAGCAATGCCGGGTCGGTAATGCCTGTTTTGCTTACATTCAAGATCGAAAGAAAAGGTGCCGATTTGAAAGTAGCCAAAGCTTTGTTGGTTATCTTCGTGCCGCTCAAGTCAACGGTGCGCAAGCGCATGTTTTTCAAATGCTGCACGCCTTTGTCGGTGATGCCCGTGTTCGCAAGAGAAAGCTCTCTCAGGTTCTTCAGCTTCGGAAGAACCGCCATACCGGCATCGGAAACACCTGTTTTGGATAAATTCAGTGATACCAGACTCGATGCCGTCAATAATTTTGCGATCGTGCCGTCATTGAATTTGGTGCCGCCAATATCCAGTCCGATTAAATAGCGGAAGGATGGAACCGCATCAAATGTCGTTCCCGTGATGTCGGTTTCTTGCAACGAAAGATTATCGAGCGCACCGAAAGAGGAAAATTGTTTCAATCCTTCTTCTGTGATTTTTGTCTTGTTGAGATTCAAACCTTTGAGGTTGCGCAAACCGGCCAGGCTGGAAATGCCGCTGTTGCCCACTGCTGTGTTGTTGAGCGAAATCACTTTCAGAGTTTCGATCTTGCCGAGCGACGCCAGACCTTTGTCGGTGACTTTGGTGCCGGTCAGATCGATTTGAGCGAGTTTCAACCCGGTGATTTTGGAGAGCAACTCGTCTGCGATGTTTGTTTCATTGAGAATGAGATCGCGCAAGCCGGACATCTTGGCGATTGCCGTGCCTTCGAGATCGGAAATATTGCTTTTTGTGAGAATGAGAGTTTTCAGTGTTGTCTGCTGCGACATCAAATTGACGTCTTTCATGCTCAAAACGCGACCGGAAAGATTGAGCGTGCCTGTCTTCTTCGATGATTCGATGATTTTGTCGATCGGATCTTCTTTGGGCTGAATTTTTGCACCAGTCAGTCCGCTGGCAGGCAAAATTTTGGGAGTACTGCCCTCACCGGCATAGGCCGGCTCAGGTGAAACGCTGCCGAGACCAACCGAAATTGAGACCAGAAGACATGCAGTAACTCGCTTGAACATATACAACACCTTCCCGCACAGGGGCGAAATCGTGACCATAGGCGAGGAAGCTTACTTTGAAACGGGTTTTCTTGCCAGTGCAATTGTCTAAGGGCCGCACACAACCTCAGTCTTTCCGCCAACTTAGACGCAGCAAGCGTCGCCGGAGTCTGCAAGCGCAGAGTATCAGGAGGTTGTTTAGCAATTTCAGGATCTCAAGAATATACTCTTGAGTATAAGAGAGTAAAAGAACGTCGGTGGCAGCAAAAGTTACACAACTGGTTAAGGACCTTGTCTCCCAGCAGCGCTGGGAGGAAGCCTATTCCGTCCTGTCGCGCTTCACCGCGCAGGGACCGACCGACCCGGACCTGGAGTATCAGTGCGGTGTGCTCTGCTTCAATATCGGCAAGTACGAAGACGCGGAGCGGCATTTCAAGGCTTCGATATCCATCGAGCCTGCCAATGCGGACGCCCACTACTACCTGGGTTTGACGCTTCTAAAAGATAACCGCCCGCAAGAGGCGATGCCGGAATTCCGCGAAGCATGCGAGCGCAAGCCCAATTTCGCCGTCGGTCATTTCCACTGGGGCTTGTCTCTCGCCCAGATGGGCAGCCATCGCGGCGCCATCGGGCAGTTCAACCAGGCGTCAAAATTGAATGTCCGGCTCTCTGCCGGCTCTTACCAGGCTGGCGTTTCCAGCTTCCAGCTCGGGCAATATCTGGAAGCCGCGCAGTATTTCCAGAAGACCTGCAGCCTGGAGCCGCAAATGCCGGAAGCTTTCAACGCTTTGGGCGTTTCGCTTTGTGCGATGGGAAACTATCCGGACGCCGTTCAGTGTTTTGCCATGGCGGCCCAACTGGACGGGCGTGCGGCCATCGTTCATCGCAATTGGGCGATTGCGCTCAACGCCCAGGGGCTGCTTGAAGATTCTCTCAAGCATTACCAGGAAGCGATTACAGTCGGCGGCAAAAACCTCAATGCCAAAGAGCGAGCGCTGCTTTACAACGACTGGGCCGTCAATCTTTACAAGCTCGGGCGAGCGGACGAGGCGGCGGAAAAGCTTCTGCACGCTATCGACGTCGATCCGTTTTTGATGAATGCTCGATTGAATCTCGGCTTGATTTATACGTCGATGAAAGAGTACGACCTCTCCTCCGAGGCGTTCGAAAAAGCGCTGGATGTCAGTCCAAGCTCTCTCGAGATCGGCATGTATTGCGGTGTCAGTTATCTTGTCCTGGGCAGTTATGATGCGGCCATTGAAAAACTTACGCAGGTGCAGCAGAAAGGTCTGCGTGATGCGGAAGTCGATTTATGGATCGGGCATTCTTATCTGGCCAAAGGTGAGTTGGATAAAGCGGAAGAACATTTCGGTCGCGCCAATCTGGCCGATGAGAATAACTATCTGGCGGTAGACGGCATGGGCTGCTGTTATGCACTGCGCGGCATGCACCAGCAAGCGGCCGAGAAGTTCAAACAGTCTATTCAGCTCAAACCCGACTATGCGCTCGGGCACTTGCATCTGGCTCGCAGTTTGGAAGAGATGGGTCAGGGCGATATGTCCAAGAGCGAATATTTCCAGGCGGCAAAGCTGGACCCGGGCTGCTTTGTGCCTGAAAAAGAAGCGATTGAACTTTTGCTCAAGGCATCCGATTTTGACCTTGTCACCACGCGCTCGCTTAAACTCCTGGAGATCAATCCCAGCGATCTGGAGGCGCGGTTGGCGCTTGCCAGGGCATACAAAGGTCGCAATCAATTGCAGGAAGCGCTCGAACTTTTGCAGAGCGTGGTCAGCCAGGACCCTGAGAATTGGCAGGCTTTTGCATCGCTGGGGCAGGTCTATCTTTCGCTCGGGCAGTTCGTTGATGCTGATGATATGTTCCGCAACGCCGCCAATTTATTCGATGGCGACTCGCAAATGTTTTACTTCTGGGGCAAAACACTTTCACTTCTGGGCTTGCACGAACTTGCTTTAGAGAAGTTCGAGAAAGCTTGCGAAATCGACCCGTACGATGCCGACGTCTATGAGGCATGGGGCTCGACCTTGAAGATGCTCGGCAAATTCAATGAGGCGGCTGAAGTATTTAAGCGCGCTTCCGAATACATTTAAGACAGTTGACTATATTTAAAGAATGACGACCTCGCATGACAGCGACTTATACATAAAGACAGAGCAGCTAATTCACTTCCGGCTGGCGTTCTCCGTCGTCAGTCTTGTCGTTGCCGTTTGCATTTCCTGGCTGGCGCGCGAAGAGCTGGAGATCTATCCGGTTGTCGCAATTATTCTTTTCGTGGTCTTTTACTCGGCGATTTTGCTCGGTGTTCTCAACACAGGAATCGCCGGCTCGGAACGCCTGCTGAAGCGCATCAATTCCAGCCTTCTCGGGCTCGATGTCGTCAGCCTCACAGGTTTGGTTCACTTCACTCGCGGCGTCGAGTCTGAAGTCTATCTGCTCTATTTGCTGCCTATCCTGCTTTCCAGCTATACGTTTCAGCGCCGCGGAATTTATGCAACGGCGCTTTTCGTTTCGGTTTCTTACACATCTTTGCTCTTGATTGAAAACGCCGCATTCCTGCCGTTTCTCATGGAAGGGCATTCGGATTCCGGTTTGGCGGCCGCATACTCGCACCGCCTGTGGGGTCGCATCGTCGCGCGCTCGACCATGCTCGTGGCGGTTGCATTCGTATGGGCGCGTTTTTGCCAGTACATGAGCGGTGTCGCCCAGCAAGGCGCCAACCGGCTCCGCGAGCAGCTTGACAATAACACTCGCTTGATGACCGAGCTGGAAGAAAAAGCGCGTCGCGAAAAATTGATCAATTACATCAATTCGGCATTGCGCAGTACGCTCAATCTCAATCAGATTTTTGGAACAGCCGTCGATGAACTCGCCCAGGCTCTCAAGGCGCCGGATTGCGCGATTGTCTGCCGCGGGCGCAAGCCCAGCGACCCGCCTTTGATCGTGGAAGCGATCATGGACTCTCCCTTATTTGCCAGCGAGCGAGAAAGTTTCGGAGACGGTGAAGAAGATGAAGCTTTCGTTCCTCGTCAAGAAACAGGGCGTTTTGATCGAACGCTGTGTGAATTTGTTCTGGCCAACAAGTCTACATACGAGAAGCGCGAATACTCTGACGGCAAGCTCATGAAGACCTTTCTATTTTTCGATCCGAATCGCGATCCGGCATTTGCTTCAATTAAAAACTCAGAGAGTCTGGCGCAAATGAGTTCGCTTATCGTCCAGCCCATGATGTACGGCGAAGAGTCCAAGGGCGTGATTCTTATAGCCGATCGAGACACTCACAGAGCATGGACGCCGGTCGAGCTGGAGCTGGTCAAATCGGTTGCCGGTCAGGTGGCGGTCGCCGTCGAGCACGGCGAGCTGGTCGAGGAATTGTCCAGCAAAAACGAAGACCTCTGGTCGAAGAATATGAACCTGGACGCGAAGAACCTCGAGTTGCGCGCCATTCAATCGCAGCTCATCCACCAGGAAAAGATGGCTTCGCTCGGTCGTCTGGTTGCCGGCATCGCGCATGAACTCAATAACCCCATCAACTTCGTGCATGGCAACTTGCCTTATTTGAGAGAGTATTTCGAAGATTTGAAAAAGCTGATTGCCGCGCTCGATGGTCTTGCCGGTGAGAACAAGCCCGCGGTCGATGAGCTGAAGAATTCCATGCGCTACGACTTTTTGATCACCGACCTCGACCATATCATTGCCGATCTTAATGAAGGCGCCGAGCGTATTCGCTACATCATCCGCAACTTGCGCAGTTTCAGCCGGCTGGACGAGGCCGAGTTGAAAGAGGGCTCCGTGCGCGAAGGCATCGAGTCCACTTTGAAAATTCTCAGCCAGTATTACGGGCGCGACAAAATCCCTGTCGAAACCGATTTCGCCGACCTGCCGCCGATACTTTGCTATCCCGGCCAGCTCAATCAAGTCTGGATGAACCTTTTGTCCAACGCTGCCGAGGCCGTACTAGCCGTCCCCTCGCCCATGGTCAGCGTCAAAACCATCAAAGAAGACAATCGTGTAAAAATTACAATTTCCGACAACGGAACCGGCATTCCGCCGGATGTGCAAAGCAAAATTTTCGAGCCGTTCTATACGACTAAGCCGGTCGGGCAAGGCACGGGGCTGGGCCTTTCCATTTGCCATTCGATTATCGACAGGCACGGCGGCGAGATCTCGTGCCAGTCGACTGTCAACGAAGGCACCAGTTTCATCATAAAAATTCCTATCTATACGAGCGCCGCCGATCTGGCAAACGTCAGAAGCTCGGGCGAAGGCGACTTCATTTTCGAGCCGGCACTGAATCCGGCTATGGAGCCCGATTAAATTCTACTTTCACTTATTGTTGAATGTTGATATAAACTTGAGGAATGGCAATGCGTCACAAGATACTGCTCGTCGATGACGAAGAGGCGAACGTCCGCCTCCTCAAGCGCGTGCTCAGCGATGAGTACGACACTATCGAAGCTTTGAACGGGCAAGACGGGCTCAATCTGCTGAAAGAGCATGACATCAGCTTGATAATTACCGACCAGCGCATGCCCGGCATGACCGGCGTGCAGCTTTTGAAAGAATCGCTGGCGGTTCGCCCGGACGCAATCCGCATACTTTTGACCGGCTACACCGATGTGCAGGCGCTTATAGACGCCATAAACAGCGGTCACGTTTATAAATACGTCCCCAAACCCTGGGACCGCGACGAGCTGAAAGTCACAGTCAAGCGGGCGATTGAGACTTACGAGCTGAAGCAGCGCAACACTCAATTGGTTACCGACCTGACAGGAGCCCTCTCCCAGCTCGAAGAAGTTTCGCTGGGCACCATCCGTGCTCTTGCCGACGCCCTGGATGCAAAATGCGACTATACGTCAGGGCACAGCCTGAGGGTTTCTCAGTACGCTCTTTTGATCGGCAAAAATATGGGGCTTACGCCTGTAGAATTGCGCGACCTCGAACTGGGAGGCATTCTTCATGACATCGGCAAGATTGGCGTTCCGGAGTCGATACTCTGGAAACCGGCAAAACTGACGCCTGAGGAAACGGCGATCATGGCCGAGCACCCGGTGAAAAGCGCCCAGATAATCGGTGATTTGCCGAGTTTGCAAAAGGCGAAGTGCTTCGTCATGCATCATCATGAGTTTATGGACGGCTCCGGATATCCGGACAAACTTGTTGGTGATGCCATTCCTCTGGGGGCGCGCATTATTCTGGTCGCGGATGCTTACGATGCTATGACCAGCGACAGACCGTATCGCAAGGCGATCGGGCACGAGCGCGCTATTCAAGAACTGAAGAAGTGCGCAGGCAGGCAATTCGATCCCAAGATTGTCGAGGTCCTGGTCGGTGTTCTAGGCGAGGGCGCAGAGCCTAATCCGCATGAACTGCCGGCGAGCCATCTTGGTGTTCAACTCGCCTCAATTGATCCAAAGCAGACTGGAAGACAATTTCTGCGGGAAGCTGAACGGCTGGCGCGCCAGGGTAAAGAAAGCTCGCCTGCCGAAGTGAGCTAGATTCAGCCACAGCTTGTTGCGCAGCTTGTTCCATTTGACCAGGCGCCGCATTCAATTTCTCGCGGCCGAGCGTTTCCTTTCTCAGAACAACGAAATGTTCGACATTGGGCGGCATCAGCACTGCTTCATTGGTCGGTCCGAAAAGCGCAACCAATGGTTTGTTCAAAGCGACAGCCAGGTGCATGGGCGCCGAATCGACGCAGATGATCAAGTCGCAGATATCTATGAGTCCCACAAGTTCTTTCAAATTGCGCGTGTGTCCGTAGGTTGAAATCACTTTGCTGCCCGGCTTCAGCTTCGCATTGATTTGTTCGATCGCCTCTTTGTCGTCGGGACCACCGGCGAGAATTACGTCCACGCCCGGCTCTTTCTCCAAAAGCTCGACCAGCTTGCACCAATTCTCGGCAGACCAGGTTTTGTTCAAACCCTTGAGAATGGCAAGCTGACTGGTTCCGGGATGTATAAGTATGCGTTTGCGTTGGCGGTTGCGGGCCTTGCCTGCGTCACCTGCCGCGCTCCACAGTTTGGCAAGCAGACTCTCCATGGACTCTTTCTCTTGCGAACCGGCTTTTATGCGTGGTATCGCCGGTAATGCCTTAGCGGCGCCCGGCAAAGCAGCGATCAAATCGTGATACATTTTTGCCGCATACTGACTGCGGTTGAGCGGCATCGGCTCGGTTAGAAGATAAGGCGCCAGGCGATTGGAATTGTAGCCAATGCGTCTGGGAATTCCCGACAAGAAAAGCAAACCCGCCACCATAGGCGAGCTTCCGGACGAGACGACCATGTCGTAGCTGCCGCGGCGCACTAAGGTAATTAGTTCGATCAAATCAGAGCCTAATAATGGTCGTTTTTTTATGTCGAACGTAACTACTTCATCGATCAGGTCTGTAATGACGCCGATTCCGGCTGACCTTGGTTCGACCAAAAGAGCGATTTCCGCGTCCGGATAGCTCGCGCGTATGCCTTCCAATGTCGGCAAAAACAAGACTTCGTCGCCTATTCCGCCGAAATTGATAGTGAGAATTTTTGCTGGCGTATTCGTCAAGTAGGTGTATCTCAGGCATTGTGACTGCTGGACGAATATAATAATGCAGTTGGCATCTCAGGATTCGGCTTTGCGGTCCCCTAATTGGTCTCTCATCATCATCGGCGCGGCTCTGGTCGGAGTTTTAGCCGGATATATCTATACACTGATAGCCAAACCGCAGTTGCTTCCGCCGGTGCTTCGTATCGGCGCATTGCGCGAGCCAATGACTGTGCTGGTTTTAGGCGTCGACGTCGTTTACACCGATCGTGGGCGCGGACGCAATCAAACAGCCGACAAAGATGCTTTCACTGGGCGCTCAGACACCATCATGGTTTGCCGCCTGGACCCTTTCAGAAATTCACTTGGCGTGCTTTCGATTCCGCGCGATACACAAGTTCGCATTCCCGGTCACGGCACGCAGAAAATCAATGCTGCCAACGCGCTGGGCGGTCCATACCTGGCACAAACCACTGTCAGCCAGTTTCTGGGCATGCCGGTCGATCATTACATCGTGCTCAATGTTCATGGTCTTGTCGATCTCGTCAACGAACTGGGCGGAATTACAATCGATATTCCGAAGAAAATGCAATATATGGATTGGACCGCCAAGCTCAAAATCGACCTTGAGCCCGGCGTCCACACACTGACGGGCAACCAGGCTATGGGCTTTGTCCGTTTTAGACATGATGCGCTGGGCGACATCGGCCGCGTCCAGCGTCAGGAACTCTTCATGCACGCCGTTTTGGATCGGGCGATGAAACCTGAGTCCTGGGCGAAAATCCCCAAGCTGATGGAGATTGCTCTTCGATATGTAAACACAGATCTCTCAACGGGCGACTTGATGATGCTCGCTCAGTATGCGCGCGGAGTGCCGAAGGCGAACCAGTTCATGGCGATGATGCCCGGCACGTTTGCCGGCTCCGGTGACTGGGAAGTCAGCAGGTCTGACGTTCGCAAGATGGTTGCGCGCTTGAACGGATCGGCATTCATGGTTGCCGATAAGGACGAAATGCGGATTGCCGTGGAGAACGCCAGTGCGACCAAAGGGCTCGGCAATAAGCTGGCGAAAATGTTGCGCGACAGAGGCTATCGGCACGTATTTGTAAGAGCCAGTAACGATGAGCGTCCCACTAGTTTGAAACGGACAAGGATCATTGCGCAGAAGGGCAACCCTGAGGATGCAGAAATCGTCAAAGCCGATCTGCACTCGCATGGGGATATCGTCACTGCCTCGGTTGGAGATATAGAAAGCTCCGTTACGATCATGGTCGGAGATGATCTGGCTCCGGTGTTGGCTGATTAAGTTCTCGTTGCAATACGCTGAAATTCGCATGGCGACTGGATCTCTGGCGCGCAATCTTTGATTGTTTCGAACATTTCTGCTGAACCATCTGCGGTGATGCGAATTGTTAGCTGCGTGTTAGATCCTTCGAGATATCGATGTTGTCTAGGTTGTAGATGTGAAGCGCATCTTCATAATTTTCCACCACATTGCAATCGTAAAAGTTTTTCCTTACAAAAATGGCATCTGCTTAATATTGCGAATGCGGGAATCCCCACTGCCACAGCCTTTGCGGTTTTGCAGTTACGGGAATTGTTCAGAGAATATTATGATTCCTCTTGAAATACTCCCTCCAACGTACGATGACGTGGTGTACAGTATTGGAGACGGCACTTGTTCGTGTGCCGCGCCCCTCCCAATTTTTCTTCCTCAGACAACTAAGTTTCGGGCGAACTAGAAAGGCAGGCATCACATGATTCATTACGTATACGCAACTCGCGGAGGCTATCTCTATCAGGTGGGTCGTCATAATCACAAGCCTGCTGTAGAGAATGCCGGAGAATTCGTTCTTTCCGTCCCGGAAAAAACCCCTCAAGCTCAAATCGACACTCTTGCTCACCGTCAATTTATGGATCATCTCCGTAGACCCAGAAAAGTAGAGCACAACAGACACAGCCACGAAGTCGCTGCCCTCAAGAAATAACTAGTCTGCCTGACTAAACGAAACCAATACTGAACCGCCCGCCCTGTTGAAGAGCGGGCGTTTTCTTTGTTCCGAGCGTTGCCCCAAGTTGCGCCTTGTTGAGCATGTGCGTGCCACCACCGGTGATGCACAGTGTTTCCCTAAAAATCTGAGTTTTCGGCGGCGCCGGACGTTTGATGGTTACCGGGGCGTGAGTTTCGACCCGAGCAGAAAATTCACCCTTATACGTGATGCGTGACCTCGACCGTTGATGTCAAGATTAAATGAGGAAGCCGCCATCCCCTAAATGCCAAACGGACGCGCCAATTAGGCGCGTGCTTCGGCTACCCCTTAAACATAACTCACAAGATTGGGTAATATGTAAGTATGGGATTTGGATATATGCCCTCCGGGCTAATCCTAAGGGGACTGTGGATATCATTGTCTGAAAGCGTGCGCGTTTGAGGACGGACGACTGGGAAGCATCCAAAGGAAGGAAAGGAAATGCGTTCAAAAAATAGAAATCGGGCATCCGGATTTACGCTTATCGAGTTGCTCGTTGTCGTCATCATCATTGGTATCCTCGCCGCGATTGCCCTCCCGAACTTCGTCGGTGCTCAGAACAAGGCTAAGGAAGCATCCGTTAAGGCGAACATGCGAACCTGCCAGATTGCCGCAGAAACATATGCCACCGATGCTGGTGGGCAGTACCCCGATAATAGCACCGGGGCATATCGCAACTATTTCCCGGGAGGTAGTAACGATCAAGGAACAGGAACGGCTGGAGTAATGCCGGTCAATCCATTTTCAAACAAGTCTGATTTCACGGACCTGTTGGCGGGCTCTGTTTCTAACGTAAAAACGGCTAGAGAGACTGATCCCACAACCGTTTCCATTGGCAGTGTTGCGGGCCAAATAGAATATAGTCCAATTGCCGATGCGACTGGGGGTTTTAGCGCTTATGCGATTCGTGGAGGCAACTATCAGAAGAAGTGTCTCGCTGGCACAGCAGCGAAAACGAGCTTGGTTCTTTCCAATCAGTAAGAGCTTAAGGGTTGGCTCAATTAGACATTTGACAGAGGCCTTTTCTGAAAAGTAGCTGGATTGTCCACGCCATTTTAATTGTTTGTACGCTGAGTGCTGCGAACATTTCCCATATGGGCCTTAGGATGCTGACGCAGTATAAGCTTGAGAAATCTCCTTATGATCCAACTCTGCTGAAACCTGAGATCGTTCGCCTTCTTTGCGTAGGAAACGAGCAGCTTGCTGCCGACATTTATTGGCTTCGATTTGTGCAATACATTGGAGACTCTGAAGCTCGAAAGGACGATAAGTACAGTTCTGCAAATGAATATTTGAATCTTGTAACTTCACTTGATCCCTCCTTTGTTCAGGCCTATTGGTTTTCAACGTTCGTTTTGGGTGGCGACTTAAAGCGGCCAGACCTGGCTCAAAAGCTTATTGAACGCGGAATTCAAGCTAACCAAAATAACTGGTATCTTCCGTTTATCGCTGGCATCAATCAGTATTTGTTCGCTCATAACGAGACAGAAGCAGCGAAATACTACAGAATGGCGGCGAAATTTCCGAATGCTCCACCATGGTTGACGCGGCAGGCGGAGATATTGGAAGCAAAAATTCCATCTCTGGTGAAGGAAGTAAACACCTGGGACACGATTTACAGAAACAGCGATGATCACCTTGTTAAAGAAAGGGCGAAGGAGCGGTTGGCTGCGACATGGATGCGCGTCTTCAAGCTGTCCCCGACTGAAGAAATTCGCCAACGTGCTCGAAAAGCACTCATCGAGTTGGGCATAGAGGTCAGGTAGAACGCCGCGAACCAGTAGATTGCGCGGACCGGCAGCGGTTGCGAATGGGTTTACAGACGTTCTTGGTGATAAGATCAGGCTGTATCTATCTGGGAGACGAGCCGTGAAATTCGGGAATTTTGAGCTTTCAATCGTCAGAGAATGCACCTTCAAATTGGACGGCGGTGCCATGTTCGGCGTTGTGCCTAAGACGCTTTGGAATAGGGTGTCTCCTGCCGATGAGCAGAATCGCGTCGAGATGCACTGCAATTTGCTTTTGATTGAAACACCGAATGGCAAAGTCTTGGTTGAAACCGGCATGGGCGATCGATGGACCGCTAAAGAAGCAGAAAGATACGGTTTGAATTCGCTTGTGAAACCTGCGCAGATGCTTGAGTCTATCGGAATTTCCAACGAAGAGATCGATTATGTCATCATCTCTCATTTGCACTTCGATCATGCTGGTGGTGGCACTATTTTGAAAGATGGAAAGCTGGTTCCGACTTTTCCGAATGCGAAGTATATTGTTCAAAAAGGCGAGTGGGAATTCGCATACAAAGCCAATGCGCGCGCTAAGGCAAGTTATCGTCCCGAAGATTTTGAGCCATGGAAAGAGCATGGCGTTCTGCAATTGGTTGATGGAAATCACGAAGTCGTTCCCGGTGTTCACGTGCGCGTGACTGGCGGGCATACAAGTCACCATCAGGTTGTGTATTTCGAGTCAGGTAACGAGAAAGGCGTCTACTTCGCCGATATCATGCCGACCAAGAGCCATGTTTCTCCACCGTGGGTGATGGGATACGATCACTATCCGTTGGCGAGTTGCGATATCAAACACGAATGGCTAACGAAGGCGGCTGCAGAGAATTGGCTCGTAGTCTTTGATCACGAGTTGGGAACGCCGTGGGGCAGAGTAAAACTCGTGGACGGAAAGAAGTTCGATTTCGAAGCGTTGCCGGCGGAAACTGTCGCGCCAAAAACGCAAACAGCCATTGCCTGATTGAATTTCGCCGCAGATTGAACTATTTCTTTCCAGCTAAATACTTGTTGTGCAATTGTCCGCACGCTGCATCGATGTCCGTGCCGCGTTCCAATCTGACTGTAACTGTTTTGCCAGACCTGCCTGCCAGGTTTTTGAAACGAATTTGCGAGTCGCGCGAAGGTCTGTCGTAGAGCGCTTCGCCCATCGGATTTAGAGTTGGATTGAACGGGATCAAATTGATATTGCAATGCAGATCTTTCACAAGTTCGGCAAGTTGAATTGCTTGCTCCGGATGATCGGTTACGTCTTTCAAAAGAACGTACTCAATCGTCACTCTGCGATTGGTAGTTGCCACGTAATCATGCATGGCTGCCATGACTTCGTGGATCGGATACTTTGTCGTGATAGGAACAATTTCTTCGCGTGTCTCCGTATCTGGTGCGTGCAGCGAAAGCGCCAAAGTGATCGGCAGGTTTGCTTTGGCTAATTGCTTGATACCGGGGACGATACCAGAAGTGGAGACGGTGATGTGTCTTGCGCCAATGCCGACGGTGCTGATAAGCCGCTTTACGGAGTCGATCACTTCATCCGTATTGAGCAAAGGTTCTCCCTGTCCCATATAAACAACATTGCCGACGCGTTTTCCCGATTCGCGCTGAATGCTCATTATCTGGTCGATGATTTCTTGCGCAGTCAGGTTTCTTTTAAAACCCAAATAACCGGTCGCACAAAATGTGCAGCCGACCGCGCATCCGACCTGACTGGAGACGCATGCGGTCAAGGAAGGGCGATCTTGAAATGCCATCAAGACCGATTCGACCATCTTTCCGTCAGGCAATTGAAAGAGGTATTTGCGTGTTTCGTCCCCTGAGACTTGTAAATGGGCAAGATTGAGCAAGCCGACCTCAGCGGACTCTGAGAGCTTTTTTCGAAGGTCAGCAGATAGATCGGTCATCTCATCGAAGCTGCTCACCCATTTGCTGTAAATCCAACTGTGGATTTGCTTTGCGCGAAATTTCGGCAGTCCGAGCTTCTTGACGAAATCTTCCAGCTCGTCAAGCGTCAGCCCCGAAAGTGCAGGCGGGCGCCCGTACTTCGTCAATTCGATTGCAGATGGTTGGATTTCTTCGCTCACTCTTAGTTGTGTTTCAGCCTGAAACTTACGCCGTTCGGCGACGTCAACATAATAACAGTGCGCTTGGCATCTGTGGCTAAATGGCGGCTTTTGGAAACGGAATGTGACCAAAGCTTAGAAGCAGGCGCTATTCACTGTAGTCAATGCTTAGGAGAAGGTTCAAGGATCTGGATGTCATAAGGGCCGGTGATACAATCAGAAACTAATTCGGAAACATTTAGGCACGTCCGGATATCCACAGGCTGGGCTTTGCGGGTTTTCCGCCCAAGCGATGGGATGCAATATTAATCGCTCGAAACCGGCTCCGCCTGCACATTGAGTAAGATCGTTTAGTAAGTCGTCGGGAGTAAATATCGAATGTCGGAATCCTGGGAAGAGCGTACGCGAACCTGGCTGAAAGGACTTTTTGGGGACTCGAATGAGAAGCGCGTCAAAGCGCTGCAGGAATATGTCGACAAGACAAATGCCCTCGAGTCCGAGATGAAGAATCTCACCGACGAGCAATTGAAAGGAAAGACTGCGGAGTTTCGCAGCAGAATCGAAGAAGCTTTGAGAAATGTCCCGGACGTGAAGCTCATCCCCGACGATGCGCCGAAAATGCCGGGACAATTCCGCACGCAGAAAGACAAAGTGCTCGATGAAGTGCTCGAGAAAATGCTGCCGGAAGCATTCGCCGTTTGCCGCGAAACCGGACGCCGCGTGCTCAACATGCGCCACTTCGACGTGCAGCTTATGGGCGGAGCCGCGCTTCACTTCAACAAGATTTCTGAGATGCGCACAGGTGAAGGTAAGACGCTCGTCGCCACCTTGCCGGTTTATCTCAACGCGCTGACCGGACGCGGCGTGCACGTCGTCACTGTCAACGACTACCTCGCGCGTCGTGACGCCGAGTGGATGGGACAGATTTACAAATTCCTCGGCTTGAGCGTCGGCTTGATCTACTCGCATCAACCCGATGAAGAGAAATACGCTGCTTACCGCTGCGACATCAGCTACGGTACCAACCACGAATTCGGTTTCGATTACTTGCGCGACAACATGCGCAAATCAATCGATCAACTCGTGCAGCGTCCGTATTACTTCGCCGTAGTCGACGAAGTGGACAACATCCTGATCGACGAAGCGCGTACACCCCTGATTATCTCCGGCTTCCCGACCGAGTCCTTCCAGGACGTTTATGTTGCTTGCGCCAAAGTTGCTCCCATGCTGGAGCGCGGTCAAGATAAAGAAGACGAAGATTGCGACTACTGGGTTGACGAAAAAGGTCACAACATTCTTCTTACCGAACGCGGTCAAGATCGCGCAGAGCAGATGCTCGGAGTCACCGATCTTTTTGATTTGCACTTCAATTATCACCACCATATCGTGCAAGCGTTGAAGGCGAAAGAGCTATATAAACTTGACGTCAATTACGTCATCAAGCCGAATGAAGAAGGCAAGATGGAAGCGGTTATCGTCGATGAGTTCACCGGTCGTATGATGCAGGGACGCCGCTGGAGCGACGGTTTGCACCAGGCTGTCGAAGCGAAGGAAGGCATTCCGATTCAGGAAGAAACCCTCACATACGCTTCAATCACATATCAAAATCTCTTCCGCCTCTATCCCAAACTTTCCGGCATGACCGGTACGGCGATGACCGAAGCGGCTGAGTTTCAGAAGATCTACAACCTTGATGTTGTAGCGATTCCGACCAACAAAACTGCCGTCAGAGGCGACCAGCCGGACGTCATATATAAGACGGAATTGCAGAAATATATTTCCGTCGTGGAAGAAATCGTCGAGTGCCACGAAGAAGGGCGCCCGGTGCTGGTCGGAACCACCAGCATCGAAAAGTCCGAACTCGTCGATGCGCTCTTGAGCAAGCCGCAAACGATGGGCGAAGTACTTCTGAAGAAGATTCAGAAAGTTATGGACAGCATCAAGAAGCACAATCTGCAAAGCGACAATATCGAATCGCTGAAGAAGATTTTTGAGCGGCCCGCGTTAATTGATCCCATAAAAATGGAAGAGCTTTGCAAAAAGCTCGAAGCCGACTATCCGAAGAAGCAAGAAGAATTTCTGGAGCGCATCTATTCTGCCTTGCGCACCGCGCGCGTCGTTTCGGCAGTGAGAAAGGGAATTCCGCACCATGTGCTGAACGCCAAGCATCACGAGAAAGAAGCGATGATCGTTGCGCAGGCTGGACGCAAGGGCGCAGTAACGATCGCGACGAACATGGCCGGACGCGGAACGGACATTTTGCTGGGCGGCAACCCTGAGTTCCAGGCTAAAGAAAAGGTGCTCAAGGACAACCCGAATCTGAGCGAGGAAGAATTCGAGGCGCGCGTCAAGGAGCTGAAAGAGAAGCTCAAGGTGGAAACTGACAGAGAACACGATGAAGTGATCGCCATGGGCGGTTTGCACATCATCGGTACAGAACGCCACGAAGCGCGCCGCATCGACAACCAGTTGCGAGGTCGTGCCGGCCGTCAAGGCGACCCGGGCTCGACGCGTTTCTTCCTCTCCCTGGAAGATCAGTTGATGAGAATTTTCGGCGGTGACAAGATTGCCCGCTTGATGGAATTGATCCGTGCCGATGAAGAGATGCCTATCGAATCGGGCATGGTTTCTAAGTCTATCGAGAATGCGCAGAAGAAAGTCGAAGCCCATCACTTCGATATGCGTAAGCACGTTTTGCAATACGACGATGTTTTGAACACGCAGCGCGAAGTGATTTATCGCGAAAGACGCCGCTTGCTCGAGCGCGCTGATTTGCGTCAGCAAGTGACGGATATGCTGCAGGAACACCTCGATATGCTGCTCGAGAGTTATATCGATTCCGATGCTCCGCCTGAATTCTGGGAAGAGGAAGGCTTGCCGCAAGTCGTTGCACTTTTGAAGAACGACATTGCGCTGCTCGAAGAACTCAAAGTCGAAGAGCTGCACGGATTGTCCTATGAGGACCTGAGAGACGAACTCAGCAAGCAGATAAAGATGGCTTACGAAGTGCGTGAACAGCACATTGGTATTGAGCATATGCGCGAGATGGAAAGGCAGATTTTGCTGAACACCATCGACAGCAAGTGGGTTGATTACTTGCACAACATCGACCTGTTGCGAGAAGGCATCCACCTGCGTGGTTACGGTCAGCGCGATCCGTTGCAAGAATATAAGCGCGAAGCATTCGACATGTTCAATCGTTTGCTCAAGTCAATCAAAGAAGAGTCGATTCAGTTGATCTTCCGGGCGCAGCCGGTGATCATGGATATGGATGATCTCGAAGGCATGATTCTCAATGAGTTGAAGAATTTGGGTCAGGAGGGTGACGAGTTGCCTGACCTCGATCAACAACAATTTGCTGATCTGGTAAGTGGAATTATGTCCGGCAAAACGCCTGAAGAGCTTGGTTTGATCGGTAAAGTCACCGCCGAAGAAGGTGAAGAAGGCGAGGAATTGGATGCCGAAGCCGACGCGAATTTAAAGAGCGTTCTGGGACACCTTGGTGAAGTTGACGCGAAAGGCGAAGACGAGGCGAAAAACGGCGAGGCTAAAGGCGATGACGAAGATGATGAGGACCAAGACAGTCCGGCAAAAAAGCCTGAGGTAAAAACGAAGTCTGGTTCGCGCAAATCCAAACGTTCATAAACCCTCACCGTGCGCATTCTTTCGTTCGACACAACCAACAACTGCGTAAGTATTGCTCTTCTGGAGCACGATGTTTTGAAAGCGCAACGCCACTTCGCGCAGACAGGAAGTGAGCGTCAGGAATCGGTAACGCTGCTTATCCCGTCAATCGATGAATTGCTGGATGGCGTCGGATGGCGGAAAAGCGACATCGATCTGATAGTTGTGGGCGTCGGTCCCGGCAGTTTTACCGGCATCAGAATAGGTGTGGTAACTGCGCGTACTCTGGCTCAGGCGCTGGGTCTTCCGCTGATTGGTGTTTCTCTTTTCGATTGTTATGCGGAAAGATTCGCGCCGCTGCATGAATTCTCGCCGAGTGTCGCAATTGTTCTATCAGGCGGAAGAGGGCACTATTTCTTTGCCGCTTACAAAAATCTGGAGGGCGCGCAAGAGCCGCTGATTTTGCCGACTCACGGCACTCTCGATGAAATGAAATCCGCGCTTGCCGATATCGACCAATGGCTGGTCGAAGGTTCGATTTACGCGGCATTGTCGGAATTATCCGCGTCTAAAAAACCTGTGGAAGAATTGCTCCCTATCGAGAACGTAGCAGCGAATCAGGCAATGATCGCAGCAGGGCGAGTTTCGCTGAGTAAATTACGCGCTGACAAAAAAGTTGCCTCATCTGAAGTTTCAGTGGACAATGAGCGCGACGCGAAAGTCGGCGGTGCCAGAGAAGCGCTTTTGGAAGAGTTTCCTTACCGTCTTATAGAACCGCTCTATTTGCGGGGCGCGTCTGTCACGCTAAAGGGAAGCGATGGGAAAGCGGCAGCGACAACTTGAGCTGAGAGCTCTCGTAGACGATGATTTGGACGAAGTGATGGAAATAGAGCCAGTCGCTTTCGGCAATCATCACTGGTCGCGTCAATCTTTTAAAAACGAGCTGGAGAACCGCGTCGGTCGCTATTACGCGGCTGTCGATGTGGAAGCGAAGCAACTTGTTGGTTATTCCGGGTATTGGTTGATCGGCGGGCATGGCGGCACGGAAGCACATATCACAACGCTGGCAGTGCATCCCGACTGCAGGCGGCGCCATATCGGCGAGGTTTTGCTCATCAACAATATTCTGACGGCCAGGCAGGAAGGCGCAAAATGGCTGACCCTCGAGGTCCGTGTTTCGAATGAAAAAGCGCAAAATCTCTATTTTAAATTTGGTTTCAAGAATCTCGGTATTCGACCGCACTATTACCAGGACAACAGCGAGGACGCCCTTTTGCTCTGGACGGAAAATATTTTTAGGCCGGAATTTTTGAAAGTGTTAAGTGAAAATCTCGACTCTGTGAAAAAGCTGATAAAGGTCAACTGGCTTGCTCCTGAGGTGCTTCCGGAAGAGGTTTACGACCTTACCGAGCATCCGGTTCACTCTCAGCATTAGAAGACCGAAACAAACAGCACACACGCAATTGACGCTTGACTATAGCCTTATTTAAAAGCGACAATAGGGCGTCGCGGCGTATTAGCGAATTGAAGGCAAAAGTATATACAGCGGGCTATTCCGCGCTTTCAACTTGTGAGTTTTTGCAGCCTATACCAAGCGACTTTCGCACAGCAAGCGCAGATCCCGAGAACTGAATTTCGTGCAACTCGTAGTCTTACCTCCCAAAGAGACAGTCCAGCCGCGGCGGTCCGTTCGCAAGTCGATTGTCGGCCAGGTGATTCTGGTAATGCTGGGCATCGAACTTTTGTTTGCAGCCACTTTCACTTCTCTCGAAATCCCCGTGCCGACAGGGAAAAACATAGCGGCTTCGATTCAAAAGGATGCTGCCTCGATACAGACACGCATTCCTGATCGCGTCAAAGAGAAAATTACGCAATCCGTTCCTTTGCTTCGTATTCCTGAAGTGCGCATGCCGGCAGAGCAAATTCGCTATTCTATTTACACGCCACAAACTCCGGTGGCAATTTTTGTCGGGTACACGCTGGGCTGGCCGATTGCCACTATTGCCTGCGCCACATTTCTCGTCATGGGCTTATTGGGACCTCTCTTCCACTTTCATCCATTTGCCGGCGGCGGCGGACTCAACTATTACCTGGAGCCCGGCTTCGGCTATTTGTTAGGAATGATTGCTGCCACATGGGCGGTCGGATACATTACGCGGAACAGCAGAACCTCACTGAGTCAGGCTTTAGCGGTGCTGGCCGGGCTTGCCTGCGTCCATGTGGTGGGACTGGCGTACTTGCTTGGAACTTGTGTAGTATTGGCAGTAATTGACGGGAATGGCGCACAGCCGGGATGGCAGCAATGGCTGTTTCAAGAATTTCGCAATCTAAGCTGGTATCAATTGCCGTACGATGCGCTCTTTGGGGTGTTAGCCGTGGGGGCGGGATTCCCGCTCAGGTGGCTCTCTGGGCGATTGACCGCGCCAGACATCGGCGCGAGAAAAGATCACGGCAGTCTGAGAGAATTGCTCGACGACTGAGCGCAAATGAACCCGCCACTTTCTCTGCGGAGCTTTTTGCGCCATCCGAGATTGAATCCGTCCAGGTAAATCCGGTAAGACGTTCCGGAATTTCGCGCGCGCTGACTTCGAAGCCCGCACTTTTTGCCGCTGCTTCGCTCGTCGCCGCAGGCGCGGCCGCGTTTTATTATGCGCGCAAGATCGAACCGAAAAAATACAAACTCGAAACAGTAAGAGTAATCACAGGCGACGGCAATGCCTGGCGCGGGCGTGACGGCAACGGCAAGCATTCGCGCAGCGAAGAGCGCGTGGAAAGAAAGCTGTTCAGAATCTTGCACATATCAGACCTGCATCTGGCGGAGCCGGAGAGCCACAAAATCGACTTCCTTCGAAAGATTACCGATGATGATTTCGATTTGATTGTTTTGACTGGTGATGTCTTCGAGAACGAAACCGGTATTCCGTATATAGAAAACATTTTGAGCCGCCGTCCTCGTCTTGGTGCTTATGCGGTGCTGGGAAATCACGACTATTACGATTACACGATGTTCAATAAAACTGTGGGCCGGATGATCAGAAGTTTCAGGCAGCCCAAAGAAAAACGTGATGTAGAGCCGTTCGTGCAAGCATTGCAGAGCGGCGGATTTGATGTTTTGAGAAACGAATCGCGTTGTTTGAAAGAGCACGGCTTGCACATAATGGGTATTGATTATCCCGGGATCAAAGAATACGAGCTGGCAAGATTGGCTGCTCAAGCGCCTGAACATCATTTGAAATTGGCTATCTTCCACTTGCCGCGCAATTTGCATTATATTTCCAATGCAGGAATTCAATTGGCAATGGGCGGGCATACTCATGGCGGGCAAGTGCGAATTCCCGGCTACGGACCTCTTTTCACCGATTCAGAACTCGGTCGGCATGAGGCTTCCGGTCTGATACGAAAAGGCGATACTGCATTCCATATCTCCAGAGGACTTGGTGCAGATCCGCGTTCGAATATTCGTTTTTTCTGCCCGCCGGCAGCTACGATCATCGAAGTGCATCACCAAATGCCGCGCGGCGTCTAGCGTTTCACCGTTTCAAATCTCAGCCCAAGGCCAGTGCGCTTGCACTTGCCGCCAGAGCGAAGCGACACTGTTTCTCATCAGGCGAACGTTCACTGAATAACCGCCTTCGGACAGACGCGCTTTGATCTCGTTCTCTTGAAACGAGCCCTGCAAGGGATTCATGCCGTTGCCTGCGAACTTTCCATCCAGTACGACCGTGCGCAACGGCCGGCCGCGCGACACCCATTTTTGAGGTGTCTGAAAAACAATATGCAAAGGTTGACTTTGATCGATTTTATTGACGGTGGCTTCCATGGTGGCACCGCTTCCCCAGCTCAACCGGCATTTCACGTTCGTGGCAAGGCGGAGAAACGAGAGCCTGACTACTTCTCTGTCGTATCCGCTGGAGGCATACTCGCCTGTGACATCGGAAACCGTCCAGGCGATCCAGACAAATGTGAAGACCACTAGACTGAGAAATATGATCACATTGAGCCGCCTGGAAGGCCTGATTACATGCGCGAAACGCCCTGGCTTGTCCGGCTTTCGCTGCTGGCGTCCTTCAAAGGCGCGATCAGGAAATGGTGCTTGCTCGCGATTTTGTCTCTGGTTTTGCCCATCTCTGCCACGCCTGCCACCACCCGGATTACCCGAATAGTCGTTTGCGGAATTGCGTTTGGGAGGGCGATTCATGGTCTAGGGAATGTAGTCCGGCTGGCGTTTGTAAATGTACCGAATGGTGGCGGCGTCATTGTTGGAAAGAACGCCGCGCCCATAATAAACACTCATCAAATCGTACGGATTGGTGGAATGCTGGTCGATGCCCAGTGCATGTCCGAACTCGTGACCTGCCGATGCGCGCATTTTGTCGTTGCTCATCGGCGCGCCTTGCTGATTGCTTGTTCTGAGCAAGATCACGACAGGCTGGAAGAGCGGTTGTTTGCCCTGCAATATCAGTTTGTAGTCGAAAATCTCTTTCGATGTATAACCGCGGATATCGTTGGCGAATAAGCCCAGACCAAGCTTGTTGACGAAGTGGTGCGTCCAGAAAACATAAATGTCTGCGTCACTTGGATCGTTCGTCAGAACGAATTGGAACAGTCCTTCTTTCTCGAAAGCTTTCCAGTAATTGATGCCTTGCAACGCTGCCTCGTAATGCGGCTCTACAAAGCCATCAGCCATGGGAAGGTTGTTTATCTGCCCGTTGTCGATAATCTCGGCAACCAGGTGCGGCCAGCGGTGTTTCCCGTCGACATTCGTGCGGGGGACACCCAGCTCTTCATCGAGAAAACCGTCGATGCTGGAGCCTTTTGAAAGATAGACCTTGAGAGGCATCTGGTCCTGCACCCAGCGCACAACTTTTCCGTTGAACAGCGCTTGCGGATAAACCCCAGCCGGTCCACCTGCCGCAGGTCTGGCTCCGCCTCCACCGCCGCCCGGTCTGGCCGGCGGCAACTGGCGTCCGCTATAACTGTTGCGAAATTGCGCGTGGGAGGCAGGAGGCGTCCAGGAAGAAAACAGCAAAGTGGACAAAAGTGCCGGCACAAGAAGAAAGAAGGCTGATTTCATTTGTAGACTTTGGCTTAAGCTTAACGGGTGTTAATTCTAAAGAGATAATACCCTAATAACTGGGGCGGACATCTCAGGGTTGTCAAGAGTCAAAAGTCTTTCTTTTTTGGACTTTTCTCTGCTTTTTTGCGAATTTTATTTTTGTTTTTTTGTAAGACGATTTGTCCGATAAACTCGAATTGATATATGCTTCCGCCTCCTCTTGGCAGCCGGTGGGCATTTCGAAGTAATCGAATCGTTTCCGCTCAGTGCAATTGCGCCGCTGAGGCTGCTCTTGCCGGGAGTGATCGTGAAAACTCTTGCCTGGCTTGGCTTTTCGGGCGGGGGATGGCGGAGGCGGCGCCCTCTGTTCGGGAACAACGAGATGCGTTTTGCGTCTTCCCGCTCGTTATCAGTCTTGCCATGATGCCCGATAAAGAATGGATATGTAAGAGCGGCGTAAAGAGGGAACCTTCAATATTTCGTTACGTCGATCTTAAACGAAAAGTGAAGACAGACAACGTTTTCGGGAATATCGGGTACAACTGTATCAACGACATCGCAGATACACCAGTTAGTGAGGCACTAGGGATAGAGCCTGTCGGGGCAGCACCGACCCTGCGGACAATTCAAAGACATAAAGCGGGAGTGTTCACAACAGCCCGCTTTTTTGTTTGCAAAATCAGCAGCCGATTTATTCGTCGCACATGCGATAGCCAACGCCGTGCACATTTTCAATCAACGAGTCCATATTCGGCGCATCGATCTTTCGGCGCAGCTTCTTTATCAGCGTGCGCAAACTTTCCGGCGAGCGTTCCGATTCCGACGTCCAAACTCTGTCCAGCAAAGCTTCCGGAGAGAAAACCTGTCCTTTGTGGCGAATGAGAAATTCCAGAAGCGCAAATTCCATGCGGGCTAAGTGCACCTCTTCTTCTCCCTTGTAAACGCGAAATGAACTCGGGTCCATCTCGAGATCTTTGAACTTGAGCGTGTTTTCCAGCGTTGTGCGAGGACGGCGCAGCATAGCGCGCATGCGTGCCGACAACTCGCGCAGGTGAAACGGCTTCGTCAAGTAGTCGTCCGCGCCGCTGTCCAGACCGTCTTCCTTGTCTTTCAATGCTCCACGCCCGGTCAGAATCAAAACAGGAGTCGGTCCACCCATGGCGCGGAACTGCACCAACACTTCGACGCCGCTGATGCCGGGCAGCGAAATGTCGAGAATTATCATGTCGTAAGTAGTCGTCTTCAGCAAATTGAGCGCTTCTTCGCCTGAAGGTGCGACATCCACAATATGATGCTCGAAGGTCAGCCAATCTCTAATCGTGACAACGAGAGACGCATCATCTTCGACTATCAATACCTTTGCCATCGAATTCGCACCGCCGGACAAGAGAAGGTAGAACCGCTCCGGTCCAATTATAATTGAGTCGGTAAGGCGGGACTGGCGACATGGCGCAACTCAATTTGAAAATCTCTCAACGGGGATTTTTGCTGGTCTCGATACCACTCGTGTTCGAGATCATTTTCGTCACTGTTTTGACTTCCCTTATCACTCAGGCAGAAGCGGAAATGCGCAGGGAAGCGCATGCCAAAGATGTAGTGCGCGCGGTCTACAAACTTCAGCGCGATTTGCTCGATTGCGCGACGGCTGCCGGTTCTTATAATCTTTCAAAAGACACTTATTCCGATCAGCGCTTTCCTTTGGCGCAAAGATGGATCAAGCAAGACCTGAAGGAACTGGATGCCCTGGTAGCAAACAGCCCGGGACATGCTGAAAAATTGCAGCGTGTTCATCGAGTCGCAGAGTCCGGACTGAAAGTATTCGAGGATCTGAAAAGCCGCCAGGCACAAGCTGCGACACTGGACTCTTTGATTGGAACAGGAGCGATGCTGGCACGCGTGCGCAGCCTGGTCGGGCAGTTCGGCAGTGCCACCCGCGATATCGTCGAAGAAGAAGAGCGCATTCTATCTCAGAGTCCGGTCATGCAAAGCCAGCAGCGTGAGTTGGTTCAAAAAGCACTGATTGCCGGTGTTGGGGTCAACGTGATTTTAGCGATCGCGATGGCGATGTTTTTCAGCAAGGGAATTACTGAGCGGCTGGAAGTGATGACGCAGAACAGTCTTCGTGTTGCTAAGAGAGAACCGCTCAACGAGCCGGTCGAAGGCGTGGATGAAATTGCTCAGCTCGATCGAACATTTCATAAAATGGTCGATGATTTGAACGTAGCAGAAAGGCAAAAACAACAGCTCCTGCAAACGGTTTCCCATGATTTGCGCTCACCGCTCAGTTCCGTAAGAGGCACACTGACTTTGCTTTCAGCAGGAGCTATGGGCGAGATGCCGGAGAAGGCGCTGGAGAAAATTCGCCTTGCCGAGTCTGATACAGAACGTTTGATTCGCCTTATCAATGATCTGCTCGATTTGGAAAAATATTCCGAAGGAAAGGGTAAACTGGAATTTTCTGACGTGCCGGTGAAGCGGCTTGTGGAGCGGGCTGCCAACTCCGTAATTGCACTTGCCGAGAGAAAAGGCATCAACATAAGTCGAGCGATCGATCCGGTTAGTGTCAAAGGCGACGAAGATCGATTGGTGCAAATTGTCGTCAATCTTTTGTCAAATGCAATCAAATTTTCTGAGCAGGGCGGTGAGATAGAGATTGAAGCGGAAGCTGTTTCTGCAGGTGAAAATGGGCAGTCGAAGCTGGTTGAGATTGCTGTTGCCGATCGAGGCAGGGGGGTTCCGGAAGATTTGCGCGAAAAAATCTTCGAGCGTTTTGAGCAAGTGGCAATATCTGATGCCACCGAAAGTGGTGGCTCCGGCCTTGGACTGGCGATTTGCAAGTCGATTGCAGAATTACATGGTGGAAGTATTGGTGTAAGAGAAAACCCGGGCGGTGGCAGCATCTTCTGGTTCCGAATTCCATCGGGTACTGACTCTGTCTAGTTAGAAACACTTGCTGTGAGCGCGCCGATCTGGCGCGGTTCACAAAAAGGTCACAAACGAGATACCAAAAGGTCACAAACATTCCTTAACCTGGGTTCATCGGTCGTGAGAAACCGTGGGATCGGGAAGAGTCGGGGCGGAATCCAATACAAAAGGACCCGCCCGAAACTCTTCGCAAGGACTCTTCGAAAAGATGCGCCAGCATCGTTTTTTCTTACTATCGATATAGAGCGACAAGTCGGAACCGGGAAACCGGAAATCCATCATTCGACCACCGAAGCTTGCTGCTTACCCGCACGACCTTGCAAAACAAACCGGTGTCATTCTGTTGCACCGTCCCTACAAAACAGCCTTGCGCGGCTGAACCCCCATTTGCTGGTCGTTCCCTTAGCTGGAAGCAGAATCGCGCCATTGTTAGAAACTGAGCAAGGCTGTGCGGCGTAAGCTGTCTGCTTTGCTTTTTGGCCGGCGTAGGCATTTTTCTTCAACCTAACTGATACTGCTGGTGATGGCGCTGCCGTTGCTAGCGGTCTCTTTCGCTCACCCTGCCCCAAGAAGGAAGGTTAGTTTATGGCACCTCCAAATTCAGACGCTCCACCCAGATCAAATACCTCCGAGCCCGGCGAAGCATATGCACCACCGGCGGTTCCCTTCAGGCTGCCTGCCTTCGAGATCTTTTCGCAGAAATCTCCTGCCGCCGAAAAGGAAGATCCCCGCTTTGCGCCTGCGTCTGCATTCAATGCTTCGCCTGAAACGCTCGACATTTTTCGTTCTGCCGGCGTCAAGCCGGTGGGCGGACTGGAAGGTGCCAGGCAGGAAACTTTTTTTACCGCTCCGGGCGGTTTGAATTCGAATCCGTTCATCGGCAAGGACAAGGAGCGGGGCGATCGAATTACAGAAATCAATTTCGCCTGCGGCAAGAAGTCGGCTCTTATCGGTTATGCCAATGATAGTGCCACCACTCCCAATCGAATCGACATCACGGAGAAGGCGTCGGACAGCATGGTCAGCCGGACGAGCTACAGGCAAGAGGAAAGCGGCAAATGGGGTTTGTACATAAACGACCGGCGTCTGACGCAACTGCCGGGTGAGGTCAAACTTGCCAAAGACGGAACCATCTCGCACGAGACTGGTGATGACTACTGGCATACTGAGCGCCTGGACGGCTCGGCAGTCACAGAAAAGCAACTGTCCGGCGGTGCTCGCGTAGCCGTCGGCAACGATGGAATAGTTTCGCAAGTTAGCCGCCCTGATGGCTCCAGGGCGGAAGTGGAGCGCATCGCCGGGCAAATGGCGAAGGTGACTGAGACTGATGCGCAGGGTCAGAAGGTCGTCTGGAACAACACTGACGGCTCCTGGACCAGCGCGCAAAGGCCGGGCGAAGTTCGCAAGGACATTAAGCTCTTCAACAACGGTTTGCTGTCTTACAATTCGGGTGACACGCGCACTCATGTGCTGGGCAACGGCAATGAACTGAAAGAATCGGCATCAGCGAACAATATCAAGTTCGACGAGCAAGGGCGCTTGCAAGCAGTCTCTTATCCTAACGGCGACACGCGCAGCGTAGTCTTCGAAGAAGGCTCGGACAAAATAAAATCGATGACCTACACAGTCGGCAAGACCGGTCAGAAGTACGAATACAATCGCATCGGCTCCGCTGACAAATTTGAATACAAGTTGACGGAAGCGAACGGGCAAAGCAAGTCCGGCAAGTGGAACGGAGCCATCGAATTCAGTCCGGACGGCACTTTTACGACACGCGACGGTGAAGGAAACAATAGGCAGGCAGACGGTTTCAGCACTCGCGTGCCGATCGACGGCAAGACCTATTTGGAAAAGAAGAATGCCGACGGCTCGACCTTGATTTGCGATCCGAAGAAAAACTTGCAAGCCGTTATCAGACCGGACGGATCGAAAGTCGAATGCCAGAGGAATGGCGAGCAGATATCGAAAGTGATGGAGACTCGTCCTGACGGCAGCAAAATTTCGTTCAACTATGATGCTCAAACGAAGTCCTGGTCTTCGGACAATGCCATGGTACCGATCTCGAAGACGGCGCCTCTTGATGCCGATGGCAATTTAAAATTTAAAACAAATGACGGTTCAACGCATACAGTCGGCACCAACGGCAGAGAACGCATCGTCACCAATGACGGTGCCACCCTCGAACATAATTCCAAAGGTGAGCTGGAAAGAATAACTCAACGCAACGGCGATTATCGGGTCATCAACCGCGATGGCGATAAGCTTGTCGGCTTTACGGATTACGACAAAGGTGGTGCCGTCAAGCGCGATGTGAAGGCTGTTTCCGGCATTCAACTCGAAGACAATGGCGATATGAAATTTGTCGACAATGGCAAGATTGTCGTGGAAAAAGCCAATTTCAACCGCGTGGAAAACGACGTACTGGGCCGGATAGCCAAAGTCGTAAGGCCGGACGGTTCGCACCGAGATTTCACCTACGATCAAGCCACAGGCGAGATGTCGAAAATCTCCGACGTCACAAAGACGGACAAGGGCGAACGAGCCGACGATTGGACAAGAAAGCGCGCACCGGACGGAAGGTTCACCGACACCTACGAAAGATTGCGTGCACAGGACAATCGAGCCGTCGAATCGCGCACGGACGTCAAATTGGATCCGAGCGGGGACTATACATATAAAGATTCCAAAGGGCGCGAGCGCGAGTCGAAAGTGTCCGAACGCTTCCGCCGCAGCGCAGAAGGTTTCAGTTCGGCGACTGTGGAGGAAGCTCACTTCAATTTCCTCGATGAGATGCGCACCAATGTCAATGACGAGTCCAAGTTGGAAAGGCTCGAATTGATGATGAACGGCTTTGAAAAACGGCTCACGGATGCAATCGAGCTGCGCGTTGCAGCCGGCGCCAGTGAAGAGGAAGCACGGGAAAAGGTGGAAGCAAAAATTGCCACCACTTACGATCACCTGACGCGCCTTGTCCAATCGGACAGCGCCGCCATCGACGACAAAGCCACGCGAGTCATGCTCGCCGAAACTTTCATGTATCACGCTTGGGAGCCGGAGACTGTTAATCAGCAGGGGTGGGGCTCTTGCTGGTTGCAGTCGGGCTACATTCCCTGCGGTTTGGGCAAGCACCCGGATGATATGGCCAAAGTGCTCGCAGATGTAAGCCTCACAGGCAAATATACCGATCGCAAAGGCAACGACTACAACTTCAAGCAAGACCAGCTTGGCATTCACCGTCGCGCCGACGGAGCCGGGTGGAGCATACAATCAGCAACGCAAGACAACTCGCAACCCAGTCCTGTCGCTCATCGTTTTGACCGCACTATGTCGGTTATGGACCGCGGAGCACGCTACGGCGGCGCCGGCGACTCCGGACGCATTCGCTACGGCGGCGGCGGTCAAAATGAAATCATGCGTCGAGTCACGGGTGACCAGCTTCTGTACATCGGTGCCTATCCCAGAGGCCGGCAGGAGCGTCAAGCATTGCTGGAAGCGGGCGGTGCCCAGCGCAGCGGTGGTCCCGGACACGTCGCCACCCTGGCCATGCGCAAGGTGGACGGCGCCTGGGCGATTGTTCGCGGCGATCAGTATGACGGGCGCGATCGGGTTGTTTCGGTCATTCGCGACCTCAAGCAATGGCTGAACAACGGCGAAAGCGCTCGTATCGAGCGGTCATTTGCACCGGCATGGAACAAAGAATTCAAAATCGCCGACTCTGTGAAGCCCAGCGACTTCCGCCCGGGACCGAACAGACCGGACCGCGACCCGGACGACGACGTCAACCGCCCATCTCGCCCGATTGTCGGATTTTTCCGCCGCTTTCGCCGCCGCTAAGGCGATTGATCGAACAGGCGGCCGCGCGGCCGCCTGTTTTACCCGGAGGGCATAGCAAATTTCCCCTGCCGAAGTCTGAAACACTCCCCCAGAAATTCTGGATGGCAAGCAGGGGCGGGCTCGCTAAAGTTCACGCTGAATTCATGATGTCAGTATTAATGTAATGGTCGACCTCCTGCAACAAATCTGTAACTCTCGTTGATTACATTTGGAATCAACCCCCCTCGTTGCACATCTCCCGTTTCTATAGCCATGCAATTACTAAATTCTGCTGCTTTTTCTGCTTCTGCAAGTTCCACCGTGCCGTCTACCTGGTTGGACAAAGTCTGCCTGCCTGAGGTAGAGACACTTTCGCAAGAGCTGCTCAGTCAGGCATTGTCTGCCCGCTTGCAGCAAGTCCTGGAGCTTTACGACGACTACCTGGCTGCATACGACCGCTACCGCTCTAACCGCGGTCCGCGTCCTGAAGCGGGTTTGCTTGCTGTTCTGCGCTTCCTGGACGAATTGCGCCCATCGGACATCGATGTTCTGATCCATGCACTCAAGCGCCTGGAAACAGTGTCTCCGTCTGATGCCGCCGTTAAATCTTTCGAGCGTCTCGGCGCTTTGATCAATCGATTGGAAGCGGACAGAAGACTGAAAGTGCTCGCTCTTTTGAATGAGATAAAGCGGCTCGAAGCACATGAGACGGGCGAATACAAAGAATGCTTCTTGCGCATCAGAAAGGACGAAGTAGCTCGTCTTTCAATGCTCGTGCACAGCGAGATGGAAATTCTGGAGAATGCGCAGGCAAGCGGACGCATCGCCAAGCTGCAGATAGTGAAACTCCTTCCTCTCTATATTCGCTTCAGACTGGCGATGGACACCCAAGATCTCGATCATGCCACCGAGCTGATTTCTGAGATGGGACAATTTTCGCAAATGCATTTGACTCTCTTTGGACTGCACCTGACAGCAAAAGAAATGGAATCTTTTCAAAAGCGCATCAGTCAACTGAGACGCCGCAATCTGCAAATGTTCCAAATGAAAGGTTGGACGCAAGCCGCTCGCCAGGCGGCTCGCCTGGAACAAGAAATCGCGGAGTGCTTCCTGGTGCTGCCAGCCGAAGATCGTTTGGAAGGGCAAAAAGCTCTTTGCCGATTCGAGAATGCGGAATCAACAGTTGACGAAATGGTGGCACTGTCCGATTTGCACAAATATTCGGCGGACATCGCCACCAAAGCGAAAGAGTGGCGCGCACTGACCAGTGAAGTCTGCAGGTGCCGCAAAATCGGCCAGCAAATGGAAAGAGTGCAAACCGGCATCGCCATTTTCGGCGCCGGCTTCGCGCCTCCTCAACTGGCATTGATGGATGAAGAGTATGTGCAAAACAAAGAAAAGCAGGTAATTACCAGCGAAATGCGCGCATTCATGGGTTTTGACGAACTTTTCAATTGCATGAACGCCGTAATGCAATACTGAAGTCGCTGAACCGAAAGGCCTAGTGAATGCTGATTTCCGCTGTCACCCTGCGGCTGCTTTCCACAGCCCTCGCCTCGTCCAGGTGTGTAATCGAGCCGGCGACGACTTTCCAGCCTTCCGGTTTTTTCACCCAGACGCGCATGAAATTCATGGAAAAGCTTCCGGATGGTCCCTTGTAGCTGCTGAACCCGGTTACCACCGCTGCGTTTCCCTGCTCCATGATCTTCAAATCTGCAATTTCCACCCGATCGAATTTCAAAGCTCTATCAGGTTTATGCCTGTCTACGATATAGGCTTTGGGCGAATGAGAGCAGATATCTCCGTCCGCCATCAACACCAGTTGGTCGTCGAAATACTTTTGGAAAAACTCGGGATCGGGCGCAAGATCTGCCTGCCGCAGGCGTTCTTCCAGTTCGAGAATCTCCGCTTCCACTGAGCTCATAGGAACCTTCATCAAAATTAGTCTCGAACGCCCGATGCCAGGCGCGCGAATATATGGGGCCGTTGTTTTATCGTCGCCGAATCCTTAACAAACGGCATCCACCGAAATCGGTATAATATGCCGTTGTTTTGGGCATTCCTGCAGGTTGTATATATGAAAAATGGCTCCGGTGAAAGAACAAGAGTGGTTCTTCTTGCGGCTGGACAGGGCAAGCGGATGAAATCGGACTTGCCGAAGGTTTTGCACGAAGTGCTTGGCAAAACCATTTTGGGGCGATTGATGTCGGCAAGTGACGAATTGAAACCCGAGCACGTTCACATCGTCATTGGGCACGAAGCCGAGCAGGTCGAAAAGTTCATTCAAGACAATCCTTCGGCTACGCCGGTTTCCACTCATCTGCAACAACCTCAATTAGGCACCGGTCACGCCCTTATGCAGGTGGCGCCGAGCTTGAAGGATTTTTCCGGAACGCTCGTTGTTTCTGTTGCCGACACGCCTCTTCTAACCGGAAAGACGCTCAAAGCTCTTGTTGATGCCCACAAAGAAAGCAATGCAGTTGTCTCTCTGCTGACTACCGATGTTGATGATGCCAAAAATTATGGACGCATCGTAAGAAACGAAAAGGGCGAAGTGACGGGTATTGTCGAGCACAAAGATGCTACCGAAGCGCAAAGACAGATCAAGGAAATCAATCCGGCCATCTACTGTTTTGCCTGGCCGCAAGTGGAAGCAGCGCTTTCGACTTTGAAAAACGACAATCAGCAAAAAGAATATTACCTGACCGATGTCATCGGCTGGGCGCACAAGAACTCGCACAAAATCGCCTCATCTAAAGTTCCTGATTGGCGTGAAGTGGCAGGCATCAACTCGAGGCTGGAGCTGGCTGAAGCGATGCGCCTGATGCGCGACATTTCGATCAACAATTTGGCGCTCGAATCCGGAGTCACTATCGTAGATACGCAAGGCACATGGATCGCGCCGGAAGTGAAAATCGGGAAGGACTCGGTCGTATTGCCGGGTTGCTGTTTGACCGGCGAAATCGAAATCGGCAAGAACTGCACGATTGGACCGAACACAGTTATGAAGGGTGTTGTGCACGTCGGCGACAATACGACCGTGGCTCAATCGCTTATCCACAATTCCGATATCGGCTCGAACTGCAAAGTGGGACCGTTCACGCACTTGAGAGAACATACTGTCTTGCACGATCAAGTGAAGGTCGGAAACTTCGTAGAAGTCAAAAAGAGCATCATCAATAGTAAGACGAATGCCTCGCATCTCAGCTACATCGGCGATTCTACATTAGGCTCTGGCGTTAATATCGGCGCCGGTACTATTACGGCCAACTACGACCACATCACCAAGAAAAAAGAGCGTACCACCATATGTGATGGCGCCTCGACAGGAAGTAATTCTGTCCTGGTAGCTCCCGTCACTCTGGAAGAAGGCTCAGTCGTTGCCGCCGGATCGGTTGTCACCAAGACCGTTCCCAAAGGCGCACTTGCAGTGACCAGACCGGAGCAGCGCAATGTCGAAGGCTGGGCGGACAAACGCAGAAAAAAAGCTGAAGCCGCCAAACTCGAGGCGGCGAAGTAAAGCTGATTCGTTACGCGAAATACACTGTTTGGGGTTTTCAATAGTGGCAATGGCCGGGACTTTGCGGGTATCCTTCTCAGCAGAGGCTTTGCGTTTCTAAGCTCGCAAAATGGGCGAAAGATCGAGCGGTGGAGGCTTTATGGCCGACGAGGAATCCCAAAAGCAGGATAAAAGTTCTAAGAGTTTGTCGGATTCGTCGGGCACTTCGGGGGCAGGCGCTTCCAGCGATGAGGTCAAACGGCCTGGTGAGCAAGCGCCGGGCATGGACATGCCTTCACCTTCGGATACTTTCAGCAAAGGTCTGCGGGCGATTTCTAAAGATGCCCGCCCTGAAGACTTCGACGATTTGCAGGGACTGTATTCCATTATGTATATGGAGCGCAAAGCCGAGCGCTTTTTCAAGCGCGATCCTAATGCGCCCGCCGGTCCGGAAGATTCAATGACCGCAGGCAATAAGCCTTACGACAAAACCGAAGGATTTGTCTTTCCCTATCGTGGCAAGGAGTCCGAGAAGCTCGCCGAATGCACCAAAGCCGAGCCGAAAGCGTTTTTGTCGGCCGCTGCTATGTATAAAGATTTGAGCCGTCATTTGTGGGCGCCGCGCTTGTTGCGTCAACTAATCGGCAACGAAATTCACTATTACGATCCGATTGATATCGAGCGCGACAAGAATGCGCGAGAAGGCGTTATCAAAAGCAACAGTCAGACTTTCGGCTATCCGCAGGTTTCCATCAACGCCGTTAAACTGTACGTTATGGAGTTTCCGATTTTGCGCCAGTATTGCGAGCGCAAAAAACACCAGGGCGCCGACTTCGAGATTCGGGCGCTTTTAGATCCAGAATGTGCCGCAATGATCGCTGCTGCCGTTTGCGAGCACCATTTGAAACTTTGGAAAGATCAGAATAATGAGGACGGCGTGCCCATTCCGATCAATGAAAAAACTCTGGCATATGGCTATAACCCAGACGTTTATGACGTCAATGGTACGCTGGAAACTTCACCGGTTCCAATTTATGGTGCCAGAAAAATCTTGATGCCTTCGGAGCGCGTCATCGCTGCCTCGAAGCACGTAAAGAAAGTGTTTGAGCGCGATTACTAAACCTATATATCTGGATGAAAGTCTAGATGAGAGTGAAGTATTTCGCCACGACAACGAAAATCAGGGAATCGAAAAACACGAGAAGGCACCATATCGCCACCGCTATTGTCGGTTTCAGATTTTTGAATTTGGACAGAAGAGATGCCAGATACATGCCTGTGAACGCCGGAACTGACGCTATTAGCGCTGCAAGGAAAGTCGCCAGTCCGCCCTTCATGAGAATCGGATACGGGTTGGTGCCCGGATTGATCATGTGATACGCACCGTCTACAAGCGGCTTGCAGCGCACCATCGCATAGAAAACTCCCAGAGGCACGACAAAGGACAAAGCCGTGCGCAAAGTCCACCAGACAAAGCGCATAAAAGGGCCGTCGTCGCGCAATATCTTTGCGGCGCCTTTGGGGGCTGTGGCATCGAGTTCGGCTTCAGCTTCGGCAGCCGCATCGCAAGCAGCCTGCGCGCTATCGAGATCGAATTCTATGCCGCTCTCTTCTGCCGGTTGCTGTTTTTCAACCACAGCTTTGCCTCGTCTTATTAGCCTGTCATTTTAGCCTTCAAGCTCAGGAAATTCTTCCCGGACCGCACTTTCCATGGTGGCAAGGTAGTCGAGGCGGCGGCGCTCGGCTTCGGCGAATTGCGGCGACTCGATGGTGAGCATCTTCACGAGATTGAGAGGAATCAAATGCTTCGAATAGTCGCGAGAGTTGGGACGGTCGGTATCACCATACGATTCCAGCTCGATGTAATCATGACCGATGCGCAAAACCCGTCCTATGACGGTCGTTCCATCAGCAAAATGCAAACGGACCCATGACCGGCTGTCGGCAAGTTTTTCCAGTCTGAGCTTGAGATTCATCAATCCTAAGAGTTTTCCAGCAGGTTTCCGGTGTCATTTCCTAGTTCATCTTAGCATCGCGTCCGATAAGTCGCCCGGCGCCCCTGGCTCGATCCCGAAAACGCCCACAGGGCAATAACTGTGGCAGGATGCCACGACGATATTTCGAATGGGAACACACCACCATATATGGCGTCGTGTCAAGTCGGGAAACTAGCGGGAGAGCCGCTTTAGGAAATCGATTCGCGATAGAAAGGATATGCAAAAAATCTTTGAGTTCAATTAAGCAAGCGGTGCGGAAGTCAAGCATTCATTTTTTGTATAGACGGGCTAAACTGGCTTCAGGTGAAGCTTTTCGAGAGC
>Ga0268299_1001622_pt1 | contig 36299 bp, 31 predicted proteins | sample NOBtaG_FD_193484 | JGI IMG/M metagenome (GOLD analysis project Ga0268299, IMG submission 193484) | Activated sludge microbial communities from bioreactor in Nijmegen, Gelderland, Netherland - NOB reactor | ecosystem: Engineered > Bioreactor > Aerobic > Activated sludge | place: Netherlands... | reverse complement strand
CTGCAGTTGTCGCTCGCCGTCGCGTCGAATGCCGTGCCGGAAATGGTGTACGTGCATTCGCCGGAGGGCGGCGTGACCGTATTGGACGCGGGGCAGTTGATGGTCGGCGGGGTGGCGTCCGTCACGATAATAGTGACCATGACCGTAGCCGTACATCCTGACGCATCCGTCACCGTGTACTGCTGCGTGCCGGGCAGTTGCGGGAACGTGCCAGTACCGGAGTAGGGCGCCGTGCCCCCCGTAGCCGTGATCGTGGCCGAGCCGTTGGTGCCCGGGCACAGCGCGTCCAGATGGGTTTCGCCGGCAGACAAACTAATGCCCGTGCCGGACCCGAGGACCGGGACCGACATCGGCCCCGCACATTGCGCCCCGGCCTGCGCGATACCTGCCAGGAAACAAAGTGCGACTATGGCGACTTGAGAAAGGAGTCCTTTTTTCATTTCAATTAGAATTAAAAAGCATTAGTAATCACCATGCTACTTCAAAAGAGCGGAGTTGGCGGGCACGCCTGAAAAACGTGCCCGCTCGCTCCCTCCGGATCCTTGCACCGGTTGAACGGTGCGTCACTATGTGGTATAAATCAAAAAACTACGGTACGTGGCAGCCGTTGGCGTCCGTCACGACGAAGTTGTAGGTCGTATTGCCGGATAAACCGGAGTAGATAATGAAACCGCCAACACCCGGAGTATTCGGAACCGGTTGGGCCGAACCCGCCGGAGTACCCGTAGCCGGGCCGGTGAACGGCGGAATAAGCATAGATGTCCATGTGATATTCAGCACGCCCGTACCGCCCGATGCGGCGACCTTGATCTGACCGAGACTGACCTGGCATAGGTCGTTCGTTTGGTCACAGGTGCCTGCCACTATGGCCGGAGGCGCTACGACGGTCACCACTTGCGAAGCCGTACAGCCGTTAGCGTCCCGCACCACCATGGTGTAGGAGCCGGCTGTCAGGCCGGAGAACACGCCGGTGGGCTGGTAGTTGCTGCCGTTGTCTTTGCTGTACTCCAAGGTGCCGGTGCCGCCGGTGGCCACCACCGTGATCTGGCCGTCGTTGTTCGTTCCTTGGCCAGTAGCGCAGCTCACGTGCGCGCCGTTGTAGTTGGAGGTGACGGAGGCAGAGGAGATGGTGATGGCGGGGTTTACGGTGATCGTTTTGGCCGCCGTGGCCGTACAGCCGTTGGCATCCGTGACGGTCACGTTGTAGGTGGTCGTTGATGGCGGCGTAACCGTGTGCGTTTCGTTTGCCGGCAGGGTGTTGTCCCAAGCGTAGGTGAACGGGCCGGTGCCGCCGGTGGGGTTCGCGTCGAGGTTTGCCGAGCCGCCGGGGCACACGATCATGTCGTTTGCCACGCCGGAAGCGTCCGTCGCCGCGATGGCCGCGGAGAGGGCGGGGTTGACGGTGATGGTCTTGGCCGCCGTGGCCGTACAGCCGTTGGCATCCGTGACGGTCACGTTGTAGGTCGTCGTGGAAGGCGGCGTAACGACATGCGTTTCGTTGGCCGGCAGGCTGTTGTCCCAAGCGTATGTGTAGCCCGACGTGCCGCCGCTCGGGTTCGCGTCCAGATTGGCCGAACCGCCGGGGCACACGATCATGTCGTTTGCCACGCCGGAAGCGTCCGTTGCGGCGATGACAGCGGAAAGGGCCGGATTGACGGTGATGGTCTTGGCCGCCGTGGCGGTGCAGCCGTTGGCATCCGTGACGGTCACGTTGTAGGTCGTCGTGGAAGGTGGCGTAACGACATGCGTCTCGTTGGCCGGCAGGCTGTTGTCCCAGGCGTATGTGTAGCCCGACGTGCCGCCGCTCGGGTTCGCGTCGAGATTGGCCGAACCGCCGGGGCACACGATCATGTCGTTTGCCACGCCGGAAGCGTCCGTTGCGGCGATGACAGCGGAAAGGGCCGGGTTGACGGTGATGGTCTTGGCCGCCGTGGCGGTGCAGCCGTTGGCATCCGTGACGGTCACGTTGTAGGTCGTCGTGGAAGGCGGCGTAACCGTGTGCGTTTCGTTTGCCGGCAGGGTGTTGTCCCAAGCGTAGGTGAACGGGCCGGTGCCGCCGGTGGGGTTCGCGTCGAGGTTTGCCGAACCGCCGGGGCACACGATCATGTCGTTTGCCACGCCGGAAGCGTCCGTTGCGGCGATGACAGCGGAAAGGGCCGGGTTGACGGTGATGGTCTTGGCAGCCGTGGCCGTACAGCCGTTGGCATCCGTGACGGTCACGTTGTAGGTCGTCGTGGAAGGCGGCGCAACCGTGTGCATTTCGTTTGCGGGCAGGCTGTTGTCCCAGGCGTAGGTGTAGCCCGACGTGCCGCCGCTCGGGTCGGCATCGAGGTTCGCCGAACCGCCGGGGCACACGATCATGTCGTTTGCCACGCCGGAAGCGTCCGTTGCCGCGATGGTGGCGGAGAGGGCCGGGTTGACGGTGATGGTCTTGGCAGCCGTGGTGGTACAACCGACATTATCGGTGATTGTCACGTTGTAGGTCGTCGTCGCTACCGGGGTTACGGTGTGCATGTCCGTATTGCCCACCAGTCCGTTGTCCCAGGCGTAGTTGTAGTTGGGCGAACCACCGGTGGGGTTCGCGTCGAGATTGGCCGAACCGCCGGGGCACACGATCATGTCGTTTGCCACGCCCGATGCGTCCGTCGAAGCGATAACGGCAGACAAAGCCGGGTTCCTCGTAATCGTTTTGGCTGCCGTGGCCGTGCAGCCCTTGGTATCTGTGACGGTCACGTTGTACGTTGTAGTGGCCGGTGGCGTGACGTTGTTCGTTTCCTGTGGCGCAAGGCTGTTGTCCCAAGCATAGGTGTAGCCGGGAGTGCCGCCATTGGGGTCGGCATCGAGGGTGGCCGAACCGCCGGGGCACACGATCATGTCGTTGGAGTAGCCGGACGCGTCATAGGCGGTGATAACGGTTGACAAGGCCGGGTTGACCGTGATCGTCTTGGCGGCCACAGCGGTACAGCTATTGGCATCCGTGATCGTCAGGTTGTAGGTGGTCGTGGAAGGCGGCGAAACCGAATGTGCACCAGCGCCCACGCCGATGTTCGGATCCCAGGTGTACGTGTATCCGCCCGTGCCGCCTGAACCGGAACCGGTCAAATTGGCCGAGCCGCCGGGGCAAATCCACATGTCGTTGGCTACACCGGAGGCATCGGTGGCGGTGATATCGGCGCTCAGCGCTGTGGGTTGCGAAACCATCACGCTCGTCACCGTTGAGCACAGGTTCACGTCCGTCACTGTCACCGTGTACGTGCCGGCGGTTAGGCCGGTGATTGTGGCCGTGCCGTCGCCGGTGGGCGAGCCAAACCAGTCATAGGTATAGCCGGAGCCCGGGCTTCCACCAGCAGGTGTCACCGTGGCCGTGCCATTGTTGCCGGCGTTGCAGGATACCGGCGTTGAACTGGCCGTAGCCGTCAAAGGCAAACCCGACGTGGAACCGGTGATTGTCACCGACAAAGGGCCAGTACAGGCTTGCGCTTGCACGTGCGTCGCATAACCGATGCCGAGCAGCACGCCAAGAATGGGTAGAATTCTCTTAATCATAAGATGTCTTTTTTAAGAGTACGTTGTGGCTGTTTAAAAATACAATGGAGCGTATTAAAAAAATAACGGATTAGGTCGGAGGATGTCGAAGGCGGTCTATGGCGCCTGGCAGTTGTTCGCGTCCTTCACCACGAAGGTGTAGGTCACGCCGCCCTGCAGGCCCGTGATGGTAATCATGTCTCCACTGTTCGTGATGGTCTGTGGTTGCGACATCCCGTGTACGGGCGTCCAGGTGACGCTGTACGGGGGCGTGCCGCCGCTGGCTTTTATGTCTATGGTTCCGGTATTCGTCTGGCACAGGTCGCCCGCCATGTTGCAGGTGCCTGCGGTGGGTAGCGGATTGATGGTCACGGTCACGCTGCCTTCCGGCCCCCAGCAACCGGCAGCCGAGCGGGCGCGGAAGTAGTAGGTGCCCGAGGATGTCACCACTTCGCTCGTGGACGGCGTGGCCGTGGAGGTGCCGCCGCTGGTGGTGCCCTGGAAGTAGATGGTGCCGTCTCCGCCGTTGTTGGCGGTGATCGTGGTGCTGCCGCAGAAAGTGCCGGCGCCGGAAGCGGTGACGGCGGCGGGGAGGGCCACGATACTCCACGACGCGACGGTGCCGAAGGTTTCGCCCGCGCCGTCGCACTCGTTGCCCGTGCAGATGCGCCGGGTCTGGATGATGACCGTTTGGCCGGCGAGGCCGGTGGTTGAAATCGGATCACCCGGCGTATACGGGTTGTAGTTCGAGCCGCTGTTGATGGAAAACTGGTACTCGTCCGTGCAGCCCGTGCCGCCCGTGCCGGCGGTGATGGTGGCCGACACGTCCTGGCCCGCACACACCGTGCTGCCGTTGGCGGGCGTGGCCACGTTCAGCGTCGGAGCCGTCGGGTCGGCGACCACCGTCCATGAGGCTATCGTGGCAAATGTCTCGCCCGGGCCGTCGCAGCCGTCGCCCGTGCAGACGCGGCGGGTCTGGATGATGACCGTCTGGCCCGCGAGGCCTCCGGTGGAAATCGGGGTACCCGGTGTGTAGGCCGAGTACGAACCTCCGCTGTTGGTGGAGAACTGGTACTCATCCGTGCAGCCCGTGCCGCCCGTTCCAGCGGTGATGGTGGCAGATAGGTAGTGGCCCGCGCACACCGTACTGCCGCTGGATGGGTTGGCCACGTTCAGCGTCGGAGCCGTCGGGTCTGCCACGACCGTCCACGACGCGATGGTGGCGAAGGTTTCCGCCGCGCCGTCGCAGCCGTCGCCGGAGCAGATGCGCCGTGCCTGGATGATGACCGTTTGACCGGCGAGGCCGGTGGTGGGGATCGCCGTGCCGGGCGTGTACGAGTTGTAGTTCGAGCCGCTGTTGATGGAGAACTGGTATTCGTCCGTGCAGCCGGTACCGCCGGAGCCGGCGTTTGCGGTGGCGGACACGTCCTGACCCACGCAGACGGTGGAGCCGTTGGCGGGCGTGGCCGCGTTGAGGGTCGGAGCGGTCGGGTCGGCTACGACCGTCCACGACGCGATGGTGGCGAATGTTTCGCCCGCGCCGTCGCAGCCGTTTCCGGAGCAGATGCGGCGTGCCTGGATGATGACCGTTTGGCCGGCGAGGCCGGTGGTCGGGATCGCCGTGCCCGGCGTATAGGCGCTGTAACTGGAACCGCTGTTGGTGGAAAACTGGTACTCGTCCGTGCAGCCGCCGGTGCCGCCGGAGCCGGCGTTTGCGGTGGCCGACACGTCCTGGCCCACGCAGACGGTGGAGCCGTTGGCGGGTGTGGCCACGTTGAGGGTCGGGGCGGTTGGGTCGGCGGCGACGGTGACGGTTGGTGTGCCGGCCAGTGTCGCCGTGCAACCGCCGTTATCGGTGACACTTATGAGGTTATAGGTTTTGGTGGAAGTTGGGCTGACCGGAATATTACTACCACTGGTGTACATGGTCACGGTAGAGTTTGTCATGCCGTCTGAATACACCACCGTGTAGGGGCTGGTACCGCCTGATATAGCTACGCTCAAGTTGGCGCTGCCGCCAGTGCAGATAGTGGCTGTGCCGGCGAGGGTGGCGGTGATGGAGGGGCACGCAGAACCTTCCCAAGTGATAATGACTTGGCCTCCCGCTCCTGACCCAGCTGTTCCATTATTTCCCTTGCCGCCACCGCCACCGCCAGGGGTAATACCATCTTCTCCATTCTGGCCATTATTTCCACCTTTTCCGCCGTTTCCAGTCCCTGTACCTCCTGTGCCACCAGTACCGCTAGCACCATTGCTACCGTTACCACCAACAGCATTGTAAAAAGCAGACCCACCGCCACCGCCACCGGCATTACCTGCTCCTCCTCCTTGGCGATTTCCACCATTCCCACCTGCATATTTTGTTGGGTTTGTACCTACTGCCACACTTGTAACGGAACTACCACCGCTTCCGCCGCTATCGGTGCCACCATTACCGCCTTTAGCAAGCACATTTGTTCCGGTATCAAAATAGGAATCACCACCGGCGTTAGCGGGATTGCCGGGAGTGCCTGCCGCACCAACTACAACTGCGTATGTGTTTCCTGGTGTAACACTAAACGTACTTTTTGCATAAGCGCCGCCGCCGCCGCCGCCTCTTCTTTCAGTTCCATTATTATTGGTGCCTCCACCGCCGCCCCAAGCTTCTACAGTGATTTTCGTTACGCCGGATGGAACCATGAAGTTGTTACTTGCTGAGAAAGTTTGCTGAGTATAATTTGAAGCAGGTTTAATGGCAATCTGTTGGGTATTCCAGAAAGAAGACCCTCCGGAAGTTGTTTTTGTTCCTGTTGCGCCAATACTGATCTGTGAAAAGGTAGCCAACATGTTGGAAACGTCACTGCCATTAATTTGAAATTGCTTGGTAGTTGATACATCAGCCGTTATTGTATTGGTGTTTTTTCTGCCATGAAATGATAAAACTAAGGTAGCTAAAGAAGTAGTTGTAATTGATGGAGAAGTCGTACCCCCTCCACTATCTCCACCGTTACCCCCAGAAGCATTGATCGGATTTGTCGTATCAGCACCGGATATGCGAGAATTTGTAATCGAGAATTTACCGCTTGTGTTGAAGTTAAAGGTATAATTAGTCGGCTCGGAAGAGCCTGCTACTTTAGAGTAAGTACGCATTCCAAAATTCGTACTTTGATTATTATTTAAAATAAGCGTCCAACCAGAAGGCGCTGTGACAGTTACGCTGCTGCCCTTTTCCAAATAAATAGCCACTACCATTAGGTCGTTTTCTACCGTCCCTGTCGGTTTATTAACAGTTGCTGAAGTAGCATCTCCAGTGGCGGAAGCAAAACCCTCCCACACCGGCTGTGTCCACCCTAGCTGTACCGACAGAAGCAGCAAGAAAGTTGAGCATCCGCCAACTAACCGGGGGGCAAGGGCTGCCTGAAACATGAGTATCAATTCTTTCATAACCAATAAGGGTTTTCAGCGTGAAAAAATATGGAGTGGACACGCGGCGCAGGGCCGGCATCCGGGGTATGTGGCATAGGGCAGAAATTGTCCAAAAAAAGTGGTAAAGGCTGTACGGGGGCCGGTGGGCGCTGCCGGTATGGCGCGTTCGGGACGGGTGGTGTCCGGTGCTTCGTGGCGAAGTGGTCTTTCGGCACTTGGTGCGGAAAGGCCGCCCTGGCGTGGGCAGTGTGGATTAATGTTCACTAGGCGACAACTTGTTTGGTCGCCCGGGCAATTTTTGGGTGTGCCCGGGCAGGGTGACTAAAAAGTCGGATTAAACTTCGAGGTGGTGTTTCCGCCCTCAACAGCAAAAGCCGCACCTGGTGAAGGGTTGGCTGTTTTGATTTTATTGAGTGCAGAAACGGTAGTGTTTGGATGAACCCGCCGTATTCAGAGGAGCGAGCGTGAAAAGCGGCTCAAAAGTAAACAGGTTTTGCAAACTGTGTGCGGGGTACAGCAAATTGGGTAAAATTTGGTCGAAAATTTTTTCTGACGGGCGCGTGGGGGAGGGCGGTGCGGAGGAGGCGCGGCAAAGCGGATGGCTGCGGATCTTTTTCGGGAGATATGCCAGGGCAGCAAGTAAATTTTGTGTGCGTCGGCCATTTTTTGAAGGTTCAACCCATACATTTGCAGTCAAATCAATACTATCATGGCCATGGTTGGATCGTTGGAAAGCCGCAAACTTCGCATCATTGACTCTATTGTTGAGTTGAGGAATGAGCATATTGTGCTTCTGATTGAGGCTTTGCTGGATTCGGAGACTGACTTTTGGGATCAATTGACACCCAAGCAGCGGATGCGAATTGAACAGGCCATTCAGGCATTGGACTCCGGGCAAGGCATTCCACACGAAAGTGTTATGCTGAAGATGCGCAAAAAACTCAACCAATGAACTTGCCGATCGTTTGGGCTCCGACAGCCGAGGAGGATTATGCCGCGATTCTGGACTATATCGAAACCGCTTTTGGTACTGATGCTGCTTTACATTTCTTGGACAAGACAGAGGAAATCGTTGCGCACATTGGCGTTTTTCCGGAAATGTATCCGACCAGTATGATCCGACCAGGCATCCGAAAAGCGGTCATCTCCCCACAAACCGCTCTGTTGTACCGCATCCTGGAAACACAAATCCAATTGCTTCATTTCTGGGACAATCGTCAGGATCCGGAGCGGTTCGAGTCATTGCCTTGATGAGACTTGCGCATCCACAAGAGGCACCCCCTACACCCCCAGTTCGGCGCGGATAGCGGTCACGCGTTCGAGGGACAGTTGGAAGATGTCGGCGATTTCGGCGTCGGAGAATTGGGGGAAGCGGCGCATGATTTTTTTCACCGACTCGGTTACACCCTCTTCCAGACCTTTTTCCAGGCCCTCTTTCCGGCCTTTCTCAATGCCCTTCTCGATACCCTTCTCGATACCTTTCTCGATGCCTTTCTCGATGCCTTTCTCGATGCCTACTTTTTCCCCGCGCAGGAAAAACGGGTCTTTGCGTTCGTCAATGACTTCTGAAATATTTAGCATGATACGTTCAAATATTTGTTGTAGGTTATGCAGGTTCGAAAACAGGTGTAGTTGCTGTAGCCGTAGTTCCCGGTCCAAGCCTTTGGGAGCCAGTCGGCGCAGCTCGTTCATTACTTCGGTCATCACATGCTCCGGGGATCGGTCGCCATGGTCAGCCAAAATTCCCATCAGCACCAGTTCCGGTTTGCCCGTGTGGAGAAACTCTTGGTAGGATATATCCTTGATCCACACCAGGCGGTAGCGGAAATCCAAACGGGCACGCCTCAATTCGGTCGGCATATTCGGTCGCTTTTGGCCGAGGAACAACACGACTTGCTCCACCTCGCATTTGGGATATTGGAGCAGGATGAGGCCGGAGTAGAAGTGCAGCCGGAAGACCATCTGCGGGTCGTCGCCCGTCTGTGCCTCCAGTTGCACGATCGTGTCCGGCAGCCCATCGGCACGCAGCCTGCCCACGAAGTCGGCCTTTCGCTCGATGGTGCGCTGGAACTCGATGTGGACAGGCTCGAACACTCCGGCGGGCAGTTTGAGGATGTCGGTCAGCAGGGCGGGCAACTGGGCACGCAGGGTTTCCTTGAACACCTTGTCGTACTGGTTGACCTCTGTTTTTGGCTTGTCGGGGACGGCAGGTTTTTTTGTGCGCCTTTTTGCCATCGGTGGTCGGTATTTCTGCGCACAAAGTTGGTTTTTTTGACGGCAAGGAGCAAGGGAGGGCGGTTTGTTTTTTTCCGTGCGTTTTTTGGGGGTGGCCCGACGTTCAACTATGCCACGCTTCGACTGTTTATTCCACGTGCTTTCCTTCCGGCACTTTGTAAATCGTAAATCGTAAATCAGATGCCCGTCCAGATCATTCCCAAGGAAAAACAAGGCCAAGGCGCCTTCAACGGCGGCGAAATCGTGGAAAACAAACCCATCGGTTTCCCGCAGGACCAGTCCAGTATCCGGCCATACTCCAACCTGTTTTACTGGGCGCACGCCCGTGCCGTGCAGGAAAGCACCATCGGCCTGCACCCGCACCAGGGCTTCGAAATTTGTTCGTTCGTGTTGGCCGGCGAAATCCGGCACTACGACACCAAACTGAAAGAATGGCGCCCCTTGCGTGCCGGCGACGTGCAGATCATCCGCGCGGGCAACGGCATCAGCCACTCCGAATGGATGGGCAAGGATGCCGAGATTTTTCAAATCTGGTTCGACCCCGACCTGACCAAGACCCTCGAAAAACCAGCCAGTTACGACGACTACCGCGCCGCCGATTTCCCGGTTTCCAGCCAAAACGGCCTGACGCAGAAAACGCTCGCAGGCTCTGGAAGCCCGTTCCGCATGGATACGCCCGGCGTGGAGGTTTTTCAACTCGACCTCGGCGCCGGCACGCACACATTGCCCGCCGATCCGGCCAAAATCTACTCGGCTTATGTGCTCGAAGGCGAGCTGGCGTTCAACGGCGCGGTGGCGAGGAAAAACGACTTTGTCCTGCTTTCCGATGAAGCCGCCCTCGAACTATCGGGCACTGCCGGGGCCAAGGTCTTCCTCATTGCCTCCCCGGCCCAGCCGGGCTACCGGACGTACGGACAACTGCGGCGGGCAGGGGCGTAAGCGTGTTGAAAACAGGCTCAAACCAGCGCCAGTAGATACCCAAGAGCAGCGCCGCCTGCCACGACAAGCACGCTGTTCATTTTTTTGAACACCAGCAACGCGCCAAGGCTGAGGATCGCGATGAGCAGGGTCTTCCAGTCGGTCAGCGCCGCACGCCCCATCTGGAGGCAAACGACGAGGATGACGGCTATGGCGGCCACGTTGACCGCATCGAGAAACGCCGACAGGACTTTCGAGCGGCGCAGCCGGGGAATCAGCGGGTTGAGCAGGGCCACGAACAGGAACGACGGCAGGAATATGCCGACCGTAGCGGCCAATGCGCCCCAAGCGCCGTTCATCTGCCAGCCGACGAAGGTGGCGGTGGACAGCACCGGGCCTGGCGTGAACTGCCCAACCGCCACGGCATCCATCAGTTGCTCGCGGGTGAGCAGGCCGCGCGCCACCAGTTCCGCGTCGAGGAAGGCAAACAACACGTAGCCGCTGCCGTACAGCAGGGCGCCGACTTTCAGGAAAATTCCAAAAATCTTCAGGTTGCCCGCCGACAACAAAGGGGGCGCGACCTGCAACAGCGCAACAGGGAAAATGCCGGGCAGCGCCCGGTCGCGGTTTTTCAACCAAAACAGGAGCACGCCGGCCAGCCCGCAACCGAACAGCGCCACGATCTCGTGCACGCCCAGCAGGCAGGCTACGACCGTCGCTGCGCCGAGCATGCCCAGTTCCGCGTTTTTCAGCGCTTTTTTGCCAAGCGGCACCAGTGCGGACAAAATTATCGCGATGACGGCGGGTTTGATCCCGTACACAAACGCCTCTACCTGCGGCAACTGTCCGTATTGCTGGTACGCCCACGCAAACGCCGCCGTGATCAGCACAGCCGGCAGGATGAAACAAACTCCCGCCACCACCAATCCTTTCCAGCCGGCCCGTTCGCGCCCGCAGTGCATGACCATTTCGGTCGAGTTCGGCCCTGGAATCAGGTTGGTGGCCCCAACGAGGTCGAGGAAATGCTCGTGGCTCATCCAGGTTCGTTTGCGCACCACCTCGTTTTCCAGCATGGCAATGTGCGCGGCAGGCCCGCCGAAGGCGATGACGCCGAGTTTCAAAAACAGCAAGGCTATTTCCTGCAGGCTGGTTTTTTCAGCCATGAGTTCTTTTTGGGACAAACATAGGTTTGTTGGAACTGCGATGGCTAAGACTTTCCAGGTTTTGAAAATCTGGAAAGTTTATGCACGCGGCGGGTAGATTTTTAATGTTCAATTATTCAATTGTTTTATTGAATACTTAAATTACTTTTGCACCATGGAAAAACGCACTTTCAAGGACAGCATTTACACGGCGATAGCAGGTATGACCAGAGCCTTTTCCAATGCCAACCGGCTGGAAATTATTGACCTGCTGGCCAACGGCGAAAAAACCGTGGAGCAAATCGCTACGCAAACGGCCATTTCGGTTGCCAACGCCTCCCGGCACTTGCAAGTGCTGAAAGCGGGCCGGCTGGTGCGTGCCCGCCGGGACGGGAATTTCATTTTTTACGCCCTGAACGGCCTCGGGGCCTACGCCGCCTGGAAAGCCTTGCGCGACTTTGCGCTGGAGCAGGAACCGGCGGTGCAGGCCACGCTTCGGCAGTACCGGCATGGCACAGGCGTTCCGTCCGGCAGGAGCCTGCGCACGCCCGGCAGCGGGGTGCTCTACCTGGATGTCCGCCCGGCGGACGAATATGCTGCCGGCCACCTGCCGGAGGCGCTTTCCATTCCCGTGGGCGAACTGGCTGCGCGCCTCGGCGAACTGCCCCGCGACAAAACCATCATTGCCTACTGCCGGGGGCCGTTTTGCACCTACGCCGACGAGGCCGTTCAATTGCTGCAGAACAATGGCTTCAAGGCGGTGCGGCTCGAAGAAAGTTACCTCGATATCATATTGGACAACAACTAATGGCCACCACTTCCAACCCGACGATCGAACTTGGGCTGCGCCAAAACTGGAAGCAGTTTACTCTTTTGGTCGTCATCAACGCCTTTGTCGGCGGCATGGTGGGCATGGAGCGCAGCATCCTGCCCCAACTGGCAGAGGCCGAGTTCGGCATCGCGGCCAAAACGGCCATCCTGTCGTTCATCGTGGCATTTGGCATTGCCAAGGCTTTGGCCAACCTGTCCACGGGCCTTCTCGCGCAACGGATCGGGCGCAAAAACCTGTTGCTCCTAGGTTGGCTGCTCGGCCTTCCGGTGCCGTTCCTGCTGATGTTTGCGCCGACATGGGGCTGGGTGGTGGCGGCCAATCTGCTGCTGGGCGTACACCAGGGGTTTGCGTGGTCGGCCACGGTGGTGATGAAAATTGACCTGGCCGGCGAGCGCGACCGGGGTTTGGCCATGGGCCTGAACGAATTTGCGGGTTATCTCGCCGTGGCGGCGGCGGCATTTGCCAGTGCCTGGCTGGCCGGTGCGTACGGGCTGCGGCCCTACCCGTTCTACCTCGGCGTCGGGCTTTCGGTAGCCGGAATTTTGTCCACCTTGCTGTTGGTGCGCGACACACATGCTCATGTCGTGGCCGAGGCAGTTCAAAGCCCGGTCAAACGCCTCGGCCATATTTTCGCCGACACCACCTGGCGGCACCGCAACCTCGGTTCGGTGACCATGACCGGCCTCGTGAACAACCTGAACGACGGCATGGTGTGGGGCCTGTTGCCGTTGCTGCTGGTACAGCGGGGCATGACGCTGCCCGAAGTGGGTATTTTGGCGGCTGTCTATCCGGCTGTTTGGGGCGTGGGGCAGTTATTCTCCGGCCGGCTGTCCGATTTCATTTGCAAAAAAGACCTGTTGCTCTGGGGGATGCTGGTGCAAGGGGGCGCTTTGCTAGGACTGGCCTTTGTTGGGCAGTTTTGGCTGTTTGGCGGACTGCTGGCTTTGCTCGGCTGGGGCACGGCCATGGTGTACCCGACATTTCTGGCCTCCATCGCCGAAAACACCCACCCCTACGACCGGGCGAAAAGCCTCGGGGTGTTCCGGTTCTGGCGAGACATGGGCTACGCCATCGGCGCCTTGTTGACGGGGATTTTAGCCGATGCGTTCGGCATACCGGCCAGTATCGTCGCGGTGGGCGTGCTGACGCTGGCGGCCGGCCTCGGCGCCAACTACCGCATGCGGTGCCGCACGGACAACCCCACGTTTTGGGGCTGGGTAGGTAAAAAATGGTTGTTTCAGGTAAAATTAACGGATCATGGACACCGGTAGCAAGTCGCATTGGGAAAACCTGTACGCCCAAAAAAGCGAGCAGGAGTACAGCTGGTATCAGCCCGTTCCGCTTGCCAGCCTTGCATTTGTCGAATCGTTTCGCTTGCCGAAAGAAGCCAAAATCATTGACATTGGCGGTGGCGACAGCCGTTTGGTGGATGCCCTGCTTGCGTCGGGCTATACGGATGTTACGGTGCTGGACATATCCGCCGTGGCCATTGAAAAAGCCCGGCAACGCCTCGGCAGTTTATCGGAAAAGGTCAAGTGGATCGTCTGCGACATCAACGAATTTGAGCCTGAACCCGGAGCATACAACCTTTGGCACGACCGGGCGGCGTTTCACTTTTTGACCACGGAGCCGCTCGTTCGCCGCTATGCCGAGACGGTGCAACGCGCCGTCCGACCGGGCGGCTATTTCGTGTTGGGCACGTTTTCGCCCGATGGCCCCAAAAAATGCAGCGGGCTGGATATCCGGCAATATTCCCGCGCAGCGATGCAGGCCGTATTTGCTCCCTGGTTTCGGCGGATCAAGTGCCGGGAGGTGGCGCATGTCACGCCGTTCCAAACGACGCAGCATTTTTTGTTTTGCGGGTTCCGGCGGCGACGCTGACTTTTCACTCAAGGGCGGTTACTTTCCCGGTATGGACATCATATAACATGGGCACCACGTCCAGTTTGCCCTCCCGAATTTTGTGGGTCAGAACCGGTTCGTCCTGCCTGATCTGAGCCACGCCGTGCAGGATATTGCCTTCAATGCAAGCCCCAAGATTCCGGCCCTTCCGACTCAGAATCTGTTGCTCCTCTGGTTCCTGCGCTAGGGTTTCCACAATGTTTTTAATGTGGCCGCAGGCTTCGCCGCCTTCCAGAAAAGCCTTCACGGCGCCGCATTCCGTATGACCAAGCACCACTACCAGAGACGCGCCAAGATGTTCCACGGCGTACTCGATGCTGCCTAGTTCGAGGTCGCCCAGCAAGTTGCCGGCAGTGCGGATCACGAACAGATCGCCGATGCCTTCATCGAAAATAATTTCGGGCGGTACGCGGCTGTCGGAGCAGGTGACTACCACCGCAAACGGATGCTGGTTGCCCTCCGTTTCCAGAATCCGGGCATGTGTCTGGTGCGGATGGACGGGTGTTTCGTTTACGAAGCGCTTGTTGCCGGCCATAAGTTGAGCCAAGGCTGTTTTCGGCGTTTGTACGGTTGAATCCTGAAGTGCCGTGTTTTGCTCCCTGCATCCACTTAAAAAAAACAGCGTTCCCGTCATCATTGCAATCGGCAGGATGCGGCGTATCGTAGAAAATCCTCTTGCCATAAAAGTATAGATTTGGTGTGAATTGCCCGAAGGAGTCCGGACGCGCAAAGGTGTACGCTGGGATGCAGAAAAAACCGTGACGGAAGTCACACTGCTCCATACAATCGAACCAACCTACATTTGCTACCTCGTAGAAACGAAGCGCAAACACGAGTACAAACGCGACATGAAAGACAAAGCAATTTTTGGCCTGTCAGGCATAATTCTGGCTATAGTGTTGTGCACGCATGTGCATGCCCAGCAAACGCCGTTGCACCAGTATGCCGTCAACCACAACGCCTGGTTCATGTACTTCGGCGACCACAAATTCAGCGACCGGCTGGGGGTACACCTCGAAGCGCAATTCCGCCGGCACGACTGGGGTGCTTCGCCACAACAACTCCTGTTGCGCACGGGCCTCAACTACCACTTTTCCCCACAAGTGTTCGCCACGGTGGGTTACTGCTTTGTGGAAACCTATCCTTATGGCGATCAACCCGTACGGGCTACATTCCCCGAGCACCGCTTGTGGGAGCAGGTGCAGATCAAGTCGCAGGCCGGCCCCTTCGAGTGGGTCAACCGTCTGCGCCTCGAACAACGGTTTTCTCAAATTCCGGTATCCGACAACTCGGGCGTCTTCGAACCCGGCGATGCCGTGTACACCAACCGGGCGCGTATTCTCAACCGGTTTTCCATTCCGTTTCGGGGCAAAACCATTGAGGATAAATCCCTGTACGCCACGGTGTACGACGAGGTGTTCATCAATTTCGGGAAACATGTGGCGGCCAATTTGTTTGACCAAAACCGCCTGTACGCGGCGTTCGGTTACCGGATACCCCAAGTCGGACGCCTCGAAATCGGTTACCTGTACCAAGTCATTCTTAAGCCCGACGGCATCAAGATCGAACAAAATCACACCCTGCAGGCAGGGCTGAGTTCGACGCTTGATTTCTACAAAAAAACAACAAAATAACGCTATGGGACATGCCACGCATCCCTTCGACCTGAAACACGTGCTGCACGAACTCCGGCATTACCTGCCGACGCAAACGCCGTTGAAGGATTTTATTCACCACAATTCCCTTCATGCCTTTCAGGAACTGCCGTTTTACGACGCCATTTTCACCGCTTCCGGCATTTTCGGCTACCAGGTCACCTTCAACTTGCATGAATACCGCCGCCTGCACCAGATCGGACGCATCCGCGACGAAATATTGGAGCGCGTCATCCGGGAACGGCACGGCGATCGCGACCTCAAAACTTGGAAAGAACGCGTGCTCCACAAGCCGTACAAACACGAATACAACCCGCGTGTCGGCCGGCTGCGCGAAGCCTGGAAAAACCTGTACCGGATTGACCTCGACAACCTCGTGCAGCCCCTGTTTTTTCGTATCCTGAGCAGTTACCTCGATCAGGGCATTGCCCTTTGGCACTTCCCTTTTGTGGATCAGGGGCTGCTCAGCGCCGTGCGCAAACTGGAAAAAGACAACCTTGCAGGTGGGTTTTTTCGCTCCAGACGCGTACGTGATTTGTTGTTCGACGAGGCAAACTGTACGATCCCGAATCTGCTGCAAAAACTTGTGGGAGACCCGGCGCTGTTTGAACAATACCTGTTCGACCAGCAGTTCAGCCACCGGGGTTGGTCGGGCATGGTCGCTACCATCGAGGAAAAACCCGACAGCGTCCTGTATCCGAAGAAGATCAGCCTAGAGGAATCCATCACTTTGGAGTTGCTGCTGGAAATTGACGCGCTGGATCAGGAATTCGGTGCAACGAACTGGCAACCGCTGGTGGAAATGTCCCGCTTCGAGCCGCTGGAGTTGTTTGCCGAGGTGGAGCGCACTGAAATGCAGGAGGTGCTCATGATCTGGCAGGATGCGTTCGAGTGGAGTTACTACGACGAGGTGCTGGCAGGTTTGCAGCACCTTCGCAGCATCGAATCCGAGCAGGAGCAGGAGGATGTCCCGGACAAAACCTTTCAGGGAATTTTTTGCCTTGACGAGCGCGAGGGTTCGCTACGTCGGCACTTGGAATTGACCGACATACACTGCGAAACCCTCGGTTGTCCCGGCTTTTTCGGCGTGGAGTTTTTCTTCCATCCCGCCGGCGGCAAGTTTTACGAAAAACTCTGTCCGTTACAGGTGACGCCCCGCCATCTGATCAAGGAAATAAAAGGAAAACACAAACGCGAGCACGAATTTTTTCACTCCAAACACACACACCGAGTATTTGGGGGCTTTTTCAGTTCGCTGTCCCTCGGTTTGTGGTCCGCGGCGAAACTCACGCTGAACTTGTTCCGGCCCCAAATGAGTCCGGCCATCTCGAATCCACTGGCACACATGCAGTTGGATGGCGATCTCATTATCGAGAACACGGACCCGGGCATGGTGGAAAACGGCCTACAGGTCGGCTTCACCTTGCCGGAAATGGCCGAGCGGGTGGAGAACCTGCTGCGCAGCATCGGCATGGTCTCGAACTTTGCCGATATCGTGTATGTGGTGGGGCACGGCTCGAGCACGGCCAACAACCCGCACCACGGGGCGTACGATTGTGGTGCGTGCAGCGGTCGCCCGGGTTCGGTGAACGCGCGTGTGTTCGCGTTCATGGCCAACCACCCGAAGGTGCGAAGCCTACTGGCTGCCAAGGGACTGCATATTCCGTCAACTACGCAGTTCTTGGGCGGCCTGCACGATACCGCCGCGGACGAAATCGCCTTTTTCGATGAAAAAACTCTTTCGTCCGTCAATGCCGAAGCGCACAAGCGGAACCGGGAAATTTTCGAGGAGGCGCTGAACCTGAACGCCAAGGAACGCTCCCGACGTTTCGCATCCATTAACACAAAGCAGGACATCCGGAAAATTCGGGAAGCTATCCGGCGGCGCTCGGTGTCGTACTTCGAGCCGCGACCCGAACTTGGGCACGGTACCAACGCCCTGTGTTTTGTGGGCCATCGCAGCCTGACCAAAGGCTTGTTTCTCGACCGGCGCGCGTTCCTGAACTCGTACGACTACCGCACCGACCCCGACGGCAAATTGCTGCTCAGCGTGATGCGCCCCCTGCCGCCGGTGTGCGGGGGCATCAACCTGGAGTACTATTTTTCGCGGATGGACAATCAAAAACTCGGCGCCGGCACCAAACTGCCCCATCACGTGGTGGGCCTGATCGGCGTGGCCAACAGCAGCGACGGCGACCTGCGACCCGGCCTGCCGCTCCAGATGATCGAAGTACACGACCCGATCCGGCTGCTCATCCTGGTGGAACACGATCCCGTGGTCGTGTTGCGCACGATCAAAATGGACCCTGATCTGTACGCCTGGTTCGACAAGGGATGGGTGCATCTGGCAGCCATCCACCCGGCTACCAATGAGTTCCATGTGTTCCGGGACGGCATGTTTCACCCGTACAAACCCTCCAAAGAGGGAATTGATCTGGCAGAAAACATCCACGACCTGCTGGAATCAGCCGCAGAGATGGAAACCAACCACATTGTTCACGCCACGCAGGAAAACCTGCCGGTACATATTCTTACTGAGCGGTAAAAATATTCAAAACACCATGGTAGATTTATTGCAATATCTAGTGCTCATACCCTTGGCGGGCTTTCTGATCGGCCTGTGTCTGCCGCCGAAACGGGAATCGGCCATTTATTGGTCAGCGATTTCAACCGTAGGACTGAACAGCCTGCTTTTTATCTGGGTTTTTGTGCAGTGGGCCCAATCCGGTTTTGCCGACCAGCATGTCAACGGCCCGGTGTTGTACAGCACCAATTCGGCCAGTTTTTCCATAAGCTTCTTTTTTGACCGAAATTCGGCGGCGTACTTCCTCGTGACGTCCGTGCTTGCGTTTCTGGTGCTCACGTTCAGCCGGTATTATATTCACCGCGAAAAAGGCTTCAAGCGGTTTTTCAACAATCTCCTGTTTTTCTACACGGGGCTGAGTTTTATTCTGTTTGCAGGCAATCTGGAGACCCTGTTCATCGGCTGGGAGATCATCAGCATCACGTCTTTTTTCCTGATCGCCTACTATCGCGAACGCTATTTGCCTGTGAAAAATGCGCTCAAGGTGGTGTCGTTTTACCGCGTGGCCGATGTGTTTCTTTTGCTGGGTATCTGGATGTGTCACCATTATTTTGAGCGCAATATCCAGTTTGCCGAAATCCGGGACATGTACCGCAACGGTCTGCCGATCATCACTGAAATCGGCTACCAATGGGCCATCCCGCTGATGTTTCTGGTGGTGGCCTTGGTGAAGTCGGCCCAGCTGCCGTTTTCGTCCTGGCTTCCACGGGCGATGGAAGGGCCAACCACGTCCAGCGCAATCTTTTACGGTTCCCTGTCGGTGCATATCGGTATATTCTTGCTGTTGCGCACGGAACCGCTCTGGGCCGACAATGCCGGTTTTCGGGTTTTGATTGGAGTAATCGGGTTGCTGACGAGCCTGGTGGCGACGTTTACCGCTCGTGTCCAGTCGAACATCAAAACTCAGATCGCGTATTCGTCCATTGCCCAGATCGGCATCATCTTCGTCGAACTGGCGCTTGGGCTGAACCTTCTGGCGCTGCTGCATTTCGCCGGGAATGCGTTTCTGCGTACCTACCAGTTGCTGGTATCGCCCTCGGTATTGAACTACCTGATTCACGATCAGTTTTTCAATTTTATTCAACCACAACACAACGAGACGAAGTCCTTCGCGGACAAACTTCGCCTGACGGTGTACATACTGAGTATCCGGGAATGGAATCTGGATAGGCTTGCCTACCGGTTTTTGTGGAAACCGCTTAAATTCATGGGCAACCGGCTGGAATTTATCCATGCCTGGAGCGTGGCGTGGTTGTATCTCCCGTTGTTTTCCGTGGGGACATACTACGTTTACCACCGGGAGCAGGTGCCGGCCTACATAGGGAAATGGTTGCCCATTGCCTTGGCCGTGGTTGGGGTCTTTTTGATCTTGAAAGCATTTGTGAAACGGAACGAGGCATGGCGTGCCTGGCTGCTTGTGGTGACCAGCCAGTTGTTCATTGCGCTGGCCATTGCCTTCAATGAGCAGTTTGATTTTACACAAATCTACCTCTATCTGAGTGGCATACTGGCATCGGCGGCACTCGGGTACTGGTCTTTGTGGCTGCTGGGCAGGCGAGGCGAGGAGACCATGCTCGACCGCTACCACGGCCATTCCTACGAGTACCCGCGCATCGCCATACTGTTCATGATCGCCAGTCTGGGCCTTACGGGTTTCCCGATCACGCCCACGTTCATCGGGGAAGATATCATCCTGGGGCACGTACATGAAAACCAGTACGCGCTGACCATGCTGATCGCCTTCAGCCTGATTCTGGATGGATTGGCCGTGTTGCGGATTTACGCCCGGCTTTTTCTCGGCCCGCACACCAAGGGCTATCACGAGGTAGCGTACCGGTCGTCTTGAGCGCGAACATGCCGGGATTGTTGTTTCTGGCAGCACTATCCCGGCATGCTCCTGGCAAATCACTCCACCGCTTCCACGTCGTACACGATGTAGTCCGTGTCGCCCTGCCAAGGGAAAGCGTCCACTTTTTGCCGGTAATGGCACCGTACGGGCTTCCCTTCAAAATGTTGGAGTTTTTCGTACACGGAAGCGTTTTTGGCCGAAAAATCCCAGGTGCTCTGCTGCGAGATCATCATGCTGCCGGCGAGGTGCAGTTGGCCCTCGTAGGTTTTGAACACCACGCCTTTTTTGGAAATTTTGAACAATGTCCCGCTGCGCGTGCCCTCGCTGATGGTGTAGGTTCGGTAGAAGTAGTAGCCGGTGGAAAAAAGCAGCAGGCCGGCCAGCGCGATCCAGATGCTACGGCGCAGCCACTTGCGGGCGCTTTGTTTCGCGGTTTGGATGTCCATGGTGTACGATGTTCGTGATGGGTGAGGAGGAAGGGTTAGTCGGGTTGGTAGGTTTCGAAGAATTCCCGCCGGGCGAGGCGGTACACTTCGGTCAAGCCCATGGGGCCGCCGAGGAAGTCGCCCGCTTTGGCCACCATGGCGCTGCCCCAAGGGGCGATAAATTCAAACTCTTGCGGAAGCCCGAGCGCTTCGAGGCGTTCGGATGTCAGTTCCACGGCCACGATCCGGCCCACGGGCCGGTATTCCGTCCAAAGTCCGTCTGTCGCGGCGAGCGGGGTGTACTTCTGGGCAAACTTATCCCCCGGCACGATGTAGGCCTCCCCGGCAATCGTCTGGTTCCGTACGATGAAATCGCCCTCTTGCGCCCGGTTTTCGGTTTCGAGGCCATCCTCCGTGACGGTCTGGATGGTTTCGCCCGGCTGTGCCGGACGGGCGAACACGTTTTTTTTCTTTTGAAAAACGATGCCCTCGCGCTGGAGGACGGGGCGTATTATTTCCAATAGTTCTTCTTGTGTGTACATGGTGTCGGGCAAACCGCTCCGGTTTGGGCGCACCAAAAGTAGGGAGGTTTTGCAAATGCAAGTGCTCCTGTCTCCGGCCATTTTCCGAAATACTGTACGTTTGCCGGGCAATTTTCCATGTGACAACAATGGCAACGCGCATAACGTGGATCAACACGGATGTCCGCAGATTTTTCTATCCATGAAATCCGCGTTGCCATCGGGGCCATCGTTGCCGCATTGGAAATTGCTGACATTTGCCGAGGAAACAGGTGTTTGCGAGCAGCCCGTATTTGACGGGATCAACAAGATTAACCGGATTATGCTTTATTCCAACATACGCGTATTTGCGTTTTCATTGATTTTTGTCCTGGGCCAGGGAGCCTGCACGGCTCAGACGTACGTTCCTTTTCCGTACAGCGCAGAAAAGGACGTATCGGCCAACAAGGCTGCCGTGGTGACGGCGCATCCGCTCGCCACGAAGGTCGGACTGGACATCCTGCGGCGGGGCGGCACTGCGGCGGACGCGGCAGTGGCCGTGCAATTTGCCCTTGCGGTCGTGTACCCGCAGGCCGGCAATATCGGCGGCGGCGGCTTCCTGGTTTACCGGAAAGCCGAAGGCGAAACGGCGGCCCTCGATTACCGCGAAACGGCGCCCGCTGCCGCTGCCGAAACCATGTTCCAGGACTCCGCCGGTAACGTGCTGGCCAACAAAAGCCGGTACGGCGTCTTTGCCTCGGGCGTGCCGGGTACCGTGGACGGCCTGTTCGAAACCCACAAACGGTTTGGCCGCCTGCCCTGGGCCGATCTTGTGGCTCCGGCCATTCTGCTGGCCGACAAAGGCTACCAGATCACCGAGCGCGAGGCCAAACAGCTGAACGAGGAAAAATTCACCTTTGCCAAAAACAACCGGGCAATCCCGCCTTTCGTGAAAATGGAACCCTGGGAGCCGGGCGACTGGCTGATCCAAAAAGACCTCGCCGGCACGCTATGGCACATCTCCAACCAAGGGCGTCGCGGGTTTTACGAAGGTGTCACCGCCGAATTGATCGTGCGCGAAATGGAGCGCCTTGGCGGGCCAATGACCATGGAAGACCTGAAAAACTACCGCAGTACCTGGCGCAAGCCGCTGGAGTTCGATTGGCGCGGGGTACACATCATCAGCATGCCGCCGCCCAGCAGCGGGGGCATACTTTTGCAACAAATGCTCGGAATGCTCGGCGATGCCGACCTGAATGCCGAAGGTTTCCATTCCGCCGCCGCCGTGCACCGCATGGTCGAGGTCGAACGTCGGGCCTACGCCGACCGGGGCGAGCACCTCGGCGACCCCGATTTTTGGGCGGTGCCTCATGCCGGACTTGTCCGTCCCGACTACCTGAAAAACCGAATGGCCGATTTTTCGCCCGACAGGGCGACACCGAGCAAGACCGTTCGGGCGGGCATGCCCAAAACAAGCGAGGAAACCACCCACGTCAGCATCGTGGACGCGGAAGGCAACGCGGCGGCGGTCACCACCACGCTCAACGATTCCTACGGGAGCCGGGTGGTGGTGAACGGCGCGGGATTTATCCTGAACAACGAAATGGACGACTTCAGCGCCAAGCCCGGCGCGCCCAACCTGTACGGGGCCATCGGCGGCAAGGCCAACGCCGTGGCGCCCGGCAAACGCCCGCTGAGCAGCATGACCCCCACCATTGTCGTCGAAAACGGCCGGTTGTCGCTGGTGGTGGGCACGCCCGGCGGCACCACCATCCCCACCTCGGTTTTTCAGGTGCTGCTCAACGTGTACGCGTTCGGCATGCCCTTGCCGCAAGCCGTGCACGCCAAACGGTTCCACCACCAATGGCTGCCCGACGAAATCCAGATCGAGGAGGGCGCCCTGCCCGACGAGGTGCTGAAAAAACTGGAAGCCATGGGCCACGCGTCGAAGGTGCGCACGCCCATCGGACGGGTGGAGGCCATCCAGCGCAGGTCCGACGGGCGTTTGCGCGCCGTGGCGGACGACCGGGGCGATGATGCGGCGGGCGGATTTTGAGATGTTTCTCACCGCGGAGGCGCGCTGAGAGAATTTTTTCACCGCAGAGACGCGGAGGCGCGGAGTTAAAACGCAGAGTGTTTATGGTTTTGGAAGAGAAAACAACTGAAATTATGGACAATAACCCAATTAATGAAATTACAGGGGTAATACTGGATGCGTCCGTAGCCGTCCACAAACTCATGGGACCCGGTTTGTTGGAGTCGGTGTACGAACTGTGCCTGATGAAAGAACTTGAGTTGCGCGGACTTGATGCACAGCGTCAGGTGTCCATACCATTGGTTTACAAAGGCTTCGAACTTTCAAAAGAATATGTGATTGATTTGCTGGTCGAAAATAAAGTAATTGTCGAGATAAAAGCGGTTGAGGCACTATTGCCCATTCACGAAGCCCAACTGATCAGTTACCTCAGGTTGGCCGACAAAAGAGTAGGCCTGCTTATAAATTTCAATGTACCTGTCCTCAAAAACGGCTTCAGGAGATTCGTAAACAACTTTTAATATCACTCCGCGCTCTGCACAAAAAAACTCTGCGTTTCAACTCCGCGCCTCTGCGTCTCCGCGGTGAAAAAACTCTGCATGCGTCTCCGCGGTGAAAAAACTCTGCATGCGTCTCCGCGGTGAAAAAACTCTACGCGCGTCTCCGCGGTGAAAAAACTCTGCGCGCGTCTCCGCGGTGAAAAAACTCTACGCGCGTCTCCGCAGTAAAAAACACGACGCGTTGCGCCAATCGGCCAAACGGCGACTTTTTCACTTGGGCAGCGGCACCGACACATAATTCATCTTTACCTTCGGCTTCTCAACAATGCCGTTTCTAAATATGCCGAGCCGTTTTTTTACCCTGCTTTTGTGCGGCGCTGCCGTCGCTGCCGGTGCGCAAGACCTGCATTTTTCCCAATTTTACCACAACCCCATGCACGGAAGCCCTGCCCTGACCGGGGCGTTCGCGGGCGACTTTCGGGCGATGGGCCTGTACCGCAGCCAATGGGCCAGCGTGCCCGTTTCGTACACGACGGTAGCCTTGGGGGCGGACAAAAAAATGCTGGAACTCGATGGGAATACGGTGGCCGCGGGGCTGTTGGTACAACACGACAAGGCCGGCGACGCGGGCCTGACCTGGACGCAGATGGGATTGTCCGGCAGCGTGAGCCGGGCGTTGAATGCGCGGCACACCATTTCCGTGGGCATCGGCGCGACGCTCGCGCAACGCCGGTTCGACATCTCCGGCCTGAAGTTCAGGCGGCAGTGGACGGGCGATGTGTACGACGCGTCCCTGCCGAACAACGAGACGTTCGACCAATCCTCGGGCATGGTGCCGACCTTGTCGGCGGGTCTTGGCTGGCGGCTGACGATGCCCGACCCCCGAACCGAGGCATCTGTGGGCATCGGCGCGTTTCACCTCAACCAGCCCACGGTCGGTTTCCGGGAAGATACCCCGGAGTCGCTGCCCATGCGGTTTTCGGTATTGGCAAATTCCACGGTTCGGTTAAACCAAAACCTTGATTTGGTCGTTTTCGGCGAAGCCTGGCAGATGGGAACCGCGCAGGAAACCCTGCTGGGCGGCGGCGCCCGGATGTGGCTGGCGCCAAACGAACGCGCCCTGCGGTTCACGCTTGCCACGCGTTTGGGCGATGCCCTCATCCCGGCGGTGCAGTACGAGTTCGGCGACTGGACGGTCGGCCTGAGCTACGACTGGAACACCTCCGATTTTGAAACCGCCACAAACGGGCGTGGAGGCATGGAAATCGCTGTGGTGTACCGTGCATTGCCCGTGCCGCCGCCGAAGACGTTCAAATCGTGCCCGATCTTTTGACCCGATTGTACCAACCATAAAATCCGTTTATGCAAAAAATCCTCCAGCGATTTTTCCTCGCTTTGGCCAATACAAAATCTGCCTTTTTCTCCCATATTACCCCCTTGCTTCCGGTTTTGTTGCTGGTTGCCGCTATGCCGACGGCATCGGGACAGTCGCGCCGCGCATACCTGCGGGCGGGCGACGAGGCTTTTGAACAAAAAAACTACGGCGTGGCGCTCCAGCACTATTCGATGGCCTTGGAACGCAAGCCCGACGACGATGCGGCGATGTGGAAATGCGCCGAAAGTGCTCGCCTGATTCATTCGTACGCGCTTGCCGAAACCATGTACCGCCGCCTGGAGGAAGCGGAGGACGAGAAACGCAAAAACCACTTGCTGGCGTACCGCTTGGGCGAGGTAGTCCGAAGCCAGGGCAGATACGAGGAGGCGGCTGCGCACTTCGAGCGATTTTTGGCCGGGCAACCCGATGCTGATGTGGCCGATCAGGCACGAGCAAATTTGGCTGCCTGTCGTTGGGCACAGCAGCAGCCGGGCGGCGCGGTGGAGGTGACGAACGCGGGCAAGGGCATCAACAGCCCGTTCAGCGACTTTGCGCCGTTCATTTCCGGCGACACGCTTTTTTTCTCGTCGTACCGGTTCGATAAACGCACGGCGAAGGGTCAGCCCAAGACCAAACTGACCAAGGTCATGTTTTCGTTGAACGAGGGCCGCGCCCGCGAAGCGACGCGCGCAGTGCCCTCGATTGACTCTGCCCATGTGGCGCATACGGCGTTTTTTGCCGAAGGCCATTTCCTGATGCTCACCTTGTGTAAAAACCTGAACGCTTCGGACATTCGCTGCGAACTCTGGCTTGCCGTGCAAGACATCCGCAAGCGCTGGGGGCCGCCGGTGCGCCTGCCGGAACCGGTCAACCTGCCGGGCTACACCAGCACCCACCCCTCGGTGTCGTTCGATTCGCTGACCCAGCAACTGACCCTGTGGTTCGCCAGCGACCGCCCCGGCGGCAAGGGCGGCCTCGATCTTTGGGCCATGCCGTTGGACACCAACTGGTTTTGCCCCTGCAACGTGCCGGTGGACAGCCGAAAGCCCCTGCGCATGCCGGAATTTGAGGACGCGCCGGTAAACCTCGACCTGCTTAACACGCCGGGCAACGACGCGACGCCGTTTTTCCACGAGTCTACGCGCACCCTGTATTTCAGTTCCGATGGGCGCGAAGGGTTCGGGGGGTACGATATTTTCCGATCCAGGATGACCGATGCGGCGTTCGGCGTGCCGGAAAACGCCGGCCCGGGCCTCAACTCGAGCTACAACGACCTGTACTTCACCCTGCGCCCCGACGGGAAGAGCGGCTATCTGAGCAGCAACCGCACCGGGTCCCAGTACCTCGACGAGACCAACAAGGCATGTTGCAACGACATTTTTTCCGTGCGTTTTCCCACGCCGCCTAAAGACTCCACGCCGACCGCAGAGGCGAAAACGCCCCCCGACCCGCTGCGCCCTATCGAGCGCCCGATGATCCCGGTGGAGCAACTGCAGCCCAAAATGCCGGAGGCGCCGCCGCCCGTGCTGGCCGATTTTGTGGGGCTGCCGTTGTTTTTCGACAACGACGAGCCGGACAAACGCACCCAGCGTACCCGCACCAACAAGAATTACGTAGAGACCGTGCAAGCGTACCTCGAGCGCCAAGCCGAATACCGGGAGCGGTTTTCCGCCGGCCTTACCGGTCCCGCCCGCGATGCCGCCGAAATGTTGATTGACAGTTTTTTTGACACCGAAGTGCGGCGCGGGTACGAGCGGCTCGACCAGTTGTGCGAACTGGTACTGGCACGACTGAAAACCGGCGAGCCGGTGGAGGTAGTCATCAAAGGGTTCACCAGCCCTCGCGCGGAGAGCGCGTACAACCTTGCGCTCGGCAAACGCCGTATCAGCAGTGTGCGCAACTACTTCGATGCATACTCCGACGGGGTGCTCGGGCCGTACATCGAATCCGGCCTTTTGAAAGTGTCAGAGGCCAGTTTTGGCGAGACCACTGCCCGCCGCGGAATCAGCGACGACCTTCGGGACGAACGCAACTCCGTGTACCATCCGGATGCCGCGCGCGAGCGGCGGGTGGAAATTGTGGAAATTCGCGAGCGGCGTTAATAAAAATCAGCGGAAAAAAAATTTTGACGATTCGAAACCCATTCGTTTAAATTTGCCCGCAAACAAAACTCAGCATGGAGGTCCCTGACCGCTTTGCTTTTTTTTCAAACCAATACTATCCTTGCCTTGGCCAAAAAACGAGTTGTCAAAGATTACGATGCCCTGCCGGAAGACATCATCCGCCTGGTGAAAATGCGCTACCCGACCGGCTTCGTCGCCTCCTTGGTTCAATACACCAATCAAGAGGGAAAACTTGTTTCGGCCTTGCCGTTCGAGACCGACGACATGTATTATCTCATCCGCATGACCATGCAGGAGGCCAAACGGATCGTCAAAGAGGACGAGGACTATGACGAAGATGGCGTGCTGCGCGAAGATTTCGGCGACATCGAAGTCGAATCCGAATTTGACGGCGCCGGCGAAGAGGACGAAGACCTGGACGACGGCATTTCCGAGGAAGACGACCACATCATCGTCACCCGCCGCCGCGGCGACGATGAGGAAGCGGAAGACATTCCTGACGATACGGAATTCTGATTTCACCTGGGTTTTTTGTCATTTTGAAAAAATCCGTCCGCTCTACGATGGCCTTTTGGGGCAAAAACACTCGTAGAGCGGACGGATTTTTTCAAAATGACAAAAAACCGGCATCTACGGGTTACCTCCCGCTTGCGAACTGCACAAACATGGCAAATACCGATTGGACAGACGAGGCGCTCATCGCCGGCATACAAGCCGGAGGGAGCGCACGAGAGGAGGCGCTCAAGCGCATTTACCTGCTGCCGGGGTTGCGGGAGACCGTCATACGCCATATACTGGAACACGGCGGCAGCCGCCAGGATGCTCAGGACATTTTTCAGGAATCCCTCATACTGCTCGACCGCAACATGCGCGAAGGCCGTTTTGAGGGAAGAAGCGCCCTGAGCACCTATTTCGTGGCCATCGCCAAGTGGCGCTGGGTGACGGTGCGCCGCCAACAGGGACGCTACACCGACATCGCCCCGGCGCACTACGACGCGGAAGTGGAAAGCCCGGAGGCGGAAGCCATTCGGACCGAGTACCGCCAACTGTTTCAGGAGGCGCTCGGCCAGATCGGCGAGCGGTGCCGCGATTTGCTCCGACTGTACCAAATGGACCACTCCATGGAGGAAATTGCGCGTATGATGCAGTACGGCAATGCCGACGTGGCCAAAAAAGAAGCATACCGGTGCCGGATGCGCTTTCGCGAACTGCTGGAAAACAACCCCGCCTTCGCTGCCCTCCGGGAATCGTAACTCGTACCTCAAATTCGTCTTCGATGTCTCGTTTCGATCAAATAGAACGCTACCTGCAAGGGCGCATGCCCGCAGAAGAGTTGCGGGCCTTCGAGTCCGAACTGGCCACGGATACGGAACTGGCCGCCCTCGTCCGGCAACACCGCCTCGAGCGCTACGGGATGGAACTGCTCGTGGAGCGCGACCTGCTTGCCAAGATGCAGGCCTGGGACCGCGAAACGGAACTGTTCCAGCAGGTACAGCCGCGCCGCGCCGTGCTGCGCCCCATGACCTGGGTACTGCGGGCCGCCGCTGTGCTGGCGCTGGCGGCGTTTGGATACTGGCTGCTACGCGACACGTCCGCCACTTCCACCGAACCACCGTCGTCAATTGTCCGCACCAAACCGGAGATAAAACCCCGAGTGCCCACCGTGCGCAAGCGTCAGCAGCCCATCCCGCAACGGGAGGACGTGCCCGCAGAAGCGCCCCTCGAAGATGTGGCACAGCAAACCCCCGAAGAACCGGCCCCGGCGCCCATTGAGGAAATGGCCGATGGAGAAGACCTCGACTATGCCGCTCTGGCCGACGAGTTTTTCCGCGAACGCGATTTCGTGGCGCCTACCAGCAGCAAAAGCGGCGCTACGGGCTACGACCAGGCGCTCAAAAATTTTCAGGACGGGAAATACAACGAGGTCATTTCCAAAACGATACCCGACGGTGGCGCCAATGCCGTGGAGCAAAAAGAACTGCTGGCGCTTGCCCAGTACAAAAGCCGCCGATACGCCGATGCAGCCACCACGTTCCGTGGAATCATGGCCGCCGGCCAACAACCCTACGCCCAACGCGCCGAGTGGGGGCTTGTGCTTGCCCTGTTGCAGGAACTGCCCACGCGAAAAGGCGAGTTTTATCGGGCGCTGACCGATATCCTTCGCGACCCGGAACACATGTTTTATTCGAAGGCGAAGCGACTGGAGGAGCGGCTTTGAGGAATAGTGCGGAAAAAGTGTCACAGAGGCTCACAGAGTTTAAGAGGACACAGAGGTTTTCCCATCGTAGATCGGACGGATTCCTACGGAATGACAAATCTCTGTGACCTCTTAAACTCTGTGAGCCTCTGTGACACTTTCCACTCTACCTCGGCAGCACCCGGAACTCCGTGCGGCGGTTTTGCCCGTGCTGTGCATCGCTGCACTCCACGCCGTTGCCGCAGTGGTTGATGAGTTGCGATTCGCCGTAGCCGTGGTATTCCAGCCGCGAGCGCTTGATGCCCCGTGACACGAGGTAGTCCACCACGCCCTTGGCCCGGCGTTTGGAGAGATCCAGGTTGAACGCGTCCGATGCGCGGGAGTCGGTGTGCGCGTTGATCTCCACGCGGATTTCCGGGCGTTTGAGCATCAACCGCAGCAATTTTTCGTCAATGACGGCCTGTGCCTTGGCCGTGAGGGCATCGCTGTTGAGGGAGTAGTAAATCGGCAGCAGATTGAAATCCAACAGGGAACATTCGATTTTCCGCCATTCGTATCCGTCTCCGGCGTTGGCGTTGCTCCGGTCTTTCACCAAAAACACTTCTTCGCGGACTACCGGGCTTACCTCCACGGAGTCCACCCGGGTGTCCTGCACCAGTACGCGTTTCTGGACCGTGGTGTACTCCGCCGGAATTTCGATTTCGCGCACGGTGGCGGGCGTCTCGACGACCTGCCGTTTGATGACTTTGTAGCGTCCGTTGTCAGGCGTTTGCCGGACATAGCCGGGGGGCGTCACGATTCGTTTGACCGGAATTATTTTGGTGACCGCCGGGTGCTGCACATAGCAGATCACGTCACAATCCCCCGGCACGGGCGATTTGCAGCCGTCTATGGGGGGGCGCGATTCGAAACGCGCGTACGCGGGCTCGATCTCGAATATTTCGATCGTATCGAGGGTTTTTACCGGGATGAGCGAAAACGTGCTGTACGGTTCTTCCACCAGAAGGGTGTCGTACACATCGCGGTACACCGCCGGAACATACTCGAGCCGTTTGGATGCCTCTTTGATCAGCACGCGCTCTTCCACCGTTTTGTACACTGCCGGCACCACTTTGTACTGCATGTAAGCCGGCGTGGTCACCACTTTTTCCACCTCCTTGACCTCCTCGATCGGGCAACGGATATAGCACATGCCAGGCTCGGGGTTGGCGGGGTAGTTTTGGGCGGAAAGGGAAACGACGGATGAAAATGCAAAAAGTAAAAGGAAGGAGGGAAACCGCATTATGAAAATTTTGAAAGATTAAACTGCTTGTTTTGACGAATATCAGATGTTCGAAGGCTGCTCTCACTACCAACCGGCGGCGAAAATGAGCGCGTAAAACTAAAGACACTTGCCAAACCGGAAAGGATGTTTTCTGCAAAATATCGGCAAATTTCTTTTCAGGGCATATTTTTGGCCTTGAGTAGGTGGGTAGGGCAGGGGGCGTGATACCATAATGGCGATGAACTCAAAGATATCCAACCCCAAACCGCCGCAACAACCAGATTATGGCCATATCATCCAGAATCCGCGTGATGATCTCCAGCCGGTGCAATGCTTTGTTTCCGGCCAAAACCGGACGTAAGATGTCTGACATACGCCGTGATCTCAAGCAACGCATCGAGTCTGTGACACTGTTCGAGGAGCCTTTATTCGAAGTATGGATCAATGAAGATGAGCCGCCCCAAGGTTTGAGTTGGGATATTTGGGATGTCTGTTTGCAGGCGGTACAAGACTGCGATATTTTGTTGGTGCTGTACAACGGCGAGGCAGGATGGGCACAGCACGAGGAAGATATCGGTATCTGCCATGCAGAACTGCAAGAAGCATTGGCTTATGCTGCCGCCAAGATCCGTGCCATTGACCTTGGGGAAACAACAGGTGAAGACGGCACACCGGTATCCGGTGTAAATGCGCGTTTTCGGGAATACTGGAGCCAGCATTCCATATTTACAGGACAAAAAGTCGCCACAGAAGCAGAATTGTTTGAACAGGCCGATCATGCGCTTTTCAATGCTGTTCTAAAGCTTACCCAAGCAGGGGTGCAGGATGCCGGACGGGGACGGTTCCACAGCGGAGCGGCCCTCGATTGGTCCCGACTGAATTTTGATCAACGGGCGAATGCCATGAAGGCAGTTGTCCGGAATGCCATCAAGGGCCGGAATGGCAGCGTAATCGAGTCGGAAGTGCTTTTTTCTCGACTACTTGGCAAAAAAATCCTAACGGTTTGTCATGCCATTCCAGCGCCCCTGAGTGTCGGCGCTGCGCGAGAAATGGTGGGGCAACCATTCCTGCATGACCACGAATATGCGGGCTATCTGAACGCCGAACAGGTAGGGCCGGTGCACATAATTGCCTGCCATAAAAACGCTACCGAGGCCCAAGCCATCAAAATGCTGGGCTTCCCCGATGCGACGGTGGTACACGCCCCTTTTGGTATTTACGTGGCAGATCCTATTCAAAAAGTACAATTCATGTTTCTCACCAACTGCCGGGATGATGCCTCTACACGCCAAGCCACCAAACGCCTGTTCGATTGGCTGGATCAGACCGGCGAAGTCAACTTGTTTGTAAAACGGGCTGAAGCACGCGCACGCATCGTTCAAGTGATCGCAAACGAATCCGGGCCTGTGTAGTTCGGAATGTCAAGAATTATCCCACGTCTGCATTTGGAACTGAACCGTTGTCCGCGCATGTTTGCCCCCTGTTTCAAACGACGAACACTATGGACACCACCTTCACGCTTCGCCCTTGGGCCTTCGACGACCTGCCAAGCCTCGTGCACTACGCCAACAATTTCGAAATCGCCAAAAACCTGACCGACAAGTTCCCGCATCCCTACACGGAAGAGCACGGTAAAAATTTCATCGGCTATGCCATGAAGGGAACACCGGTTCACATTTTTGCGATAGACATTGACGGACAGGCCGTTGGCGGTATCGGGCTGCATCATCAGGAAGACATTTACCGCAAAAACATGGAAATGGGTTACTGGCTGGCCCAACCGTTTTGGGGGAAGGGCATCATCACCCAAGCCATCCGGCAGATGGTGGACTACGGCTTCGAGACATTCGATATCACCCGGATTTTTGCCCGGCCATACGGGACCAATATCGCATCACAGAAAGTGCTCGAAAAGGCCGGGTTCACGCTCGAAGCGCGGTTTGAGAAAACCATTTTCAAAAACGGGGAATTTCTGGACGAGTTGATTTATGCGGTGCGGCGGAAAGGGTGGGCTAAAATTTGATTTTCATAGCGGCATGATCAGTACAGGGTTTGTTGCGTGGTGAAGCGGCTGGAGCCGCGCTCCAGCGTGATCAGCAGCGGAAAAGACTTGATGAACCGTAGGCTGTGTGCGCAGTCGTTTTTGTACTGGAACAGCACCTGGTAAAATCCCGGCAGCAGATCGGAAAAATCCAGGATCGTTTCCCGCTCGAAGGACGGAATGACGCGGACATCCGCACCGCGCAGCACGTCCCGAAGCAGGATGCGCTGCGGGCGGCTGCCGGCTTCCGGCAAAACAACGCGAATACCCTGTGCATTGACCCCGTTGAGGGGCACCAGCGAAGTGTCGTCTTCGCGAATTTTCCCGCAGGGCAACGAGCCATTTCCCGGGCCCAGGTTTTCGCCTATGCCGGATATGGCGGCGGTGACCCGGCATGGGCCTGTTCGCAAATCCACGCCGTCGAATGCCGACGAAGGGCACGGGCTGGTATCCGACGCGTGCAGCGTGGTGGCAAACCCTCTGCCGCCATCGGGCAGGTGGTACACGCGCTTGTCGGAGAAGTTCTGTTTTTCCCGCACGCGCTCGTCGTCGTCCCAGCCGGAGAATTCGTTGCTGTCCTCCAATTCGAATACCGTGCCCGCCGGGTAGCGCATGAACGGGACGTTCAGTACAAGTCGGATGGTGTCCATCGCATGTTTTTTCAAGTTGCCTGCCGTTTTCGGCTCGAGGCAAAAGTAGCCATTCCCGGTATCGAGCAGCCCCAAACGTTACGGTTTTCTTAAAAAACCGAACCCTTGGTTACCCGTTCCGGGCGGCCCGCACAAAACAGCAAAACCGATATTTATCGCAATTCAAAAACAACTGTCGTTATGAAAAATCTGATTTTGCTTCTCATCGCTTTCGCTTGTGTCGGCACCCTGAACGCTCAACTGACCGGCATCGGTTTCCGCCCGATCTTGACCCTCTCGAACTATGGCCTGGCCAATGACCTCGATGATAACTACGATGCCAACTACCGCGTCGGCGGCGGCGCGGCCATCTTTGCCGAGTTCAACCTCGGCAACCGCTTCACGTTCCAGCCCGAGATCGCGTACACCATGCGGGGCGCCAACATGAAGAGCGAGAGCAACCTCTACTGGGAAGGCCCCGCTTTCGGGTACCCCGCCGACCACCGCGTCGAGGAGGTCCGCCAGTACGAAACCCTGCACTACCTCGATATTCCGCTGATGTTCGAATTGAACTTTGGCGGCGGCAACCTCGGCGCGTACGTCGCAGCCGGCCCGGCTTTTTCCTTTGCGATCAGCAACGGCCAGGGCCTGGAAGAACTCACCCTGTCAAAGCCCGGCGTAGAGGAAGGCGCCCGCACGACGTTCACCGAACGTTCCGAATATGTCATCGAGATGGGCAACGGCAAAAACGACGACTACAAGGCCGGCGATTTCAGTTTCAATCTCGGCACCGGACTGGCGTTCATCATGGATCAGGGCGAAATCGGCCTCGACATCCGCTACGTCCACGGTTTCCGCAACATTGACGTGGGCGGCATCAAAAACCGCGGCTTCCAGTTCGGCGTGTCCTACACCCACTACTTTGGAAATTAAACCAGTTTCGAGTTTCGAGTTTTGAGTTTCGAGTTGACTCGAAACTCAAAACTCGAAACTCAAAACTCAAAACTAAACAACATGCATTGTCCAAACTGCGGCCATACGGCGCAGCCGGGTCTGGCGCGCTGCGGCCATTGCAACTACAAACTCCCGGAAACGGCCCTGCCGGGTTCGGCTTGCGGAACCGGTAAAACCGCCTGCTGGAACTGTTCGCACCCGAACGACACGCACGTTCTGAACTGCGCAGCCTGCAACGCAAAAACCGAACGTCCGCACACGTTTTTGCGCTGCGCGCAACTAAACACTCCACACTCGAAACTCAAAACCGCCTAGCGTCATGACGAGCAAAAGTATCAACCCGATGTTTATTTCCGCACTGGACATCCTGACCGGAGCGCTGGGCGTGTTCATTATCCTGAACTTTCTGAACACGCGGATGAGCACCAACAACCCGCCGCCAAAACCGGAACCGGTGGTCGCAAAAGTGGAAAAGCCGGTCAAGCCGGAAGTCAAAAAACCGCAACGGCGGGAATACGCCCAGGCCAAGCCCAAGCCCGTTAAACCTGCTCAACCCGCTCAACCCGTTAAACCTGCTCAACCCGTTAAACCCGCTCAACCCGTTAAACCTGCCGAACCGACACCCGCGCAGCAACTGCCCCCAAGCCCACCACAAGACCCCGTGGCGGTGGACCTGATGAAGCAGACCAAGGGCGACGTGACGCTGCTGCTCCAGCAAGAGGGCCTTGCCAAACAAACCGTGGAATTCATGTTGCGCCAAGACAACCAAACCTGGAAACCGAGCAGGGCCAGCAAGTACCAGAACGACGAGTTCCAGTACGAAAAAAGCCTGAACTATTTCTACCAGGCCAGCATCTTGCCGGGAACCTACGAAGTGCTGGTGCGTATCAAACGCCGCTCGAACGCCAGCTCGGGCCAGCCCTTCTCCCTGTTCGGCAAGATCATCCAGCCCGGGTACAAGAGCATCACCCACAACTTCGGCACCTACGCTGTGAGCGGCAGCGACGACTGGGTGCGAGCGGGCACCTTCACCGTGCTGAGCAATGCCATCAGTTTCAAGTCGGCCCTGCCCCCCGCCACCGCCACCTCGCCCACCGACGAAAAACCGAACACCCCCGTACAAGCCCCCAAGCCCGAACCCAAAAAAGTGGGCAAGTGGGGGAGGTGATTTTGGATTTACGATTCCCCTCAAAAACCGCTCATCACTCATCGTTCATCACTCATCACTTTCGAAGCCATGTTTTCTCAAAAAAATAGTCAACTCGCCTACAGCCTCGGCCTTACCCTCGTGACCATGCTGGTCGTCGTGGCCGGGTACAACTTTTCGCCGCAAGGCTCCACGTTGTCCACGTTTTTCTTCGCTCTGGGCGGTAAAATGCCCGACGGGATCATCCAGGCAGCCACGTTTTTCTGCTTTTTCGTGTGCCTGTTCGGCATCGGCGCCCTGAACAAACATGTGCAAAAGGAGGAATTCGCCTACACCGCCAAACTTTTGCCACAAACCGAACAGTACGTCCTGTACCCCGAGGACGTGAACCAGATCAAGTTAAACACCATCGAAGTGGAGCGCCACCTCGGCTCCACCCTGCTCACTGATCTGATCAAGCAGACTGCCACCAAGTTCCGCTCCAGCCACTCGCCGTCGGAATCGCTGGCCATCGTGGAAACGGTCAGCGAGATGAACCGCCGTACGGTCGAGAAGGAGTTCTGGATGATCAATACCTGTCAAAATCTAATCCCCGCTTTCGGGTTCTTGGGCACGGTGCTGGGAATGGCCGCCGCCATCCTGAACATGGGCAAGTCCCAGCCCACGGCCCTTGCATCCCCCACCGGCGCAACCGGTACTGCTCCCGCCGCCGTGCCGCAGGCTGCTATCAGCAGCGGCGACATCCAGGTGCTGATTGACAGCCTCGGTACGGCATTTTTCACCACCATCGTCGCCATTGTACTCGGCATCGTCGTGAACGTGATGATGAAAAAACTCGAAACGCGGGTGGACGACCTGCACACCGGCATGAAGCGCTACGTGGTGGAAAACCTGGTGAACCGGATTCAGACGGCCTGAGTACTCGTCTTCAAGTTCAACATGAGTCATCCCGAATTTTGAGCCAGACAAAAAAGCAGGCAATTTGAGATGGCCAAACGTAGGCGGTAGATCGGTATCGAAGCAATTCGGTACCGATTTCCTGTTCTATGGCACCAATATGAA
>Ga0268299_1001621_pt1 | contig 36341 bp, 32 predicted proteins | sample NOBtaG_FD_193484 | JGI IMG/M metagenome (GOLD analysis project Ga0268299, IMG submission 193484) | Activated sludge microbial communities from bioreactor in Nijmegen, Gelderland, Netherland - NOB reactor | ecosystem: Engineered > Bioreactor > Aerobic > Activated sludge | place: Netherlands... | reverse complement strand
CCGGCGACGTGGCCATGACCAGCCGTCAGGCCGTGCACGGCTCGTTCGCCAACACCTGTTCCGAGCCCCGGGTCACGATCAACTTCGGTTTCCACCGGCGCTCGTCGGTGCTCGGCGTCACCAGCGGCGGTGTCCACAACGAGATCGCGGTGTACGACGAGGCGCGGATCGAGCGGCGGTCGCGGGCGATCATGTGGGCCATCGACGCCCGGGCCCAGCACTTCCCCCACGAGGACCGCTACGTCTACGCCCCCTTCGCCGGACGGGAAGACGAGTTCCGCTGGGGGTCCCCGGAGGCCGCCGCCGAGCTGCGGGACTACAACCTGCTCGACCTCGGCATCTGAGCTAAACCTCCGATCGGTGTGACATATCAACATCGACGGAAGGCCGGCGGGAGGAGCGCCGCTGGGCCTGCTGGGGCATGATCTCCAACATGGTTCAACCGATGATCCCCGAAGCGATGGGCCGCGAGGCCGGGATCAAGGTGTGCGAGCTGATCCGGCGCCGGCCGGGCATGTCGGTGGAGGAGTTCCAGACGTACTGGAGCGAGGTCCACGGCCCGATCGTGTCCGAGCTGCCGGGGCTGCGGCGCTACGCCCAGTCCCACCCCCTGCCCGGCGGCTACCGCAAGGGCCCCCTCCCCTACGACGGGGTGGCCGAGCTCTGGTTCGACGACAAGGAGGGCCTGCGGGCCATCGCCGGCACCCACGAGTTCGCCCGGGCCAAGGCCGACGAGGCCAACTTCATCGACACCACCAAGCTGGTGGAGCTGGTGCTCGACGAGGTGACCCTGAAGGACGGGCCCATCCCCGAGGGTGGGATCAAATCGATCGGCTTCGTCCGCCTGCGGCGCGACGTGCCCCCACCGGAGGCCCACCGCTACTGGGCCGAGGTCCACGGTCCTCTGGCCGTGCCCATCCCCCAGCTCCGCCGCTACGTGCAGAGCCACGTGCGGGCCGGGGCCTACGGCACCGGCAAGCGCCCGGCCTACGACGGCCTCGCCGTCACCTGGTTCGACTCGCTGGACGACATGCGGGCCTCGGCCGCCACCGCCGCCTACGCGGCGGTGATGGAAGACGGGCCTCGCACGCTCGACCCCTCGGGCATCCCCACCCCCACCCTGCTCACCCGGGAGCTGGTCTTCGTCGACCGCTGATCCCGCCACAGGGCGCGGGCTACAGTCTCCGGTACGGGCCAGAGCAGGGATGTTCCGTTCGATGGACTATGAGGTCATGGTTGATGTGTCGACGTCGATGCTGGCCCTCGGCCTGATCGTCGTCGCCTTCGTCCAACTGCTCACCGGGGCCGCGTTCAAGCTGGGCCATGCCTTCCGATCCGGCGTGGAGCCGGTGCTCACGTCGATCCGGGCGTCGTCGCGCCTGTCGCGGGCGGAGCTGGCCGATCGCACCATGCTGGTGGCCATCGCCCTGGCCGTGGCCGGCACCGTGGTGCAGCGCTCGGTGGCCGGGGTCGTCCTGGTGGTGATGCTGTGGAAGCTCCGCCCCATGGTGCGCCGCACCACCCGGGAGGAGCACAAGCTGCTAGCCATGGCCGGCACCTTCTCCATCGACCTCGTGATCGGGTTCTACGTCCCGATGACGCTGGCCCAGCTGTTGCTGCTGCAGTACCTGTTCGCAGCGTCGATGGCGGCGGTGATGGTGGCCCTGTGCTGGCCCGCCGGCGGCGGCACCCTGCGTCGCCGGCGTCTGCAGCTCGCCCCCGTCAGGGTCTGAGCCGAGCCCCCGGACGCGCCGGACCCGGCGAGCGCCGGCGGCCGATCACCACACGCCGGGCACGAGATGCCAGCGGACGCCGCCGGCGTAGGACCGGTAGACCGGATCCCGCCCCAGCAGGCGCTCCTCGTAGCGGATGCGCACCACCTGGAACCCGAGGCCCACCAGCAGCACCACGCCGTTGGCGGTCGACGGGTTGCTGGCCACGTATCCCGCCTGGTTGACCAGGTAGGCGAAGTAGAAGGGGTGGCGCACCCAGCGGTAGAGACCGCCGGTCTTCACCCCCCGGTTGGCCGGCACCAACCCGAACGACCGGCCGAGGGAGAGCGACGCCCCGAGCTGCACCAGCACCCCGGCCACCTGCACCACCTCGCCCACCAGCAGCTCGCTGCCGCCGGCCACCGGCCGGAACCCCAGGGCGGCGAAGCTGCCGGCCAGGCCGGCGATCACGGCCAGGGGCGACCGATCGACCTCGTCGGTGTGACGGCGGGTGAACACCATCACCACCATGACGGTCTCGAACAGGCCCAGCAGGGCGACGCTCAGGCGGAACCCGTCGCGCTGCAGCGACACCACATGGGCGTAGGCGAACAGCAGGTACATGGTGCACACTGCGGTCCTGGACAGGAGCTGGCCCCAGTTACGCATCGCTCATCGCCTCGGCCAGGAACGAGCCGCGGGGCTCGAAGCGGAAGTTGGCGAAGTCACGGGCCAGCTCCAGGTGGACGTCGGCCTCGCCCCGCCGGTTCTTCTCCACCGACACCACCGTGCGGCGCCGGGCCTCGTCGAGGCGGGTCAGGTCGAACTTGAGGTGGTGGTCGGCCACCGCCGTGGCCTTGTCGTTCAGCACCAGCGCGACGTCGCACTCATGGGCCAGGACGTCGGCCCCCCGGAGGTGGTGGAGGCGCAGGCGCCCGACCTCGATCCCGGTGGCCCCGGCGGCGGCCAGCGCCACCACCGTCACCCGTCTCGCCACGGCCAGCTCCTTCATCGTCTCGACGGCCCGGGCTATCCGCTCGTCGCCCGGAGGCGCCCCGGCCACCGGCACCTTCTGCAGGTAGTCGACGATCAGCACGCCCCCGGCCCCGATCTGGTCGTCGACGAGCCGGATCAGCTCATCGGCGGTGGTGGTCCGCACCGACGCCGACAGCAGGCGCAGCATGGCGAGCGACCGCTCCAGCCCGGCGGCGGCGTGGCCGACGAGCGGGCTGCGGGCCATCACGTCGGCCATGGTGGCCGTGCCCAGCGTCAGCTCCCGGGCGGCGGCCCGGGCTGCGATCCGATCGGCTGGCTCCGCCGAGGGGTCGATCACGGCCAGCTCCTGCAGCAGCAGGCGGTGCAGGAGCGCAGCCTCGTCGTGCTCGTAGCAGGCGTACAGCACCGGCCGGCCCCGGCCGGCCATGTGGCGGGCCCACTGCAGGGCCAGGATCGTCTTGCCCACCCCTGGCTGGCCGCCCACCAGCACCAGCTCGCCCGGCAGCAGCCCCCCGTCGAGCACGGTGTCGATCGGCTCGAAACCGGTGGCGGCGGGGCCCCGGCCGTCGGGCACCAGATGACCCCGGCGCAGCTCGCCCACGAGGGTCGTGACCGAGCTGGCGGCCGCCGGGGCGGCCGTCGCTGAGATCGCATGGCTCCCCGTCATCAGAACAGCCTCAGGTAGCTGATGATGGCCGGGCCCAGGATCACGATCATCAACGCCGGCATGATGCACAGGCCCAGCGGGAAGATCATCTTCACCGGCAGCTGGTGGGCTCGCTCCTCGGCTCGGAACCGTCGCTTCTCCCGCATCTCGAGGGCCAGCGTGCGCAGCGTTCCGGCCAGGGGCGCCCCCAGGCTCTCGGCCTGGCGCAGTGCCAGCACCACCGAGCGGAGGTCGTCCACCCCGGATCGGCGGGCCAGGGCGTCCAGGGCGTCGACCCGGCGGGCGCCGAGCTGGATGTCCTGCAGCATGCGCCCGAGCTCCTGGGCCAGGGGCCCGCTGTCGGTCTGCACGATCCGGGCCAGCGCCGCCTCGAAGCCGAGACCGGCCTCCACCGAGATCGTGAGCTGGTCGAGCACGTCGGGCAGGCTGCGGGTGACCTCGTCGGCCCGGCGGTCGGCCTTGGCCCGCACCAGGAGGTCGGGCATGAAGAACGCCATCGCGGTGAATGCCAGCGCCAGCAGCATGTTGGCCGCCGTGGGCGCCGACACCACCCGCAGGGCGAGCACGGCGCCGGTGAGCAGCGGGGCGATGACCTTGGCCCCCAGCACCTGCTCGGGTGTGATCCGGCCGGTGAGACCGGCCCGGGCGAGCTGCGTCGCCTGGGCCCTGGACCACCCCACCGGGGTGAACCGGAGCAGCCGGTCGCCCAGGCCCCGGGCCAGGGGGGCGATGAAGCGCTCAGAGGCCGACCGGTCGAGCACGGCCTCCCGCATCGTGAGGTTGTAGGTGACGAGGTTCCGGTTGACCCGGCGGGCCACCTGGCGGTCCCCGGCCACAGCCCACCATCCGATGGGGGCCGAGGCGGCGAGGGCAGCGGCGGCGAGCCAGACGACTATCGGCATCGTGAGCGCTCCTTTCAGTCAGTACCGGTCGGTCAGTACCGGATGGCGACGAGCTTGCGGACCCAGACGAAGCCGGCGGCCATGCTGGCCAGGGCCCCGCCGAGCATGAGCCGGCCCAGCCCGGTGCCGGTCAGAAGCTCGACCGAACCCGGGTTGCGCCAGGCGATGAACGCGAACATCAGGAACGGCAGGGCCATCAGCACCCAGCCGGTGGCCCGGCCCTCGGCCGACAGCGACTGCACCTGGCGGGCCACCCGGCGACGGTCGCGGATGGTGTCGGCCACGTTGCCCAGAACCTCGGTGAGGTCGCCGCCCAGCTCCCGGTTGATGTCGATGGCCCGGGTCACCCAACTCAGGTCGTCGCTCTTCATCCGCCGGGACACGCCGGCCAGGGATGTGGTGAGGTCCCGCCCCACCCGCACCTCGAACATCACCCGCCGGAACTCCTCGGCCGTGGGCGACGGGGCCTCCTCGGCCACCAGCTCCAGCGCCTGGGGCAGGCCCCGGCCGGCCCGCAGGCCGCTGCTCACGATCGACAGGGTGTCGACCAGCTGGTCGGCGAAGCGCTGGCGCCGTCGAGCGGTGCGCAGCCGCACGTAGCCGACGATGCCGGAGGCCACCGCCGCCGCGATGGCGGTGCCGGCGATCAGCCCGGCCACGAGCGTGAACGCCACCGCGCTGGCCACCACCGCCACCAGCCAGGCCAGCACGAACTCGCCCGGCCGGAGGTTGATGCCGGCCGAGTCGAGGGCCAGATCCAGCTCGCCACTACCGTCGCGGCGGGCCACGAAGCGGTCGGCGGCACCGGCCAGGCGACCGTTCACGCCGGCCACCGTGTCGATGGCGCGGTCGGCCCCGTGGGCGGCGTCGAGCCGCACCCGCACCGCCGGGGCCATGGCCAGCCCGGCCACGATCACCAGCGCCGCCACCAGGGCGGCGATGCCGAGCGGGCGCAGCCAGGGCGAGCCCAGCAGCCCGGGATCCACCGTGACGGCGCCCAGCGTGGGCTGGTCGGCGGTGTTGAGCACCTGTGCCGGGGCGGAGCTGGTCGCCGACGGGCCGGTGGCGGCCACCGTGGTCTCGGCCGTGGCGATGGCACCCTGGGCCGCCACCGACACCACCAGAGACCGCCTCGACGGCGTGGCGCTGCTGTACGTGAGCTCGTAGCGGCTGGCCAGGCGGCCGGCGATGTCGGTGTAGAGGGCCTTCAGCCCGCCCACGTCGGCCGCGGTGAAGAACTGTCCGCCCACCGAGGCGACGGTCGACTGCAGGGCGACGGCGTCGGTGTCGGGCGACTCGATGGCGATGGCGTACACGGCGGCGCCGGCGGCGGTGAGGGCGGCCACCGCCTGGGGCTGGTCGGCCGACCCGACCGAGTTGGCCCCATCGGACAGCACCACCACGTAGGGCCGCTCGGCCCCGACGGCCTGCATCCGGGCACCGGCCAGGGCCAGGGCGTCCCACAGGGCGGTCTCACCGCTGGCCTCCAGGGCCGACACGGCCTCGAGGGCGGCCTGGCGGTCGGTGCCGGGCTCGGCTTTCACCTCGGCCGTCTGGCCGAAGCCGATCACGCCCACCCTGGCGTCGGGGGCCAGGTCCCGGATGAAGTCGCCGGCCGCCTGTTTGGCCGCGCTCAGGGCCGCGCCCTGCATGCTGCCCGAGGTGTCGAGCACCACCATCACGTCCACCGTGGTGCTGAGGGCGGTGACGTCGAGCGCCCGGGGCTGGCCGTTCTCGGTCAGGGCGAAGTCGGCCGCCGTGGGGCGGGCCTGGCCGATGCCGGCCGGGATCGCCACCTCGATGGTGACGGTGTCGCCGCTGCCGTCGGTGCCGGGGCCGCCGATGTCGAGGATCTGGATCTCGTCGGCCCGGCTCTGGGCCGCCGCCGGCAGCACCCCGGCGACCACCGTGCCCAGGGCGAGCGCCAGGCCGAGCCCGAGCGCCCGATCGACGCGGGGCCTCATCGCCGGCTCCGGGCCAGCGGGTCTGGTCCCGCCTGGAGCAGCCCCTCGGGGAGGGCGATGCCGAGCTGGTGCAGCTCTTCGGAGAACATGGGCCGCAGGCCCGTGGGCCGCAGGTCGCCGGCGAAGCGGCCCTCGTGGTCGAAGCCGGCGCCGTAGTCGAACTGGTAGATGGTCGACAGGGTGATCGTGTCGCCCTCCATCCCGTTGACCTCGGCGATCTCGATCACCCGGCGGGTGCCGTCGCGCAGGCGGGCCAGGTGCACGATCACGTCGAGCGCCGAGGCGATCTGCTCCCGGATGGCCCGTACCGGCAGGTCGAGGCCGGCCATCAGCACCATCGTCTCCAGGCGGGCCAGTGCGTCGCGGGGGGAATTGGCGTGCAGGGTGGACAGCGAGCCCTCGTGGCCCGTGTTCATGGCCTGGAGCATGTCGAGGGCCTCGCCGCCCCGGACCTCGCCCACCACGATCCGGTCGGGCCGCATGCGCAGCGAGTTGCGCACCAGGTCGCGGATGGCCACCTGGCCCCGCCCCTCCACGTTGGGAGGCCGGGACTCGAGGCGGATCACGTGGCGCTGGTGCAGGCGGAGCTCCACCGCGTCCTCGATCGTCACCACCCGCTCGTCGTGGGGGATGAACGACGACACCACGTTCAGCATCGTGGTCTTGCCGGTGCCGGTGCCGCCGCTGATGAGGATGTTGCGCTTGCCCCGCACGCAGGCGTCGAGGAACTCGACCGACAGCGGGGTGAGCGTGCGCAGGGCGACGAGGTCGGTGGTGCTGAGGGCCGTCTTGGCGAACTTGCGGATGGTGAGCATCGGCCCGTCCACCGCCAGCGGGGGGATGATGGCGTTCACCCGGCTGCCGTCGAGGAGGCGGGCGTCGACCATGGGCGACGACTCGTCGATCCGGCGGCCCACGGCGGCCACGATCTTCTCGATGACCTGGCGCAGGTGCTGGTGGGTCATGAACCGGCTCTCGGTGAGCACCAGACGGCCGCCCCGCTCCACGAAGATGGCGTCGTCGCCGTTCACCATGATCTCGGTGATGGTGGGATCGGCCAGGAAGGGCTCGATCGGGCCCAGGCCCATGATGTCGGCGGCGATCGAGTCGACCATCTGGGCCCGCTCCCGGGGCGCCAGCTGCTGCACCTCGGCCGCCAGGATCAGGTCGAGCTCCTGCATCACGTAGACCCGGATCTGGTCCTCGGCCAGGTTGGGGTCGAACAGGCGGCTGCCCAGCCGCTCGAAGAGGGCATCCTGGGCCCGGCGGCGCAGGCCCCACAGGGGATCCTCGGCCCGGGCCGGCCCGTCGCTCGGATCGACGTTGAACAGGTCGAGGGGGTTGGCGGCGCTGCCCGCCTCGGCCTTGCGCAGCAGATCTCCGATGCCCATCAGCGGTCCTTTCGCAGTCCACGGAACAGGGAGTGGCGGGCCGGCGCCCCGTCGGCCCGGGGGGCGAAGTGCTCGGCGATCTCGTCGAACGTGGCGGCCAGGCCGCCGCCGTCGCGCTCGATGGCCGGGGTGCCCTCGTTGGTCGACACGGGGATGAGCCGGCTGCTGGGGATCTGGAAGGCGGCCTCCATGCCCACCGCCGCCTCCACGTCGCCCACCGACAGGCCGACCTTGGCGTTCGCCCGGTTCAGCACGAACGTGCGGCGGGCGGTGGACATCCCGATCCGGTCGAGCGTCTCCACCTGGCGGCGCAGGGCCCGGATGGAGGGCACGTCGGTGGTCGACACGAGCAGCAGGTCGGTCGACAGCTCCAGGGCGGCCACGCAGGCCGGGTCGATCCCGCTGCCGGTGTCGATCACCAGGAACGGGAACTCCTCGGCCAGCGCCGAGATGAGCAGTTTGAGCTGATCGGTCTCGATGTCGTCGACCACCGCCAGGTCGTCCGGAGGCGACAGCACCCCCAGGCCCGAGCCGTGGACCGACAGGAACACCTTGAGGGCCGAGCGGTCGAGCGACAAGGCCTTCATGGCGTCGACCAGCGAGCGCTCGGGCTTCAGGCCGAGGGCCGAGGCGCAGTCGCCGAACTGGGTGTCGAGGTCGAGCAGGGCCACCTGGTTGGGCTGGCGCCGGGCCAGGCCGACAGCCAGGTTGGTGGCGATCGTGGTCTTGCCCGTGCCCCCCTTGGGGCTGAGCACGGTGATCACCCGGCGGCGCAGGCCGGGGGCGGTGCCGGCGGTGCTCCGACGCCGGGTGCGGGCCACCTCGAACACCCGGTCCAGGGCCTGGCGACGGTCGTCGGGGGCGGCCTCGTCGACGATGGCCTCGTCGAGCACGTCCCGGGCGCCGAGGCGGAGCAGGTCCAGAGCGAAGGCGGTGTCGACCTCCCGGCTCAACACCACCACGGTGGCCGCCGGGAAGCGGCGGTCGATCTCGGGCACGAGCTGGCGGGTCTTCTCGACCGACAGGTCGGCCCCCACGATCACCAGCTCGGGGTCGGCGGCGCAGATGTCGGCGGCGGCCTCGGCCGGATCACGCCACTGGTCGGACCACACCCGCCGCACCGCGGCCTGCTTGCCGTAGAGGGCGATCACCCGGCCCTCGAGGGTGGTGTTCGCCGTCGCCAGGGTGATGCCGCTCATCGTCGGACCTCCGCTGCCGTTCCGCCGCTCACAGTCCGGTCGTCCGCTGGGCGTAGACCGAGCCCCGGGTCTGCACCGGGTCAGCGGCGTCGGGCACCGTGTCCCGCTCGGCGGCCAGCCACACCTGGCCGAACTCGGCGGTGAACACCAGGCGCTCGGCGTCGAACGGCGTCACGGCCAGCGTCACGTACACCACGTCATCGGGGGCGGTGGTGAGCCGGTCGACCTCCTCGCCGTCGGCCTGTTCGGCCCCGATGGCCATCTGGTCCTGCACCATCTGCACCGCGGTGACCAGCGCCCGGTGGAGGATGATGTCGGTGCTGTTGGGGGTCTTGCCGTCCACCTCGGCCGCCACCGCCTGGGGCAGGGCCACCTCCTTGCCGTCGACGTTCACCACAGCGGTGCTGAGGTCGAACGGCTCGAAGCTGGAGAACACGGCCACCGTCTGGCCCGGCGCCAGCAGGCCGCCCACGGCCCGCTCCGGGTCGAGCTTGATCGTGACCTCGACCATGTCGTCGGGCACGGTCACACCGGCCTCCCGGTCGGCGAAGGCCGCCCGCTCCACCAGCCGGCTCTCGACCAGTTGCTCGCCCGGCACCAGGTCCACGGCGGTGACCCGACCGGCCAGGGCCGGCAGGCTCTCCACCGCGTCGGCGGGCCGGACCTTGGCCGGTACCTCCTCCACCGAGACGAACTGGTCGAGGTCCTCGGCCGGCGTACCGGCCGGGACGGGGCTGCTGACCACGTAGACCTGGACCAACTCCTCGCCGGCCAGGGCCCGGTTCTCGGCGCTGGCCACGTAGGCCACCAGTGAGATGGTGCCCACCACCGCCAGCACGAAGGCGACAACGACGCCGATGATCTTCCTGCTCATACCCCTTGTCCTCGCTCTCAGCCCGACGTGTCGCCGGGGACTGCTTTGAGCCGCTCGTTGCGGCGAGGTGACTCCGTGACCACGGTGTCACCTGCTGGTTCGGGCGCCCATGGGCGCTCCCCCTCGGCCCCGTAGGGCCTTTGGCCTGGGCCTATCTGGGCTCGCAGGCCTGGAAGCTGGCGGGGTCGACGCCGCAGATGGCGATGACCTTGGTGCCGGTGGTGCCGCCGGGCGAGCCGCAGCACGTGCCGGTGACGAGCCCCGGCGTGATCATCAGATCGAAGAACCGGGTGCTGTCGGCTCCGTTGACCTTGAAGTCCACCAGGCGGGCCCGGACCACGCCCATCAGGTGGAAGCGGGCGTTCGACCCCGGGTTGGAGGCGAAGTTGAACACCGGGAGCGTGAACAGGGTCCCGTTGGTCTTCAGCGTGGTGAGCTGGCTCTGGAGGCCGCTCAGAGCACCCGTGTCGCCCGGGTAGCAGTGGGGCTCGCCGCTGCAGCTGGTGACGGTGTGGTTCCCGAAGGAGACGGCCCCGGGGTAGCCGTTGAGCACCCAGTCCTGGGTGTCGGCGTTGGAGTTGGCCCCGCCGTCGAAGTCCACCGTGCCCCAGTTGCCGGGGATCGACGCCCCGCCGCAGGCCGTGGGCTGGTCCTTCGAGTAGCTGATGCGGACCAGGGTGGGGGTGGTGGGGGGGTTGTCGATGATCGCCCGGAGGGCGGCCGATCCGCCGTAGCACAAGCCGATGGGCCGCAGCCCGGTCACCGTGGCCGGCGGGCCCCACACGGCGCTGGTGACCGACTGGACGTTGTAGTCGCCGAGGCCGATCACGGGGGCGAACCAGGTGTCGGCCACCTCGGTGGCGGTGACGGTCACCCGGCCCTGGCTGGCGCTGTAGTCGAAGCGGGTGCAGCTCACGAGCGTCGCCGCCGGCTCGTTGGCCGTGAGATAGGTGCCGGCGGTGCCGGCGCAGCCGTTACCGCCCTTGGCGTAGTCCTGGGCGGCGGCCAGGGCGGCGGCATCGGTGGCCGGGATCAGGGCCCGGCGGGTGCGCCACCCGTTGCCCAGGTCGATGACCAGGGCGGCCATGCCCATGATCATCACCATGGCCAGGGCGACCAGGGGCAGGGCCACGCCCCGCTCCCGGTGCCCGTCCGCCGCGGTGGCGGGGCGGCGCGGGCTCGGCCCGCGGCCCGGAGTGGTTGTCACGCCTCGCACCGGAACACCGCCTGGCCTCGGAGGTTGGCTGTCATCGTGGGTAGCAGCGGGATGTTGACGGCGTCGGTGGCGGTCACCGTGACCGTGATCGACTGGCCCTCGCGGCCGGCACAGCTGGCGGGGGAGACCGTGACGGCGGGCCCCGACGTGAGCGGGATGCCGGCCAGGGCGGCGTTGACCCGGGTGGTCACCTGGCCGCTGCTGGTGGACGACAGGGAGGCGAGGCGACCCCCCTCGCGTGCTGCCGCCTCCACCGCCTGGGCCCGGTTGAAGGCGATGCCGAACTCCGCGATGCCGACCACCAGGATCACCAGCAGGGGCAGCACGAGGGCGAACTCGGCCATCACCGCCCCCCGTTCCCCTCGATGACGCGCCAGGCTCTCCTGTGCCCTGTCGGTACGGTTCTGCGAACGCTTCTTGGTGAACATACCCAGCCTCGTGATTCGAACGATTCAGGCGAACATGCCGATGGCTGAGGCGAAGAATCCTGCGATCGTTCCCCCCAGTGTGGTCAGGATGGTGACCGACGCGAGCAGCACGAAGAGCAGCAGGATCGAATACTCGGCCAGCCCCGCTCCCCGCTCCCCCGACCGCTGGCTATCGATGGTCTCCATACCTGGTTTCCTTTCTCTTTTCCCGGTACGGGCATCGGTGGCCCGGGGCCGGCGTCCGTGTGCCGGCCCCGGGCCTCCGACGTTCCGGGTCGCTCAGAGCGAGCCGTTGATGGTGGTGAAGACGCCGGCGATGGTGCCGCCCAGCGTGGTCAGGATGGCCACGCTGGCCAGGGCGATCAGGAACAGCAGCAGGGCGTACTCGGCCAGGCCGGCCCCCCGCTCCTTGTCCGCCGCCTTGCTCGACAGCCAGGTCTGGATGAACGTGACGAGGTTCATGATGTTGGGCTCCTACCCTCGGTGGTTGGTGACACCAGCGTGCCCCGTCGGCCCCCATCGGGTCGCCCCCCAAATTCGGTATTGTCGAGCTTCCAACCCGCCTCTTTCGGGGCCAATGTGGGTAGCAACTCCCGTCCATAAGGGCCAATAGATCCACGTTCTGGTCCCTCGGAACCATCCGGGAAGGCACTGCCACCCTTCGCCCCGCCACCGTGGTCGGCCGTACAGTCATGCCAGAGACAGCAGCACGAGAAAGCGGGAGCGGCAGTCGGTGGAAGTGGGGGCAACGAGACGACCGTGGCGGGCGTTGGCCCGCCGATCGGTGCCCGTGGGGCCCGGCTTCGTCGGGTTCTCGGTTGCCCTGGGCGCCCTGGCCTCCGGCATCCCGCTCGAAGCCAGGGCCGGCCTCGACGTCGAGCCCGCCCTGATCCACCAGATCGGCATCATCGGCGCCTCGCTGTTCGGTGCCACCGGCGCTCTGTGCGCCCATCGGGCGCTGGCCACCCGTGACCGCACGGTCGGCGCTCTCGCTCTGATCCTGTTCGGGCCGGGCGCGGTGTGGACGTGGTTGACCTTCGTGTCGGGTCCCCCGCCCGCCGCCGCCGATCAGGTTGTCCGACTGGTGTCGGCGGCGGTGGCGATCTGGGTGCTGGTACGGGGACTGAGGCAGGCCCGCTGGGTGGAGGTCTACTGCGGCCTGGGGCTGGTCGCCCTCACCGGCGCCGCCGGCCTCGCTCCCTCCCGCCCCGCCGCGGGCCACGGCAGCCTGTGCGAGGTGCTGCTGGCCGCGGTGGGCGCCATGACCTGCCTGTACGGCACGCTGGTGGAGATCGAGGTGGCCGAGCAACGGTCGACCCAGGAGCTGGCCGACACCCGCCGCCGCCTCACCGACGAGGTGGAGCGCACCGAAGATCTCCTGCACGATCTCCGCACCGGGTTGATGGCCATCGAGGCGGCGGTGGCGGCCATGGAGGACGACACGATCGGACCGCTACGGATGGAGGCGGCCCGGCTGCGGAAGCTCACCGCCGCCGCACCGCCCGCCACGCCCGCATCGCCCGCCGCCGGCCCGAGGTTCGATCTGGTGACCCCCGTGCGAGGGTTGGTGGAGCTGGCCCGGGCCCGGGGAACGGAGGTGGAGCTGCGGGCCCCCGGCGCGCTGTGGGTACAGGGATGCGAGGCGGAGCTCGTGAGCGCGGTTGAGAACCTGCTGGCCAACGCCGAGCGACACGGGCGCCCGCCGATCACGATCGAGGTCACGAGCAGGCCGGGTTGGGCCGAGGTGGCGATCACCGACCGGGGGCCGGGCATCGCCCCCGGCGTGGCCAGCCGGCTGTTCAGCCGGGGCGCCACCAGCCACCCCGACGGACACGGCATCGGCCTGTACCGGGCCCGGGTCGCCGCGACCCGCCACGGCGGCGAGGTGGTGTGCCGACCCGGCGCCGGCGGCTCCGGTGCCACCTTCGCCCTGCGCCTGCCCGCCCCGGCGCCGGACCGTTCCATGGAGGCGGTTTGACGGTCCCCGATCAGCCTTCCGTGACGCTGGTGGAAGACCACCCGCTCCTGCGCTACGCCCTCGGCGCCGCCCTCCGGGCCGCCGGCCTCGACGTGACCGAGGCCGAGGTGACGAACACCACCGGCTGCGAGCTGGTGACGGGCGTCGCCGCCCACCGTCCCACCACCGTCGTGCTCGATCTGAATCTCCCGATCGAAGGCGGCGGGTTGGGGCTGATCCCCGCCCTGGTCGCCCACCGCTTCCCGGTGCTGGTGCTCACCGGCGAGACCGACCGGGGCCTGTGGGCCGACTGCGTGCACGCCGGCGCCGAGGCCGTGCTGAGCAAGACCGAGGACCTCGACCAGGTGGTGGCAGCCGTCGTGGCGGCGTGCCAGCGGCGACCGGTGCGGGCCGTCGAGCGGGCGGCGCTGGGGGCCGAAGGCCGGCGCCGGGCCTGCGAGCGCCAGCAGCGGCTGGCGCCGTTCGACGACCTGTCCCGGCGGGAGCAGGCGGTGCTGGCGTCGCTCATGGCCGGGGCCGGGCCGGCCCAGATCGCCGAGCGCGACATCGTGTCGGTCCAGACCGTGCGAACCCAGATCAAGGTCCTGCTGCGAAAGCTCGGGGTCCGATCCCAGCTGGAGGCGGTGGTCAAGGCCAACGAGGCCGGCTGGCGCCCCGAACCCAGCCGAAAGTAGGAGCCTGAGCCACATCTGATGTGGCTCAGGCTCCTCAGCCGGCGGGGTGGACGCTCTTCGTGTTGCCTCCGCGCAGAGCGTGAGCACTACAGTGGGCCCGGGAGCGGTGTCCTACGGTTGGAGGCGGGGCTCGCGATGAGGCCGGCGGTTGTGGATCTGGTGACGTCGGCACTCGCCGTCGGGCTCGTGGTGGTGGCGTTCGTCCAGCTCGTCACCGGCCGCGGCCTCGGCCTGGGCTACGCCCTGCGCTCGGCCCTGGAGCCGGCCCTCAGCTCGATCCGGGCGTCGTCACCGTTGTCCCGGGCCGAGTTGGCCGACCGGACGATGCTGGTGGCGGCGGCCCTGGCCGTGGCCGGCACCGTGGTGCACCGCTCGCCGGTGGGGGTGGTGCTGGTGGTCATGCTGCTCGGGGCCCGGCCCCTGGTGCGCCGGGCCACCCGGGAGGAGCACAAGCTGCTCGCCGTGGCCTCGTCGTTCTCCACCGACCTCGTGATCGGGTTCTACGTCCCCATGACGCTGGCCCAGGTGCTGATGCGGAGTTACCTGTTCGCGGCGTCGATGGCGGCGGTGATGGTCGCCCTGTGCTGGCCGGCCGGTGGCGGGGAGTCCGTGCCCGGGCGGCGGTGGCGGCTGGCTCCGGTCACCGGCTGACCCGGGCCCGGGCCGCACGGCGGCCGGTGCCCCCCGGACGCGCCACGGGCGGCCGCCGGAGCGACCGCCCGTGGATCCTGCGATCAGGATCTCAGCTCGGGTTCATCCGGAACGACGGGTCGTGACGGCGGATCTCCCGGCGGGCGATCGTCATCTTGTGGACCTCGTCGGGACCGTCCGCGATCCGCAGCGTGCGCTGGTGGGCGTACATGTGGGCCAGCGGGGTGAACTGGGTGACGCCGGCCGCACCGTGGACCTGGATGGCCCGGTCGATGATCTTCAGCGTCATGTTGGGGATGGCCACCTTGATGCCGGAGATCTCCTGGGCGGCGGCCTTGTTGCCCACGGTGTCCATCAGGTGGGCGACGTGGAGCACGTACTGGCGGGCCTGGTCGATCTCGATGCGGGCCTCGGCGATGTGGTCCTGCACCAGGCCGTGCTGGGCCAGCAGGCGGCCGAAGGTGGAGCGTTCCAGAGACCGCTTGACCATGATCTCGAGCGCCCGCTCGGCCACGCCGATCGAGCGCATGCAGTGGTGGATCCGGCCCGGGCCGAGGCGGGCCTGGCTGATGGCGAAGCCCTCGCCCTCGCCACCCAGGATGTGGTCCTCCGGCACCCGCACGTTGTCGTAGATGACCTCGGGGTGGCCGCCCCGGTCGTGGTAGCCGAACACGTGGGGGTCGCGGCCGAAGCTGATGCCCTTGGTGGCCTTGGGCACCACGATCATCGACTGCTGGCGGTGGGCCGGGCCGTCGGGATCGTTCTTGCCCATCACGATCAGCACCTCGCACTCGGGGCGCAGGGCGTTGGACGAGAACCACTTGCGCCCGTTGAGGACGTACTCGTTGCCCTCCTTGTCGATGCGGAGCTGGATGTTGGAGGCGTCCGACGAGGCCACGTCGGGCTCGGTCATCGAGAAGGCGGAGCGGATCTCACCCTCGAGCAGGGGCGACAGCCACCGTTGCTTCACCGCGTCGGAGGCGTAGAGGTTGAGGATCTCCATGTTGCCCGTGTCGGGGGCGGCGCAGTTCAGGGCCTCGGAGGCGAAGTTGACCTTGCCCAGCATCTCCGAGATCGGGGCGTAGTCGTAGTTCGAGAGCTTGGTGCCCGGGGCCTGGGGGTCGAGGTGGGGGATGAACAGGTTCCACAGGCCCCGCTCCTTGGCCGCCGCCTTCAGCTTCTCCATCATCGGCGGCGTGCCATGGACGTTGTCGAGGGCCTCGTACTCGGCGTAGTACTCCTCCTCGTTGGGGTAGATGAAGTCGTCCATGTACGACTTCACCGCCTCCTGCATCTCCAGGCCTTTGGCCGTGAACTCGGGCATGGTGGGCTACCTCCGCGGTCTTTCTCGCACTGATGGCTGTGGGGCCGGTGCTCCTTTGGTAGCAGCTTCCGACCCTCCCGGTCGACTTCTACCACCGCCGGCGCCGTCCCCGGCCACACCCTGAGCGGATGGGCCGGGGCATCCGCTCAGGGCGTGGTGGTCGCCGTGGTCGAAGGGTCCGCTCCCCCACCGGGAGCCGGGGCCGGGGCCGTGGTGCTCTCCGGGGCCGCCCCCGCCGCCCCGCTGGTCGCCGGCCCGCTGGTTGCCGGTAGCGCTGTCGTTGTCGACAGCGATGTCATCGGCGGGGCGGTGGAGGCGGTCGTCGCCGTGGTGGCGGTGGCCGTGACGGCCCCCGGCACCTGCACCGGGGGCGGCGGTACCGGCTGACGGCGCACCGACCCGTCGACCTGCCCGTAGTCGAGCTGGAACAGCTGCCGGGGGTAGAGGTTGGGCACCGGCACCCCGTTGGCGTCGGTCGGCGGCACCACCTCGATCTCGTCGCCGCTGCTGTCGTCGTAGACGCGGACCGACCGGTCGCTCATGTCCGCCATGTCGTTGCCCACCACCAGCGGGCGGCCGTTCTGGTCGTAGAGCAGCACGGGCCCCACCGGGGTGCCGTCGGGCCGGTAGGCGTAGACGTTGAGCGCGGTCCCGGCCGAGGCCTGGGCCCCCACCGGGGGCAGGGGCGGGATGACCGAGCTGGCCGCCTCGTCGAACGCCGGGCCCGACTCGTCCGAGCGGGCCACCACGAGCGACAGCCCGAGCAGCACCACCACGATCCCGGCCAGGATCACCAGACCGGCTGCGATGCCGGCGGTGCGGGGAACCTGGAACCGGCGGGCCCGCCCCCAGCGGACCGACCACACGATCGCCGCCGTCAGCACGATGAGCCCCAGCCCGAAGCTGCCGAACAGCCGGGGCAGGAGGACAGGGCCGCCGCCCACGAAGGCGTCGCCACCGCTGGTGAGGGCGCCCAGCACGGCCACGGCCAGCCAGGCCCGGGCCACCCACCAGGCCGGGATCAGCTCGGGCAGGAACCCGGTGACCCCCTGGTACCAGCGGTGGCCGGTGACCCGGTCGGCCGCGTCGGTGACGGCCCGACCCAGGGCGTCGCCCGGCCGGTAGGCCGCCCCGGCCGGCCCGGGCTGCGGGGGCGGCCACCCATGCGGCGGAGGGGGCGGTGTCGAGGACGGCCCCGGTGGAGGTGGGGGCGGGGGCAGCTCGGAGCGGGAGGGAGCCGGCGGTCGGGGCGGCGGAGGCAGGGGCGGCGCTCCTGCGCCGGCAGCATCCGAACCCACGCCGGCGCCGACCCCCGCCCCCACCAGGGCCTGCCGGGCGGCCGGCCCTGCGAACTTTTCACCCGGCCGCTCACCGGCGACGGCCCCGGCCAAAAGATCGGGCGGCGAAGCCTCACCGAGGCCGGCGGCGGCCCGCAACTCGGCGGCGTAGCGCTGGGGCGGACCCAGGATCTCGGCCAGGGACGGCCGGTCCCGGCGGTGCGGACCTCGTGGAGGTGCGAAGCCAGGTCGTCCACCACGTCCTCCAGCTCGTCGGGCTCCAGGTCGTCCAGCGCAGCCCGGACCGCTGCCAGGTAGGCGGCGTCCCCCGCCGCCGGATCGGTCGTCGGGCCGGTCACAGGGGCAGCCACCGGGTCGGGACTCGTGGGCATCGGATCGGTGGGGTCGCTCATCGGGTCACTCCTTCCAGCAGGCCGTCGAGGGTCCGGGTGAACTCCGTCCAACCCTTCATCGAGGCGTGGAGCTGGTCCCGCCCCAGCTGGTTGAGGCCGTAGTACTTGCGGTGCGGCCCCTCGTCGGACGGCTTGACGTAGCTCGTGAGCCTCCCCGCCCGGTACAGGCGGCGCAGGGTGCCGTAGACCGAGGCGTCGCCAACGTCTTCCAGGCCCGAGTCCCGCAGGGTGCGGACGATGTCGTAGCCGTAGGCATCGCCCCGGTCGAGCACGGCCAGCACCGCCAGATCGAGCACCCCCTTCAAGAGCTGGCTGGTGTCCATCCCATCACCGTCCATCGCTGCGCCTCCGATCGCCGTGTGTCCACTTACGCTGCACACACTACCGCACAATGCGCAGTAGCAAGCCGCACCCCACCGTGCTCAGTTCTGCGCGACGGAAAGCGCGCCCCGCTCCCGGTCTGCGTCACGTTTTCCCTGGATTTCGAGGGTTTCGCGACGCAGATCGCCGCTGTGACGCGGTTTTCGTCGTGCAGGTCGGCGGGTCGACGAGGGCGATCAGGCCCGGACGGGTTCCCGGCCCCAGCCCTTGACCACGGGCAGGATCTCCCGGGCGAACAGCTGCATGGCGTCGGGCGGGCCGGGGGCCCAGGCGAAGTGGGTGAGGGCCGTGGACCCGATCCGCTCCTCCAGCGTGGCCAGCACCTGGTCAGGCGTGCCGGTGATGGCGTTGGCCGACGGGTGCTCGGTGTCGACGTCGTGGGCCGTGCCGGCGAACACCGTCTCCCGGGTGGAGTAGAAGCTCATGAAGTCCCGCACCCCGGCCTCGTAGGCGGCAGCCCGCTCCGGTGTCCACTGCTCGGCCACGCTGCCCCCGGTGAACACGTGGAAGTTCTTGCTCTCGGGGTCGTGCCCGGCGGCCCGGGCCGCCGCCGAGTAGCGCTCCCAGAAGGGGCCGAGCTGGGCCATCACCGGCGTCTGGAAGTGGAAGCCGGCCCGGGCCACCCGCTCGATCGTCTTGGGCCCGGCCGACGCCACCCACAACGGCATCGGCCGCTGCACCGGCTGCGTGGTCATCCGCACGTTGGGGAAGGTGAAGTAGCGGCCCTCGTGGTCGAAACGGTCTTCGCTGAAGCAGCGGCGCAGGATCTCGGCCGCCTCGAACGTGCGGCCCCAACGCTCGGCCGGAGGCACGGCGAAGGTGTCGAACTCGTCTCGGATGGAGCCGGTGCCGAGCACGAGGTCGAGCCGACCGTTGGACAGCAGGTCCACCGTGGCGATGTCCTCGGCCAGCCGCAGGGGGTTGTGGTAGGGGGCGACGATCACGTTGACCCCCAGCCGCAGGGTGGTGGTGCGGGCGGCGATGGCGGCCAGCAGCGGCAGGGGCGACGGGTTCCACTGGTTGGGGGCGAAGTGGTGCTCGCCCACCCAGAGGAAGTCGTAGCCCCAGCTCTCGGCCCGCACGGCCAGCTCCACCTGATCCCGGTAGAGGTCGGCCAGCGGGCGGGTGTCGCCGGCACGACGGATGACCGATCCCTGCAGTCCGACGTCCATGACCCCCGTTGTAGCACCCCACCCCGACCCCCGACTTTTCACCGAGGACGTCACCGGTGGCGGTTTCCATGAGAAGACCGCGGCGACCGCAGACTTTTCACCGTGGACGTCGCCGGTGACGGTCTGGATGAAAAGGCAGCGGTGGGCGAGGGGTGAAAGCCGACTAATCCGGTTGGCTTTATTGGGAATCGCTCGGTACGGTGGCTGGGCGTGTCCGTAGCCCTCGACCCACCCCCCACCTACCCGGTGAACCTGCTGCTGGCGGGCCGACCGGTGCTGGTGGTGGGCGGCGGCCGGGTGGCGGCCCAGAAGGTGGCGGGCCTGCGGCCGGCCGGGGCCCGTATCACGGTGGTGGCGCCCGACATCGGGCGCTCTCTGGCTGACGATCCGGAGATCACCTGCCATCTCCGCCCCTACGCCCCGGGCGAGGTGGCCGGCTACCGCCTGGCGATCGCCTGCACCGACGATCCGGCGGTCAACGCCACCGTGGCGGCCGACGGCGAGGCGGCCAACGTGTGGGTGAACTCGGCCGACGACCCGCCGAACTGCCACTTCTTCCTCCCGGCGGTGGTGCGCCGGCCGCCGATCCAGCTCGCCGTGTCCACCGGCGGCACCAGCCCGGCCCTGGCCGCCTGGCTGCGGCGCCGGCTGGAGGCCCTGGTCGACGCCGGCCGTTACACCGAGCTGGCAGCGCTCCTGGCCGAGGCCCGGGGCGAGCTGCGGGCCCGGGCCGGGTCGTCGGAGCACGAGGGCTGGGCCGCTGCCCTGAACGATGGTCTGGCGGAGCTGGTGGCGGCGGGTGACCTGGAGGGTGCCCGCCACCGGCTCCGTCATCATCTCGGGCTGCCCGTCGGGGCCGACGTCGCCGGGGCCGACGGTGGGCCTGGTGGCGGGGGCGGGACCGACGCCGACGGTGGCCCGTCATGACCGTGCACCTGGTGGGCGCCGGGCCGGGCGATCCCGACCTGCTGACGGTGCGGGCCCTGCGGCTGCTGCAGGCGGCCGACGCGGTGGTGGTCGACCGGCTGGTGTCGGCCGGCGTGCTGGCTCTGGTCAACCCGGGGGCCGAGGTGATCGCGGTGGGCAAGGACCCCGGCGGGGCGTCGACCCCCCAGGCCGAGATCAACCGCCTCCTCGTGCACCTGGGCCGCCGGCACCGGGTGGTGGTGCGGCTCAAGGGCGGCGACCCGTTCGTGTTCGGCCGGGGCGGCGAGGAGGCCGAGGCCCTGGTGGCGGCTGGCATCGAGGTCGACGTGGTGCCCGGCATCTCGTCGGCCGTGGCCGGTCCGGCCGCAGCCGGCATCCCCGTCACCCACCGGGGGGTGTCGAGCGCCTTCACCGTCGTCACCGCCCACCAGGATCCGGCCACCGACACCGAGCTGAACTGGGATGCCCTGGCCCGCCTCGGCACCACGCTGGTGATCCTGATGGGGGCGGCCCGGGCCGGCGCCATCCGCCGCCGCCTGCTGGCCGCCGGGCGGGCCCCGTCCACCCCGGTGGCCGTGGTCACCGCCGCCACCACCGCCCGCCAGCGGGTGGCCCGCCTGACGCTGGGCGACCTGGGCGACACCCCGGTGGCCAACCCGTCGGTCATCGTGATCGGCGAGGTGGCGGCGCGATCGGTGCTCGGCCGTGGCACGCTCGATACCGAACCCCTGCTGGCCCTCCTGGCCGACGCCCCGCCCGCCGCCTGATCGCCACGCCGCTCCACCGCACCACCACCGATCCCCGCGAGGTGCCCCCGCATGACCCCACCGCCGACGCCGACGCCGCCCCCCGATGAGCCGGCCGCCTCCCACGCATGGCGGGAGGCCACGGTGCTGATCCGGGGCGGGCTGAACCGCTCTGCCCACGACGAGACGGCCGAGGCCATCTATCCCACCTCCGGCTTCGTCTACGCCTCGGCGGCCGAGGCCGAGGCCGCCTTCGCCGGCGAGGCCGACCGCTACATCTACGGCCGCTACGGCAACCCCACCGTCACCATGTTCGAGGAGCGGCTCCGGCTGCTGGAGGGGGCCGAGGCGTGCCGGGCCACGGCCAGCGGCATGGCCGCCGTGTTCGCCGCCCTCGCCTCCCGGCTGGAGGCGGGTGACCGCATCGTCAGCTCCCGGGCCCTGTTCGGATCGTGCCGGGTCATCGTCGACGAGATCCTCCCCCGCTGGGGCGTGCGCTCCACCCTGGTCGACGGGTGCGATCTGGCCCAGTGGGAAGAGGCGCTCGCCGGCGGGGCCAGGATGGTGTTCCTCGAGACGCCGTCGAACCCGGGGCTCGACGTGATCGACCTGCCGGCGGTGGCCGAGCTGGCCCATGCGGCCAAGGCCCTGGTGGTGGTGGACAACGTCTTCGCCACCCCGGTGCTGCAGAAGCCCCTCGAGCTGGGGGCCGACATCGTCGTCTACTCCGCCACCAAGCACATCGACGGCCAGGGCCGCACGCTGGGCGGGGCGGTGCTGGCCTCGCAGCGCTTCATGGAGGACTACCTCGACCAGTTCCTCCGCCACACCGGCCCCAGCCTCAGCCCGTTCAACGCCTGGGTGCTGGTGAAGGGGCTGGAGACCCTGCGGCTGCGGGTGGAGGCCCAGTGCGACCGGGCCGCCGTGCTGGCCGAGCGGCTGAGCGCCCATCCCGCGGTGGGGGCCGTGCGCTACCCCGGGCTGGCATCGCACCCCCAGCACGACATCGCCAAGCGGCAGATGAGCCGGGGCGGCACGGTGCTCACGATCGACCTGGAGAACAAGGAGCGGGCCTTCGCCTTCCTCGACCGCCTCCAGGTGTTCGACATCTCCAACAACCTGGGCGACGCCAAGAGCCTCGTCACCCATCCGGCCACCACCACCCACCGCCGGCTGTCGGCCTCGGCCCGGGCCGCGGTGGGTATCGGCGACGGGATGGTGCGCCTCTCCATAGGCTTGGAAGACGTGGAAGACCTGTACGACGACCTCGACCGGGCCCTGGCGGTGCTGCGATGACGCCCCCGGTGGGGTTCAGCCGCAGCGGCGGTGGCGACGAGACCGCCGGGCGGCTGCGGTACCGGCTGCTGACCGGGCCCGACGACCATGCGTTCTGCGAGCGGGTGTCGCAGGCCCTGGCCGAGGGCTACGTGCTGTACGGGTCGCCGGCGATCACGTTCAACGGCATCAATGGCACGGCCATCGTGGCCCAGGCCGTGATCCTGCCCTGATCCTGCGCTGACGGTGGCGGGCGCCATGACCGACACCACCGGCGTGACCGCCTACCTGGCCCCCGTCGGGTACGAGGCCGAGCTGGGCCAGGAGCTGCGCCGGGCCGGCGCCGACCGCGACCTGCGCTGGGTCCACGACCGCCTGGCCGTGGTCGAGGGGCCGCCGCCAGCGGGCGGGGTGGCGTGGGCCCTCAACACCTGGTTCGACGTCGAGACGCTGCCGATCGCCTCCATCGGCGACGCCGCCCGCCAGCTCCGCGAGCGCCAGCGCAGCTGGGCCTGCTTCGCCCCCGCGAGCGGAGGCCGGGCCGGGCTGATCGCCGAGCGACTCCCCCACGTGTCGGGGCGGCCGTTGGCGCTGGGCGAGCTGGCGCCCACCAGCCCGCTGGGGTCATGGACGCTGGTGGACCCGGGGCTGATGCTGGCCGCCGGGCGGTGCACCAGCCCGTTCCCCAACGGCGAGGTGCCGCTGGTCGAGCTGCGGGAGGGGCCGCCCAGCCGGGCCTACCGCAAGCTGTGGGAGGCGTTCGTCGCCCTCGGCCGGTACCCCGGCCCCGGGGATCGGGCGGTCGATCTCGGCTCCAGCCCCGGCGGCTGGACCTGGCTCCTGGCCCGGCTCGGCTGTCCGGTGGTGGCGGTCGACAAGGCCCCGCTCGACCCCGCGGTGGACGCCCTACCCGAGGTGTCGTGGCTCCGGGGCAGCGCCTTCGGCGTCGACCCGGCGGCGGTGGCGGAGCGGTTGGGCGGGGTGCCGAGCTGGGTGTGCTGCGACGTCGCCTGCTACCCCGAGCGGCTGTTCGGCCTGCTGGAGCGCTGGCGCTCCCTGTCCCCCGCCCCCGCCGTGGTGTGCACGGTCAAGCTCCAGGGCGTCACCGACCACGCCGTCACCGACCGCCTCCGGGCCCTCCCCGGCGCCAGGCTCATCCACCTGTTCCACAACCGCCACGAGCTCACCCTGCTCTTTGCTGGCTGACGCAGGCCGTAGTTCTCGCATCTGAGCGATCTGCGTCGAGAACTACGCCGCTACGCCGCTTTTCTCGACGCGGTTCGGCCCTCCCGACCGACCCCCGGAGCGCCGACGAAGCCAAAACTGAGTGGGGTCATCTACATAACAACATCTTTATATTTCGATCCTGGGATGCTACTCTGCCCGGATGGACCGGCTGATCCAGGCCCTCCGGGCCGCGGGAGAACCCACCCGCCTCCGCATCCTGGTGATGCTGGAGGGCGGCTCCGAGCTCACCGTCACCGAGATCTGCCGGGTCCTGGGCCAGAGCCAGCCCCGGGTCAGCCGCCACCTGAAGCTCCTGTGCGACGCCGGCCTCCTGGCCCGCCAGGCCGAGGGCACCAGCGCCTTCTACCGCCACGCCCGCTCCCCCTTCGCCCGCAGCTTCCTCGCCGGCCTCGACCCGCTGATCACCGACGACGCCGCCGGCACCATCACAAGGGACCAGGCCCAGCTGGCCGCCATCCGGGCCGAGCGGGCCGAGCTGGCCGCCCGCTCCTTCGAGCGGATCGCCCTGGAGGAAGAGGTGCTGCGGGGCCGGGCCGTCAACCAGCCGGCGGTGGAGGCGGCCATGCTGGCCCTGGCCGTCGAGCACCCGATCGACCGCCTGCTCGACATCGGCACCGGCACCGGCCGGGTGCTGGAGCTGTTCGCCCCCCACGTGCGGGCCGGTGTGGGGGTGGAGCTGAGCCGGGAGATGCTGAACCTGGCCCGCACCCGGCTCGAGGCCAACCACCTCGACCACTGCTCGGTCCGCTACGGCAACGCCTACCACCTCGACGTGGAGATGGGCAGCGTCGGCCTGGCCGTTCTCCACCACGTGCTCCACTTCCTCGACGAGCCGGCCCGGGCGGTGGAGCAGGCGGCGCGCTCGGTGTGGGCCGGCGGCCGCCTCCTGATCGTCGACTTCGCCCCCCACCACCTCGAAGCCCTCCGCACCGAGCACGGTCATCGCCGGCTCGGTTTCACCGATTCGGAGGTCGTGCACTGGTGCACGGCCGCCGGGATGGCGTCGGTCACCGTCAACCACATCGCCCTGCCCGACCCCGGGCCCGATTCGCTCACCGTCACCGTGTGGGTGGCCACGCAAGCCGCCGATGCCCCCACCGTCCGCAGCCTGGAGGTTGCCTGACATGATCCCGCTGCCGCACACCCCCCGGGTGTCGTTCGAGTTCTTCCCGCCCGCCGCCGACGAAGCCCGAACGCAGCTGAGCGAGACGGCGACCAGCCTGGCCGCCTTCACCCCCAGCTTCGTGAGCGTCACCTACGGGGCCGGCGGCACCAGCCAGGACCGCACGCTGCGCACCCTGGGTGACCTGGCCCGGAGCCTCGACGTGCCGGTGGCCGGCCACCTGACCACGGTCAACGCCACCACCGACGCCATCCACGAGACGCTCGACGCCTACGTGTCGCTCGGCGTCAACCACGTGGTGGCCCTGCGGGGCGATCCCCCGGGCACGATCGCCGGCGCCGCCGCCGAGGAACCCCCGGCGGGAGACTTCGCCTCGGCCATCGACCTGGTGAAGGCGATCCGCGACCGGTCCGACGGCGACGAGTTCCAGATCTCGGTGGCCGCCTACCCCGAGGTGCACCCCAAGGCGGCGTCGGCCCAGGCCGACCTCGACCACCTGAAGGCCAAGCTCGACGCCGGCGCCGACCGCGCCATCACCCAGTTCTGCTTCGACACCGACGTGTTCCTCCGCTTCCTCGACCGGGCCCGGGCCGCCGGCATAACCGCCCCGATCGTGCCCGGCATCATGCCGGTGGGGAACTTCGCCGGCCTGCGCCGCTTCGCCGCCCGCTGCGGGGCCAGCGTGCCGCCCTGGCTCGACAGCCTCCTGCACGACCTCGACGACGACCCCGAGGTGGGCCACCTGGTGGCCACGTCGATCGCGGTGGAGCAGATCCGCCGCCTGGCCGCCGAGGGCATCGTCGACTTCCACTTCTACACCCTCAACCGGCGCCAGCTCACCGCCGCCATCTGCCGCAGCCTGGGCCTCGGCACCCACCCGGTGGCCGCGGCGGCACCGGCCGAGGCGGTGCCCGCACCCGCGACGGCACCCGTCCCGGAGCGGATCGCGGTCGTCGCCCCCCAGGCCGCTCCCACCCCCGAAGAGCGGGCGGCCCGGGCCGCCAGCCTGCGCCAGGCCATGAGCGAGCGGATCCTGGTGATCGACGGCGCCATGGGCACCATGCTCCAGGGCCGCAACCTGCACGAGGCCGACTTCCGGGGCGAGCGCTTCGCCGATCACCCCGTCGACCTCAAGGGCAACTTCGACATCCTGGCCCTCACCCGGCCCGACATCCTCACCGACATCCACTCTGCCTACCTGGAGGCCGGGGCCGACCTGGTGTCGACGAACACCTTCACCGCCACCGCCATCGCCCAGGCCGACTACGGCACCGAGCACCTGGTGGCCGAGATCAACCGGGAGGCGGCCCGGGCCGCCCGCCGGGCCGCCGACGAATGGACGGCCCGCACGCCCGAGCGGCCCCGGTTCGTGATCGGGGTGCTCGGCCCCACCAACCGCACGGCGTCGATCTCGCCCGACGTGAACGACCCGGCCCGGCGCGACGTCACCTTCGAGCAGCTCGAAGCGGCCTACACCGAAGCCCTGGAGGCCCTGGTGGAGGGGGGTGCCGACGTGATCATGATCGAGACGATCTTCGACACCCTCAACGCCAAGGCCGCCATCTACGGCTACCTCCGCTACACCGAGCGCACCGGGCTCGACCTGCCGCTGATGATCTCGGGCACGATCACCGACCTCAGCGGCCGCACCCTGTCGGGCCAGACCCCCGAGGCGTTCTGGAACTCGGTGCGCCACGCCCGGCCCCTGTCGGTGGGCCTCAACTGCGCCCTGGGCCCCGAGGCCCTCAAGCCGCACGTGTCGGAGCTGGCGGCGGCGGCCGGGGTGCCGGTGAGCCTGCACCCCAACGCCGGCCTGCCCAACGAGCTCGGCCTGTACGAGGAGTCGCCCGAGTCGATGGCGGCCACCATGGGCGGCTTCGCCCGCTCCGGCCTGGTCAACATCGTGGGCGGGTGCTGCGGCACCACGCCCAGCCACATCCGCCAGCTGGCCGCCGCCGTGGAGGGCGTCGCCCCCCGGGCCGTCCCCCAGCCCCCCAACGCCACCCGGCTGGCCGGCCTGGAGCCGATGGCGGTCGACGCCGACAGCCTGCTGGTCAACGTGGGCGAGCGGACCAACGTCACCGGCTCGGCCCAGTTCGCCAAGCTGATCAAGGCCGACGACTACGACGCGGCGGTGGCCGTGGCCCGCGACCAGGTCGACAACGGCGCCCAGATCATCGACGTCAACATGGACGAGGGCCTGCTCGACGCCGAGGCGGCCATGACCCGGTTCCTGCGCCTGATCGCCGGCGAGCCCGACATCGCCCGGGTCCCGGTGATGATCGACTCATCGAAGTGGTCGGTGATCGAAGCCGGGCTCCGCTCGGTGCAGGGCAAGCCGGTGGTCAACTCGATCAGCCTCAAGGAGGGCGAGGAGCAGTTCCTCACCCAGGCCACCGAGGCCCTGCGCTACGGGGCGGCCGTGGTGGTGATGGCGTTCGACGAGACCGGCCAGGCCGAGACGCTGGAGCACAAGGTGGCGGTGTGCCGCCGGGCCCACGACCTGCTGGTGAACGAGGTCGGCTTCGCCCCGGAAGACATCATCTTCGACCCCAACATCTTCGCCGTGGCCACCGGCATCGAGGCCCACGCCGACTACGGCCGGGCCTTCATCGAGGCCACCCGGCGGATCTCCACCGAGCTGGCGCCGTCGAAGGTGTCGGGCGGGGTGTCGAACCTGTCGTTCTCCTTCCGGGGCAACAACGCCCTGCGGGAGGCCATGCACGCCGTGTTCCTGTACCACGCGGTGCAGGCCGGGCTGTCGCTGGCCATCGTCAACGCCGGGCGCCTCCCGGTCTACACCGACGTGCCCGAGGCCCTGCGGGAGCGGATCGAGGACGTGCTGTTCAACCGCCGGCCCGACGCCACCGAGCGCCTCATCGAGGTGGCGGCCGAGGCCCAGGGCACGATGCAGGCCGTCGGCGCCGACCTGAGCTGGCGGAACCTGCCGGTGCGGGACCGCCTGGTGCACGCCCTGGTCCACGGTCTCGACGAGTTCGTGGTCGATGACGCCGAGGAGGCCCGCCAGAGCGTGAGCCGAGCCATCGAGGTGATCGAGGGCCCCCTGATGGACGGCATGAACGTGGTGGGCGACCTGTTCGGGTCGGGCCAGATGTTCCTGCCCCAGGTGGTGAAGAGCGCCCGGGTGATGAAGAAGGCGGTGGCCCACCTGGAGCCGTACATCGCCGGCGAGGACACCGAGCGGCGGGCCGCCGGCACCGTGGTGCTGGCCACGGCCAAGGGCGACGTGCACGACATCGGCAAGAACATCGTGGGCGTGGTGCTGCGCTGCAACAACTACGAGGTGATCGACCTCGGCGTCATGGTGAAGCCGGAGACGATCCTGGCCGCCGTGAAGGAGCACAACGCCGACGTGGTGGGCGTGTCGGGCCTCATCACCCCCAGCCTCGACGAGATGGTGCGGGTGGCGGCCGAGCTGGACGCCGGCGGCTTCGAGCTGCCGCTGCTGATCGGCGGGGCCACCACCTCGGAGGTGCACACCGCCATCAAGATCGACCCGGCCTACCGGCATCCGGTGCTCCACGTGGAGGACGCCTCCCGGGCCGTGGGGGTGGTGTCGAAGCTGCTGGGTTCGGAGAAGGACACCTACACCTCGGGCGTGGCCGCCACCTACGAGCGGATCCGGGCCTCGCGCCAGGGCGGGGCCACCACCAAGCTGGTGTCGCTGGCCGACGCCCGGGCGAACCGGGTGCCGATCGACTGGTCGTCCTACGCGGCGGTGCCGCCCTCGTTCATCGGGGTGCGGGAGATCGACGACATCAAGCTCCAGACGCTGCGGGACTACATCGACTGGACCCCGTTCTTCCGGGCCTGGGACCTGGTGGGCACGTACCCCCGGATCCTGGCCGACCAGACGGTGGGCCGGGCCGCCCGGTCGCTCCACAACGACGGCCTGGAGATGCTGGAGGAGATCATCGCCGGCCAGGTGCTGGAGGCCCGGGCCGTGGTCGGCTTCTGGCCGGCGGCGGCCGTGGGCGACGACATCGAGGTCGATCTTGCTGCCGGTGGGGGCACCGGGGCGCCGGTGCGGCTCCACACCCTGCGCCAGCAGGTGGCCCACAACGACGACCGACCGAACTTCGCCCTGGCCGACTTCATCGCACCGGCCTCGGCCGGGGTGCCCGACCACATCGGCGCCTTCGTGGTGTCGACCGGGGCCGGGGTCGACGAGCTGGCCGCCCGCTACGAGGCCGACCACGACGACTACCGGTCGATCATGGTCAAGGCCCTGGCCGACCGGCTGGCCGAGGCCTGCGCCGAGTACCTGCACCACCGGGTGCGCACCGAGCTGTGGGGCTACCAGCGCCAGCACTTCTCCCCCGAGGAGCTGCTGCGGGAGCGGTTCCAGGGCATCCGGCCGGCGCCGGGCTACCCGGCCTGCCCCGACCACACCGAGAAGGGCACGCTGTTCTCGATGCTGGAGCCGGAGCGCCGGATCGGGGTGTCGCTCACCGAGAGCTACGCCATGACGCCGGCGGCGTCGGTGTCGGGCTGGTACTTCGCGCATCCCCAGAGCCGGTACTTCGGCGTGCGCCGCATCGGCGACGACCAGGTGGCCGACTACGCCCGCCGCAAGGGGATGAGCGAGGACGAGGTCCGCCGCTGGCTCGCCCCCGTCATCGGCTGACCCCTCGCCCGTCCCCGCCCCGCCGTTCTGAGGAGCCTGAGCCGTACTGAGTACGGCTCAGGCTCCTAATTTCGGGTGAGCCGGGCCAGGACGGCCGGGCCGGACCGGCGGGGCGGCTATGGTCGGCGGGGCGCGTGGGCCGTAGCGAGGGGCAGCGTCGTGCCATGATCGACAAGCTGGGGATCATCGGAGCCGGTGGCGTGGGTGCCGCCGTGGCGGTGGCCACCGCCGCCCGGGGGGCGGCGCGGGCCATCGTGCTCCACGACGTCGACGGCCCCCGGGCCGAGGCCGAGGCCGAGGACCTGCAACACGGCACCCCGTTCATCGGGCCGGTGAGCGTGCACGGGTCGGCCGACCCCACCGACCTGACCGGCTGCGACATGCTGGTGCTGGCCGCCGGGCGCAAGCAGCGCCCGGGCCAGAGCCGCCTGGAGCTGGCAGCCGACAACGTCGCCCTGTGCCGCCAGGCTCTGCCGGTGGCCCTGGAACAGGCCCCGGACGCCGTGGTGCTCGTGGTCACCAACCCGGTGGACGTCGTCACCTTCGTGGCCGATCAGCTGGCCGGCCTACCCCCGGGGCGGGTGTTCGGCTCCGGCACCGTGCTCGACACGGCCCGCCTCCGGGTGCTGCTGGCCCGCGAGCTGGGCCTGGCCGCTCCCAGCGTGCACGCCTCGATCGTGGGTGAGCACGGCGACAGCGAGCTGGCCCTGTGGTCGAGCGCCACCGCCGGCGGGACCCCGCTCCAGTGGTGGCTGGCCGAGGCGGGCTGGGCCGGCGACCGGCTCGACCACCTGCTCGACCAGGTGCGGGGGGCGGCCGGCCGGATCATCCGGGGCAAGGGGGCCACCAGCACCGCCATCGGGTTCTCGTCGGCCCGGATCATCGAGGCGGTGGGCCACGACGAGCGGTCCGTGCTCAACGTCTCGACCGCCCACGACATCGAGGGCGTGGGCCCCGTGTGCCTGTCGCTGCCCACGATCGTGGGCCGCCACGGTGCCGGCCCCGTGGTCGACGTCCCCCTCGACGACGCCGAGACCGCAGCCCTGCGCCACAGCGCCGCCACCATCCGGGCCGCCCTCGACGCCGTCGCCTCCTGATCCCCCCGCGAACTCTGACACGCCGTACCGCCGGGCCGCATTCCACGTCAGAGATCCGGGAGGGGGAGAAGTGGAATGGCGGCGTAATCGACGCCACGGATGGCGAACCAGCCACCGATAGGGCCATCGCAGCGGGCACACCCTGGACGCACGGAAGCGCCGGCGTGGCGTAACTCCGGCGTATCCGGCGGGACACACCGGCGACACGACGGGTTGGGACGCTCGATCCGTGCCCACCCGTCGACCCTCACTCATCCCGATTCCGACCCCCACCCCCACCCCACGATGACCCGGTTCCTGCTCCGCCGGCTCGGGCTCGCCATCCCAACCCTCCTCGGCGTGTCGTTCGTGATCTTCGTGACGATCCGCATCGTGCCCGGCGACCCCGTCGCCTCCCTCCTCGGCCCCACCGGCTCCCCTGAGGCCCGGGCCGAGCTGACCACCAAGCTCGGGCTCGACAAGCCCATCCCCGTCCAGTACGTCACCTGGCTGAGCCGGGTGGGCCAGGGCGACCTGGGCCGCTCGATCGCCAAGCAGACCGACGCCCTGCCCTACGTGTGGGAGGCGTTCCGCAACACGATCACGCTGTCGCTGTTCGCCGCCGTGGTGGCCATCGTGGGCGGCATCGCCCTCGGCGTGATCGCCGCCACCCGCCGGGGCAAGGTGGCCTCGGCCATCAGCTCCGGGGTGTCGCTGTTCGCCGTGTCGGCCCCCCAGTACTCGGTGGGCCTGATCCTCATCGTCTACCTCGCCGCCGGCCAGGGCTGGTTCCCCACCGGCGGCATGCGCAACACCACCGGGGCCGACGCCGGCACCACGCTCGACCTCATCCGCCACCTGTGGCTGCCCGGCATATCGGCCGCCCTGGTGCCCCTCGGGATCATCGCCCGCATGGTCCGCTCCTCCATGCTCGACGCCCTGGCGGCCGACTTCGTGGAGGCGCTGCGGGCACGCGGCCTGCCCGAGTGGAAGATCCGCTGGCACGCCTTCCACAACACCCTCCCCTCGGTGCTCACCATCGCCGGCCTCCAGGTCGGCTACCTCCTGGGCGGCGTGATCTTCGTGGAGGTGGTGTTCAGCTGGCCCGGGCTGGGGCTGGTCGTGTTCCAGTCGATCAGCCAGCGGGACCTGCCCGTCATCCAGGCCGGGGTGCTCGTCTCGGCCCTGGCCTTCGTCGTCATCAACCTGATCGTGGACACCCTCCACGGCCTGCTCGACCCCCGCATCCGCCGATGATCCCGCCGACGATCCCGCCGACGAGAAAGGGCACCCCGTGACCGCCACCCAGCTCCGGGACGACGACACCGTCGCCCCCGCCGACAGCACCCCGGCCGACGGCGGGCCGTCGCCCAACGGCACCGCCGCCGCCGCCCCCGCCATCAAGCGGCGCCGGCTGGGCTGGCCGGCCCGCATCGCCGGCGGGGTGTGCGCCGCCTTCCTCCTGGCCGCCCTCCTGGCCCCCCTCATCGCCCCCTACGACCCCCTCACCGACGACCGCTCCAACCGGCTCCAGCCGTTCTTCTCCGGCGGCCACCTGCTCGGCACCGACGGCCAGGGGCGCGACGTGCTCAGCCGGGTGATCTGGGGCGCCCGCCCCTCGATCCTCACCGGCCTCATCCCGGTGTTCGTGGCCGGCATCATCGGCACCCTGCTGGGCCTGGTGGCCGGGCTCGGCAGCCACCGGGTCAACACCGTGATCATGCGCACCCTCGACGTGTTCTACGCCTTCCCCGCCGTGCTGCTCGCCATCGCCATCGCCGCCGCCCTGGGGTCGGGCACGTCGAACGCCATCATCGCCCTGTCGGTGATCCTGGTACCGCCGATCGCCCGGCTGGCCGAGTCGGAGGTGGCCCGGATCCGCTCCGCCGCCTTCATGGAGGCGGCCCGGGTGTCGGGCGCCGGCTGGTGGTCGATCGCCCTGCGCCATGTCCTGCCCAACGCGGCCCCGGCCATCGTGGTCTACTGCACCGCCCTCATCGGGCTGTCGATCGTGTACGCCGCCGGCCTCGGCTTCCTCGGCCTGGGGGTGGCTCCGCCCACCGCCGAGTGGGGGCTGATGGTCAACGACCTCCGCCAGTTCACCTTCAGCGCCCCCGGGATCTCGCTGGTGCCAGCGGTGGTGATCCTCATCGCCTCGGTGGCCTTCAACGTCTTCGGCGACGGCCTGCGGGACCTGCTCGACGTGAAGGGCGACGGACGATGACCACGCTCGCCACCACCAGCGACGCCGACACCATGGCCGACGGCCCCACCCCCGCCGGGCGAGACAGCGCCGGGGGAGACAGCAACGCCACCCTGCGCCTGCGGGACCTGCACACCACGTTCAGCTCCCGGGGCCTCACCGTCCATGCCGTGCGGGGCGTCGACCTCGACCTCCACCCGGGCGAGATCACGGTGCTGCTGGGCGAGTCGGGGTCGGGCAAGTCGGTGACGGCCAAGTCGGTCATGCGCCTCTACGGGGCCAACGCCACCTTCGCCGGCACGGTGGAGCTCGACGGCCGGGGCGACCTGCTGGCCGCCGGGCCCAAGGAGATGCTGAGCGTGCGGGGGCCGGAGATCGCCCTCATCCCCCAGGACCCGTCGGCCGCCCTCGACCCCCTGCGCCGCATCGGGGCCCAGATCGTCGAGGTGCTGCGCCAGCACAAGGCCGTGCCCACCAAGGCGGCGGCCAAGGCCCGGGCCCTCGAGCTGCTGGGCCAGGTCGGCATCCCCGACCCGGCCCGGGTCTACCGCTCGTTCCCCCACGAGCTGTCGGGCGGCATGCGCCAGAGGGCCGTGATCGCCATCGCCGTGAGCTGCGACCCCAGGGTGCTGATCGCCGACGAACCGACCACCGCCCTCGACGTGACCGTGCAGGCCCAGATCCTGGCCCTGTTCCGCTCGCTCATCGACCGGATGGGCTCGGCCGTGCTGCTCGTCACCCACGACGTGGGGGTGGCCGAGGAGGTGGGCGACCGCATCGGCGTGATGTACGCCGGGCGCATCGTGGAGTACGGGCCGGCGGCCGACGTCCTCGGCGCCCCCCGCCACCCCTACACCCGGGCCCTGCTCGACTCGATCCCGAGCCCGGGGGTGGCGCGGGGGCAGCTCCGGTCGATCACGGGCCAACCCCCGGTGTCGGGCGAGCTGCCCCCGGGTTGCGCCTTCGCCCCCCGCTGCCCCGACGCCCACGACCGGTGCCGGGCCACCGACCCGGTGCTGGTGGACCTCCCCGGCCGCCGCCTGGCCGCCTGCCACCTGCTGTCGCCCGACGACGGCCCTGCGGCTGCGTCTGCCGGAGCCGCCGGATCGACCACAACGGCCGGGCCCGAGGGCACCGACCGCACCGAGGGAGAGGAGAGCGCAGCATGAGCGCCACCGCCGAGCTGACCGACGACCCGACCGCCGCCGGCTCCCTCCGCCCCACCCCCCTGCTCGTGGTCAACGACCTGGTGAAGACGTTCGGCAACGGGGTGCGGGCCGTCGACGGGGTGTCGCTGACCGTGCACAAGGGCGAGACCCTGGGCCTGGTGGGCGAGTCGGGCTGCGGCAAGTCGACCACGGCCAAGATGATCCTGCGCCTGCTGGCCCCCGACGCCGGCCTCATCCTGCTCGGCGACGACGACCTCACGGCCGTGCGGGGCCGCCAGCTCCGCCAGATGCGGGCCCGGATGCAGCTCGTGCCCCAGGATCCGCAGACCTCGTTCAACCCCCGCCTGTCGATCCGGTCGTCGATCGAGTTCAACCTGCGGGCCCAGCGGATCGAGAAGGCCGAGCGGGCCCGGCGGGTGGCCGAGGCCATGGAGCGGGTGGGGATGCCGATGGCCTACGGCCAGCGCTTCCCCCACGAGCTGTCGGGCGGTCAGCTCCAGCGGGCCGCCATCGCCCGGGCCCTCGTCACCTCGCCCGAGCTGATCGTGTGCGACGAGGCCGTCTCCGCCCTCGACAAGTCGATCCAGGCCCAGGTGCTGAACCTGCTGGTGGAGCTGCAACAGGACCTGGGCATGGCCTACCTGTTCATCTCGCACGACCTGTCGGTGGTGGAGCACCTGTCGGACCGGGTGCTCGTGATGTACCTGGGCCGGGTGGTGGAGGAAGCATCGGCCGCCCAGCTGTGGGCCCGGCCCCGCCACCCCTACACCGAGGCCCTGCTGTCGGCCGCCCCCTCCTCGGGCCGGACCCGGATCATGCTCACCGGCGACCCGCCGAGCCCGGTGAACCCGCCGTCGGGGTGCACCTTCCGCACCCGATGCCCGGTGGCCCTGCCGGCCTGCGCCGAGGAGCGCCCCCTGCTCCAGGTCACCGACCCCCACCACCTCGTGGCCTGCGTCAACGAGGCCCGCACGGCGGCGTAGCCGAGCGTCAACCGACCGCTGCACAACCAACCCAACCATCCCATCCGTAGAACCGAGGAGGAGAGCCGTGCCCACCAGGCTGGCCAACCCAACGCGCCCCAGGCGCAGTCCCAGAGCCCTGCTGGCCGCCCTGGCGGCCCTGCTCATGATCGCCGCCGCCTGCGGCACCGGCGGCGGGTCCGTCGGCGGTGAGGGGGCCGCCACCCCGGCCGGGGGCTCCACCGCCGCCGGCGGCAGCGCCGGCAACACACTGGTCATCGGCATGACGGCCACCAACATCCCGCTCCTCGACACGACGCTGAGCCAGAACGAGGGCTACGAGGGCATCCGGTTCGTCGGCAACCAGATGTACGACGCCCTCACCCGGTTCGACCTGTCGAACCCCGACCAGATCCCGCCGATCGTGCCGGCCCTGGCCGAGAGCTGGGAGCCCAACGCCGATCTCACCGAGTGGACGTTCAAGCTCCGCTCCGGCGTCACCTTCCACGACGGCGAGCCGTGGGACGCCGATGCCGCCATGTTCACCTTCGACCGCATCCTGAACAAGGACGCCCCCCAGTACTACCCGGAGCTGAACGCCCAGGCCGGCCTGGCCATCGTGGGGGTGCAGTCGGCCGAGAAGGTCGACGACATGACGATCAAGATCACCACCAAGGCGCCGTGGTCGCACCTGCCGGCCGACCTGGCCACGATCTTCTTCGGCTCCCCCAAGGCCATCCAGGAGCTGGGCAACGACGGCTTCGGCAAGGCCCCGGTGGGCACCGGCCCGTTCAAGTTCGTGGAGTACGTGCAGGGCCAGCGGCTCGTGCTGGAGAAGAACCCCGACTACTGGCGGGGCGCCCCCAAGCTCGACTCCCTGATCCTGCGGCCCATCCCCGACCCCACGGCCCGGGTGGCCGCCCTGCGCTCGGGCGAGGTCAACTGGATCGAGGTGCCGCTGCCCGACGACGTGGCCACGCTGGAGGCCGAGGGCTTCACCGTGCACCTCAACGCCTACGACCACGAGTGGCCGTGGGTGCTGAACACCAGCCGTCCCCCGTTCGACGACGTGCGGGTGCGCCAGGCCCTCAACTACGCCATCGACCGTGAGTCCCTGAGCAAGGACATCCTCCAGGGCACGGCCTCGCCCCTGGTGCAGGCGGCGCCCCCCGCCAACTTCGCCTACCGGGCCGACAACGACACCTACACCTACGACCCGGAGAAGGCCAAGCAGCTCCTCACCGAGGCCGGCTATCCCGACGGGTTCAGCTTCCGCCTGTCGTTCCCCACGTCGGGCTCGGGGAACATGGTGCCGATCCCGATGAACGAGGCGCTGCAGAGCGACCTGGCCAAGGTGGGGATCAACGTGACGCTGGAGCCGATCGAGTGGGCGGCCATGCTCACCGACTTCTTCGTGGGCAAGATCACCGCCGACGCCGACGCCGTGAACATCTCCCTCAGCTACCAGCAGGAGGGCTTCTGGCAGTCGTGGTACGGCACCGGTTCGGCCACCAACGCCAGCCAGTACTCCAACCCCGAGCTCGACGCCCTGCTGGCCGAGGCCAAGACGATCGTGGACCCCGAGGCCCGCAGCGACGTGTACGCCAAGGCGGCCAAGCTCATCACCGACGACGCCCCCTGGCTGTTCATCGTGAGCGACAAGAACCCCCGGGCCACGGCCCCCACGGTGAAGGGGTTCTCGATGCCCCAGTCGTGGTTCGTCGACCTGACCGGCGTGTCGGTCG
>Ga0268299_1001620_pt1 | contig 36349 bp, 27 predicted proteins | sample NOBtaG_FD_193484 | JGI IMG/M metagenome (GOLD analysis project Ga0268299, IMG submission 193484) | Activated sludge microbial communities from bioreactor in Nijmegen, Gelderland, Netherland - NOB reactor | ecosystem: Engineered > Bioreactor > Aerobic > Activated sludge | place: Netherlands... | reverse complement strand
CCGTCGCTTGAAAATCTGTTATGAGCGAACCGGCCAACACTTCCAAGCCCTTCACGAACTTACCGCTTCTCTAATCTGCGCTAAACGACTACGCTGGACATAGAGACGTTTTGAAACAGCTTCTTAGCAAGTGGCCTCGACGGAAACGCGAGCGAACGCGCCGGCGGCGTGTCTTTTTGACAATGCCAGATATCGCCGAATCACCTCCGCGTGATACTCGCGCTCGGCCTGGGTCGTCTGGCGGACGATCTTGCCGGGGACGCCCATGACCACGCTGCCGTCGGGGACGATGGTGCGCGGGGCTACGACGGCGCCCGCCGCGATGAGGCAGCCGCGGCCGATTTCGCAGCGGTCGAGCACGATCGAGCCGATACCGATCAGCGTGCCTGCGCCGACGCGCTTGCAGTGCACCACAGCGCGATGGCCGATGGCCACGTCATCTTCGATTTCGAGGTCTACGTCCGTCTCGGTGTGAATGACCGTGGCGTCCTGCACGTTGACGCGGTTACCGATTCGGATGTTCGACACGTCGCCGCGGACCAGCACATGGTGCCAGAAGCTGCACTCGTCGCCGATGGTGACGCGACCGGCAACGTAGGCGGTGGGGGCGATATACACGTCGCGGCCGAGGGTGGGTTTGATTGGTGTCATGCGATTTCGATTGTAGCAAACGGCCATGAAGCGGCTACCATGCGGGTTCCACCGGCAGGGAGCACGCATGATTCGTACCAAGATCATTGCCACGATCGGCCCCGGGTCCGAACGTCTGGAGACCATCGCCGCGCTCATTGAGGCCGGCGTGGACATCTTCCGGCTCAATTTCTCGCATGGCACGATAGAGACGCATTCGGCCGTGCTTGCGCGAATTCAGGAGGCCCGCCGCGCGGTGAACCTTCCGGTTGCCGTCCTCGCCGATCTGTGCGGGCCGAAGATTCGGCTCGGAAAGATTGCCGGCACGGGATTCGAGATCTTCGCCGGGGATCAATTGCGGCTCGATGCCGACACGACGCCAGGCACGCCGGAGCGCGTTGGCGTCAACCGGCCGGAACTCATCCAGGAGGTGAAGACCGGTCATCGCATTCTGATCGACGACGGCAACATCGAACTGCGCGTCGAGTCGACGTCCGCCGATGCGCTGCAGTGCCTTTGCATCGTGGGCGGCCGAATCTCCAATAACAAGGGCATGAATTTTCCCGACAGCGACTTGCAGGTGAGCACGCTGACGGATAAGGATCGCGCCGATCTGCAGTGGATCGCCGGACACGAGATCGACTATGTCGCGTTGTCGTTCGTGCGCTCGGGGGCGGACATCGCGGAGTTGCGGAAACATCTGCCGGACGGCTCGCCCATTCACATCGTGGCCAAGATCGAGACGCGACACGCCATCGATTGCCTCGACGAGATCATCCGTGCGGCGAATGTCGTCATGGTGGCCCGGGGCGATCTGGCCGTCGAGATGGACCCTGCCGCGGTGCCGCTCATTCAAAAAGACATCGCGCGGCGATGTCACGTGGCGGGCAAGCCGGTCATCATCGCGACGCAGATGCTGCAATCCATGGTCGAGCGACCGACGCCGACGCGCGCGGAAGTCAGCGACGTGGCCAACGCGATACTGGACATGGCCGACGTGGTGATGCTCAGCGCCGAAACGGCGGTGGGGCCGTATGCGGTGAAGGCCGTGAAGATGATGGCGCGGATCGCGGCGCAGACCGAGGCCTTCTCCTGTGGCTCGGCGTCCACGGCCACGATCCTGTCGCCCGAGACGCGTCCGGTGACCACGGCGGTCGGACAGGGGGCCAGCGTCCTGTGCCGCGAACTGGGGGTGAAACTCGCGGCGGTGTGGACCGAGTCGGGCCGAACGGCGCGGCTGCTGTCGAAGCATCGGGTCGCGGCGACAATTGTCGGGTTGTCGGCGGACGCAGTGATCTGCCGGCGTATGTCGATGTACTACGGCGTTCACCCGATGCAGTTGGTTCGCAATGTGGATAATGATGAGATGCTGCGAAACCTGGATGCGGCGCTGAAAAGCGCCGGCCTCGCGGCGAGCGGCGATCGCATCATCGTGATCGCGGGGACGCACCTGGACGATCCTGGCGCGACGAATGCGCTGCTGATACACCTTGTGGCTTGAGCGCCGAAGGCGTGCTGGGCTTTCAATCTGTGCTACGTCAATCAGAACAGGCTCGCCTCGTTCGAAACGGCCGGCGGATTCATGCCGAGATGGCGGTAGGCGGCGGGGGTGGCGCAGCGGCCCTGGCGGGTGCGGATGACGAATCCGATCTGCAGCAGGAACGGCTCGACGACGTCCTCAAGGGTGTCGCGCTCCTGCCCCATGGTGGCGGCAAGGGCCTCGATGCCGGCCGGGCCGCCGTTGTAGACGCGAATCAAAGATGACAGGAATGAGCGATCGAGTTCATCCAGGCCCAGGTCATCGATCTGCTGGATTTCCAGTGCCGCATTGACCACCTTGCCGGTGAGGCTGCCGTCCGAGCGGACTTGGGCGTAGTCGCGGGCGCGGCGGAGCAGACGGTTGGCGATTCTCGGTGTTCCGCGAGACCGCGCCGCCAGCATCTGGAGCGCGTCCGCGTCGGCCTTCAGTTCGAGGCGATGGGCCGAGCGGCGCAGGATCTCGGTCAAATCTTCCGTTGTGTAGAAATCAAGGTGGAAGCGCAGCCCGAACCGGTCGCGCATGGCCGCGGTCAGCATGCCGGCGCGCGTGGTCGCGCCGATGAGGGTGAAGCGATTCAGGCGGAGGTTGACGGTGCGCCCGCCGAGTCCGCTCTCGATGGTGTAGTCGACCTTGAAGTCCTCCATCGCGGGGTAGAGGAATTCCTCGACGACCTTCGCGAGGCGATGGACCTCGTCGATGAAGAGGATGTCGCCGGTCTCAAGATTGGTCAGCGTGCTCATGAGGTCGGCCTGCTTGACGATGGCGGGGCCGCTGGTCACGCGAATGCGTTCGCCGACGCCCATTTCGTTGCCGATCACATGGGCGAGCGTGGTCTTGCCGAGACCGGGCGGGCCGTCGAGTAGGATGTGCTCGAGCGGCTCGTTGCGCCGACGCGCGGCGGCCATGGCGATGTGCAACTGCTCGAGGATTTCGCGCTGGCCGATGATCTCGTCGAGTTTCCTCGGGCGGAGGGCGACGTTGGCCTGGGCCTCCTCGGGGCCGACGGCTTCGGACGTGATGATGCGTTCGCGGGCCATGCGGATAGGACAACCGTTTTGGCGGCGAAAGTCAACGCTTGTGCGGGAAATGTTCAGGTGCTGCGGCGGTAATGCACGACCCGCGCGGTCGGAGACAGCGCGAACGATTCCGTCTCGGCCCAACGCTCAAGGCTCCATTCCGGGAAATATGTGTCACCGGTCAAGCCGAGTTGATCGATCCACGTGACGATCATCTCGCCGACGAGCGGCAGGGCCTCGTCGAAGATCTGGGCGCCGCCAATGACGAACGCCGTGGTCTCGCGACGCGTGCGGCAGAGGTCCAGGGCGGCGTCGAGCGAGGTGACGAAGTCGAGTCGCGTGTCGTCATCGACCACCATCGCAGGCCGCTCGCTGCGGGAGACCACAATGTTGCGCCGTGCCTTCAGCGGCTTGCCGAGCGAGTCGTAGGTCTTGCGACCCATGATGATGGCATGGCCAGTGGTGAGCTTTCTAAAGTGCTTGAGGTCGGCCGGCTCATGCCAGGGCAGGGTGCCGTTGCTGCCGATGAGGCGGTCGGGGGTCATGGCGACGATGAGTTTGATCTGCATGCCGCGCACCCGCGATCAGACGGCGACCTTGAACTTGATCGGGTCGTGGCACTGGTAGCCGATCAAGTCGAAGTCTTCGAAAGTCAGTTGGTCAAACGGTTTGCGCGCGATGACCAGGCGCGGCAGCGGCAGGTGCGGACGGGTGAGTTGTTCGCGGAGTCCAGCGACGTGGTCGTATTCGGCGGTCGGGCTGCCGGCGTCGGCGCAATAGACGTGGGCGTCGACGATGGTGTGTGCGAAGCGGCCGAGGCCAAGGTCGCACTCCTGGGCGATCATCTGGGTGAGCGTGGCATAGGCCGCGAGGTTGAACGGGATGCCGAGGGCGACGTCGCCGCTGCGCTGGCAGAGGTGGCAATTCAGACGACCGTCGGCGACATGAAACGCGAAGGTGTAGTGACAGGGCGGCAGTTTGCTCTCGATCGCGTTGCCCGGCTCCCAGGCGCTGACCACCATGCGGCGGCTGTCGGGCGATTTCTTGAGCGTGTCGATGACGTGGCGAATCTGGTCGACCTCGCGGACGCGCCATTCTCCGTCGGCGCCGCGGGTGGCGCTGGGGAACTTCCGCCAGTAGTAGCCATAGGCGGTGTCGAGATTGCCGTACTCGTCGGCCCAGGCGTCCCAGATTTTGGTGTGCTTTCGCAGATTGCGGATGTGGTTCTCGCCGGAGAGATACCACAGCAGTTCGCGCAACACCGAGGGCCAGTGCATCTTTTTGGTGGTCAGCAGCGGAAAGCCCGCGGCCAGGTCGACCTGGTAGTGAGCCGAGAAGTAGCTGATTGTGTCAATTCCCGTGCGGGAGGTCTTTCGGCTGCCGTGCTCGAGGACCGTGCGGACGAGATCGTGGTAGACCTTCATTGGATTCCCTCCGTGGATTCAACTCACTCCGTACGATCAACTGCCGCGTGCCCGGCTGGTGCGTCTGCGGACGCGGACGCACCCTGCGACGCGCTACTCACTCAGCACGAACTTCAGCGCCTTGATCTGCTCTTCGTTCGCGTTGTCGGGGAAGTCGTGGCCGACGCCGTCGTAGACGTTGAGTTTCGTCTTCGCGCCGAGTTTTTCCAGGCTGCTGACGGCCTCGCGATTGCTGTCCACGACGTCCTCGCGCTCGTTCTCGCCGACCATGACGAAGACGCGGATTTTCTTGAGATCGCGCGGCGTCGCCGATGAGCCGCTGACCTTGCGGTACATGCCGCCGACCGGGATGAGGCCGTGGAAGGTGTCGGGGTGGGACAGGCCGAGGTGCCAGGTGATCCAGCCGCCCTGGCTGAAGCCGGCGAGCACGATCTTGTTCTGATCGATGGCGAAGTCATCCATCGCGGCATCCATGGCACGCATGATGTTCTTTTCGATTTCGGTGGTGTCGAAGCCCCACTGATGGGCGTCGCCACCCATCTTCAGGGTGCCCTGCGGGCAGACCATGACGGCGCCGACTTCCTCGGCGGCCTCGCGCCAGCGATCGACCGTGCTGTCCATGTTGCCGCCGAAGGGATGCAGGGCCACGAGCAGCGGCGATTTCTTAGACTTGTCGTGATTCTTGGGGGCGACGACGCGCCACTTGAACTCGACGCGTTCGCCCTGACCGGCGTGCTTGGCCCGCCGGAGCAGCGGCTCGTAGCGCTTGTCTTTGCGGAGCGAATCGAGATCGGAGTCGCCTTCGATCTGGGCCACCAGATCGCCGCCCATGCCGCCGCGGGCAACGCAGCGATCGAGGTATTCGAAGGCCTCGTCGGTCTTGCCCAGCAGGGAATACATGCACGCAACGTTGTAGTTGGTGAGTCCGACGTCGGCGACGTCGAGGGCCTCCTTGGCGAGTCTCAGGGCCTTGTCGTGTTCCTTGGCTTCCGAGGCTTCGATGACCTGTCGCGTCAACTCCTGCACTTTCTGGGTGCGCGCCTGGTCATTTTGTGCGGCGCGGTTCGGCCGGCGGCGCGGCGTGTCTTCAGTACGCGATTCATCCTTGGGTTTGTCGTCGGCGTTCTTCTTCGCGGCACCGTTGTTGGCCGAGGAATCCGAATCCTTGTCGCGTAGTTTTTGAATCATGGAGCGGAAGCGGGATTCGCCCCAGATGGTCCGCAGGTCGTAGTCGTTGACCATGTGATCGGCGTCGGCGTAACCGGCGGCCAGAGCCTTCTCGAGCCATTCGTAGCATTCAGCCTTGTTGCCCAGCAGGCAGTTCATGCAGGCGATGTTGTACATGGGGTCGGTGGCGTTGGGCCGGAGTTTGAGTTGCTTCTCCGACAGGGCGATGGCCTTCTTATAATCGCCATTTGTATAAGCATCGCGAATCTGGCGCGACAGGCCTTCGAAGGTCGGTGCGGGTTCATCTGCATGGGCGGTCGCAATGCCGAATCCGACCAGCGACAGTGTCATCCATGCCAACGCGGCGAAGTAGCGGTGGGAACGCATGGCTTCCTCCTGTGGGTTTCAAGGCGGCAGGGCTATAGTTGCTGGCTCGCGGCGGTTATTCTAACGCGCGCCCCGCAGCGCCGACACCCGCCCGGATCCCGTTTGACGCCGTCGAACGGATGTGACGCGTTGACAGATGTTTACGGCGCGCGGGCCCGATGGATTTCATGCGCGCATCGTTTCTGCTACTTGCCGTCAGCAATCTGCTCGTGATGGGCGCTACCTTCGTGCTCGGCATGTCGATCACGCCGGATGACGCGACCGGTCACACACGACACACGCTGATGGGGATTCTCACGGGGCTGTTCACGTGCTTCGTGCACGTGGTGGCGTTCATGTATTTCGTAGTGTGCGAAAAGATCGTGCGGCAGTCGGTGCTGTCCGGGCAACTTGGCGCGGAGCATGCCGAGCGGGCGCAGCGGCTGAAGGGCCGGGCGATCAAGGCAAGCATGATGGGCATTGGGTTGATGCTGCTGACGACGCTGCTCGGCGGCGCGGCGATTGCGCAATATGACACGCGGTGGCATTTCGCGTCGGCGATTGTGACGATTGGTGGGACGCTGGCTGTGTTTGCGCGGCAGTATGTTTTGATTGATGAGGGCGGTAGGAACTTTGAACTTGCATTTCAGGCGGACAACGCAACCGGGCGAAAGTCATGAAGCTCTACCTGGATATGTGCGTGCTAAAGCGTCCGTTTGATGACTGCACGCAACCGCGCGTGAAGCGTGAAGCAACGGCGGTGTTGTCATTGTTGGAGCGCATCGAACGGGGGCTCGACCAAATGGTTTGGTCTTCGGCATTGACTGTTGAAAATGACGCGGACCCGGACTTGGAGCCAAGCGCACAGGTGCGGGCCTATCAGACGCTCGCGTGCACGACCCTGGGCCTGTCCGTCGAAATTGAAGCACGGGCCCGAACGCTCGTGGCGGGCGGAATTCGACCTTTGGATTCACTGCATCTGGCGATGGCAGAGGCATCGATGTGCGACGCTTTTCTGACCTGCGACGACAAGTTGGCAAGGCGGGCAAGCCGACAAGGCGTTTTGATTCGTGTGATGAACCCGATAGAATACATGGCAGGTGTATGACATGGTCCAGCGACTTTCCGATGACGAGCTTCGCGACAAGGCGCTGGAGGTCCTCACCCAACACCTTGGGCCTGCTTCCACTATTCGGTTTCTCAGTTGGCTGCGCAACGCGCCAAGGGATTATCAAGCTTGGCGCACTTCGAAGTTCCAGGACGTAAGCCTCGATCAATTGCTCGAACAGATGCGCGAAGTCGAGCGCCGACAGGGCGCTTGACGCATTGGGGCGGGCAATCGTTCGGGGGTGAGCGATTCGACTCATGGCCGTCGCCGGTCCGTGGAATGCTTCTGTGAGACTCTGATGAAGGCAAAATAACCGGACGCCAGGATTCCACCATGCCAAGATTGACGATTGTTGCGGATATTACGGCCAAGCCGGAATCGGTCGCGATGGTGAAGGCGGCGCTGGAGGGGATCGTCGCGCCCACGCGATCGGAAGACGGGTGCGTGCAGTACGACATGCACCAGGACAATCAGGACCCGGCGCATTTCCTGTTCTTTGAAGTCTGGGAATCGCGGGCGATGTGGCAACGGCATATGAATGCGAAGCATCTGCTGGAGTTCAAGGCGAAGACCGAAGGTGCGATTGCCGAGTTTCGACTGTATGAGATGACGCAGGTGGCGTAGCTGGCGCGGACTGCAGCCGGTTGTGCCGCGCAAGAAAGAAGGGCGGGAGATCAGGCCCGCCCTTCGAGGTCTTTCTGAATTATCCAAACGTCGCGATCTTACGCCTGGGCCACGTCATAGCGATCCAGGTTCATCACCTTGTTCCACGCCTTCACAAAGTCGTGCACGAACTTCTGCTGACCGTCGGCGCAGGCGTAGACCTCCGACAATGCGCGAAGCTGTGAGTTTGATCCGAAGACCAGATCGCAGCGCGTCGCGGTCCACTTGATCTCGCCGGTCTTGCGATCGCGGCCCTCGAATGTGTCGGCATCCTTGGTGACCGGCTTCCATTCGGTGCTCATGTCGAGCAGGTTGACGAAGTAGTCATTCGTCAGCGATTCGGGCCGCTTGGTGAAGATGCCATGCCGCGTCTGGTCGGTGTTGGTGTTCAGCACGCGCATGCCGCCGATGAGAGCGGTCATTTCCGGGGCGGTCAGGGTGAGCAATTGCGCCTTGTCGATCAGCAGGGCTTCGGCCGGCACGGTGTAGCGGCCCTTGATGTAATTGCGGAAACCGTCGGCGATGGGTTCCATCACCGCGAAGGATTCGACATCCGTCTGATCCTGCGATGCGTCCATGCGGCCGGGGGTGAAGGGGACGGTCACGGCGTGTCCCGCGGCCTTCGCGGCCTTTTCGATGGCGGCGCATCCGCCCAATACGATCAAGTCGGCGAGCGAAACCTTCTTGCCGCCGGACGCGGCGCTGTTGAAGCCGGACTGAATGCCCTCAAGGGTCTTGATCACCTTGGCGAGCTGGGCGGGATTGTTGACATCCCAATTCTTCTGCGGGGCGAGGCGAACCCGCGCGCCGTTGGCGCCGCCGCGCTTGTCGGAGCCGCGGAACGTCGACGCCGACGCCCATGCAGTCGAGACCAATTCCGAGACGGACAGTCCCGATGCGAAGATCTTCTCCTTGAGCGCGGCGATGTCCGCGTCCTCGATCAGCTTGTGATTGGCCGCGGGGATCGGGTCCTGCCAGATGAGGTCCTCGGCGGGCACCTCGGGGCCAAGGTAGCGGGCCTTTGGGCCCATGTCGCGATGGGTGAGTTTGAACCAGGCGCGGGCGAAGGCGTCGGCGAGTTGATCGGGGTTCGCGAGGAATCGCCGCGAGATCTTCTCGTAGGCCGGGTCGAAACGCAGCGACAGGTCGGTGGTCAGCATCGTGGAAAGTCGCTTCTTGGTTTTGTCAAACGCGTCGGGGATGGTTGCCTGTGCGCCCTTGGCGACCCATTGATGCGCGCCGGCCGGGCTCTTGGACAGTTCCCACTCGTAGCCGAAGAGATTCTCCAGGAAGTTGTTGCTCCACTTCGTCGGCGTCGTGGTCCAGGTGACTTCGAGGCCGCTGGTGATCGTGTCGGGACCGACGCCGGTGCCGAACTTGTTCCGCCAGCCCATGCCCATTTCCTCGAGGCCCGATGCCTCGGGATCGGGGCCGCAATTTGTGGCCGCGGCCGCACCGTGGGTCTTGCCGAAGGAGTGTCCGCCGACGATGAGGGCGACGGTCTCCTCGTCATTCATGGCCATGCGGGCGAAGGTCTCGCGGATATCGACCGCCGCCTTCACCGGATCGGGGTTGCCGTCGGGGCCTTCGGGGTTGACGTAGATAAGGCCCATCTGCACCGCGGCGAGCGGGTTCTCCAGCTTGCGGCTGTGCATGTCGCCATCTGCCTTGTCATCCGAGACGAGCACGGGGCTGTGTTTGGAAACGCCCTCGGAGCCGTGGGCGTAACGGACATCGCCGCCGAGCCACTTCTTTTCGGCGCCCCAGTAGACATCCTGATCGGGCTCCCAGACGTCCTCGCGCCCGCCACCGAAGCCAAATGTCTTGAATCCCATGGTCTCGAGGGCGACGTTGCCGGTCAGGATGTACAAATCGGCCCATGAAATCTTGCGGCCGTATTTCTGCTTGATGGGCCAGAGCAGTCGCCGGGCCTTGTCGAGGCTGACGTTGTCGGGCCAGCTGTTGAGCGGGGCGAAGCGCTGCTGTCCGCGACCGCCGCCGCCGCGTCCATCGGCGGTGCGATAGGTGCCGGCGCTGTGCCAGGCCATGCGGATGAAGAGCGGGCCGTAGTGGCCGAAGTCGGCGGGCCACCAGGGCTGCGAGTCGGTCATCAGCGCGGCGAGGTCTTTCTTGAGCGCCGCGTAGTCGAGGCTCTTGAACTCTTTTGCGTAGTTGAAGCCTTCGCCCATGGGGTTGGACTTGGCCGAGTGCTGGTGCAGAAGTTCGACTTTCAACTGGTTGGGCCACCAGTCGCGGTTGGACGTGCCGCCCCCGGCGACGTGGTTGAAGGGGCACTTTGATTCGGTGGACATGGCGTTCTCTCCTCGGATCGTTCCGTGCAATGGGTTTGTGAAAGAGGTCGTACCGTGATCGTGTGAAGGTAAGTTAGGGCGCAGGGCGGGGATTTTCCAGCGGGGTGTGAATTGGGTGGGCGGGCGGAGAATCAGGGGCTGTGAAATTATTCGCAGTGGATGCGGGGAAAGACGCAGCACGGAAAGCGGGCGCGGGAATCGGCGGCGTGCGGACCGTCGACTTGGGCGCAGGTCACGGTTCAACAGGGGGTTCGCGATTAACAAATTCGAGTGCAGTCGCCCATGCGCTCAATCCGCGATACACTGCGGGGAGTGGTAATAATCTAATAGCGATTTTTTCCTGCAGCCGGCGGCTATAAGCCCCGGCGACCGTCGCCCGCATCGTTCGGGCGAGAGAGAATTGCCCCTCGATCCCCGAATCGTCAATCTAGACACAAGTGCGGGTTTGCTGCGCGTGACGCTGAGCGATGAGCCGATTGTGCGGCGCATGCTGTTCGGTCATACCGTCATCGACTTTGACCGGCGGGACCCCTGTCGACTGGTCGGAATCGAGGTGGTGTGCGTGCGGCGTGAGTCGCGGCATCGGGGGAAGGAGGTCGTGTGGACCTGCAAACTGCCGCCTGAGGCGAAATACGACAGCTTCGGCGATGGGTTCTATTTCAATGTGTTCCCCAAAGGGTCATACGGATTGCCGGTGATTTCGAGGGCGGATGGCAAGGCGAAAGTTCACCTGTGCCTCAATGGCATGGATGAGATCGTGGGGCTTGAAGTTGAGGTTGAGCCGGATTGGCATGTTGACGACGCGGCCCGGCCCGATGCGTGGTGGTTTTGAATGGAAGGATCATGAGGATCGAGATTGTGGATTCGCGATCGAGTCCACTTGGCTTCTTTAGCGCGTCCATCGACGCGGCGCTTCACCGTGCATGAGATGTGCGGCTTGAGCTAAACAAGAATATGGTGACATGGCCGATTGCAAAACACCTTCACGCAAACAGTCCCGGCTACGCACGAAGGCTCATCGTGGTGCTGGCTTATGGGGCGATTAACCTGGTTCGCAAGAACGTCGCAAAGGTCAATGACGGTGAGAGAGCCGTATTCAACATCGATGTCTATAAGTATTGTAGAGACGTGCTGCGGGACGAAAGGCTGGTGGCCATCGTGTCTAACGGGATGGAGCTTTCAACGTGGCGCGAGCATTTTACGATCAGGCATGTGCTTCGAGGCTGTAACGAGATTGAGCAAATGCTTGATGCGCTCTTGATACCGAAGATTTGTCGTGGCGATGACGAACTTGACCACGCGACTTAAGGCGCCATCATGTTGTTCTTAGAAATTCAAGCTTATACTAATCGCTATGCAACGAGAAAGCTTCCAAACGCTTGACGAGCTTGCGCGAAACTTCAACGTAACATCGGGGACTTTGCGAGAGTGGATTCGGAAAGGCAAGATCGACGTCGAACGCCAAGGGAAATTGATTCGACTTTCAGTTGATGAAAAGAACCACACATTTCTCCAGAAGAACGCCGCACGACTGTGGAGGCGTCCTCCAAAAGCATGGGTTCCCCTAGAAATAGCGGGGTTCAATACTTGGCATGAGCTTTTAGATGAGTTTTGTTGGCTTGTAAAAGTCCATTATTCGACGCCACGCCAGATACGAGTGCGAAAATTCAGGTTGGACGAATTACTTGCGAGTTTCTTGAATAGGGAACGAATTGATCTGAAGAGGATTCGAAGTGTCTTTGGGGGTCGGTGTGATGCCCCTCGAAAATCAGTCTCGAACGACCTGCAACGCGCATGGTACAACGAGCTCGCATTCTGCAGTCCTTTGCGCGCCGTTACGTTAGATCTCTCATTTAGTGCCGTCGAAACAAATAAGGTGACTTCGGCGTCACGGCTAACGTTTCCATCGTGGCGTGTTGTGCAAATGTACTATTCGGTTTATTTCTTTGTTCGTGCCATGACTCTACAGAAGTGCTCGAACTTCCGCTTGGAAGAGCACGCCGCCACGTTGCGTGCGTTTACGAACAACCTGCGTGGTCCAATGCAGAGGGTCGCGTGGAAATTTCCATTCGACATTGCGTACGATCCAGCACGCGCATATAGCAGTAAGCGGAGCCCTAATTACGAATACCTGCGACATCCACGCCCACCACATCGAACTCCAAATGAAATAGTGACGCGGCTTTGTCGCACATACAAACGACATGCCACTAAGGTTCAGTCTGCCGGGGCTTATGGACTCCTTGAGCTCCTTAGAGACCTCCGCATCTGGGCGAACTACAAGGACATCGATAATCTACTGCGTCTCGCTGGGCACGGCTATAAAGCAATACTAGACCAGAATATGTCGACGATCTTGTTTTTCATAGGAGCGATTTCTGAGTTATCTTACTCGTCGGTGCATGGGATCGATGAATACGGCCGGTGTTTTCAGGATTTCTACGACCTAATTGTTACCAACAACGAGGAACTGTTGAAGAACTTCATAGCATCACCGATGTATCAGCGACGTGAAATATACTCAAATCTAGGCCTCATATCTTGCAAATTTCGGTTCGCTGATTTCGAATCGCCGCATACTGTTCAATTGTCGCGACGGAATTGAATTGCCTATCTGCATACATGGGGAGACGGCTTCTCCAAGCGCCAGCAGGTGTTGAAAGATCTTTGGCTACTTCTTCGCCCACTCATCCAACCATCCCATCACCGTCTCATGCCACAGGATGCTGTTGGCCGGTTTGAGGACCCAGTGATTTTCGTCGGGGAAGTGCAGAAACTTGCTGGGGACGCCTTTTCTTTGCAGGGCGGTGAAGGTGCTCATGCCGTGGGTGTCGACCACGCGAAAGTCCATGCCGCCGTGGATGACCAGCATCGGCGTCTTCCACTTGCTCACGTGGTCGATCGGGTTGTGCTTGGTGTAACCCTGGCTCTCCCAGGGCGGGCCGCCGTGCTCCCATTCGGGGAACCACAGCTCTTCGGTGTCGTAATACGCCATGCGCTCATCCAGGTTGCCGTCGTGGTTGACCAGGCAGCGGAAGCGGTCGGGCCAGTTGCCGGCGATCCAGTTGATCATGTATCCGCCGTAGGAGGCGCCGAGGGCGGCCACGCGGTCGCCATCCAGCCATTTGTATTTCTCAAGCGCCGCGGCCAGGCCCTTCTGCAGATCCTCCAGCGGCTTGCCGCCCCAGTCGCCGCGGATGCTGTCGGTGAAGGCCTGTCCGTAACCGGTCGAGCCGTGGAAGTCGACCATGACGGCGGCGTAACCCGCACCGGCGTAGGCCTGCGGGTTCCAGCGGTAGTGGAAGTCGTTGCCGAATGAGCCCTGCGGGCCGCCGTGGATGAGGAAGGCGACGGGGTATTTTTTAGCCGCGTCGAAATCGACGGGCTTCACGACATAGCCATACACGTCTTCATTGTTCCAGCCTTTGAAGCTGAACTGCTCATAGTCGCCCATCTTCACGGCGGCGAGCTTTTCCTTGTTAAGGTCTGTGAGGCGCTTGGTGGCTTCGCCATGGGCCAGGGCGATGTACAACTCGGTTGGGCTGCTCAAGTGGTTCAAGGCGAAGAGCACGCGCTTGCCGGCCACCTGCACCGCGGAGATCGAGCCGTCCTTGATGATGCACTTGGCGTCGCCGGTCTTCACATCGATGGCGAAGAGGGAGTCCTGTCCGAGGTTGGCGGCGTGGGTGTAGACGGTCTGGCCATCGCCGGACCAGGTGATGCCGCCGGCTGAGCGATCCCAGGCCTGGGTGAGTGCGCGCTCCGGGCCGTTGGGCCATTCACGGAGGATGATCCGCTGGCGATCGGCCTCGAAGCCGGCGCGCTCCATGGCGAGGTAGGCAAGCGTCTTGCCATCGGGCGAAAAGACGGGCGTCGTATCGGTGGCCTTGTTGGATTCGGTCAGGCGGCGGGGCGGGGCGCTGGCATCGACCGGCGCGAGCCACAGATCGAGGTTGGTGCTCCAGGCTTCGCTCTTGCCCTCGTCGCGGCAGGTGAAGATCACGCCGTCACCATTCGGCGTGAAGGCGATTTCCTCGGGACCGCCGAAGGGCTTGGTTGGCGCGTCTGCATCCATGCCGGTCATGAGGTCCTTTGATTCGCCACCCTTGAGTTCGCGCACGAAGACGTGCGAGCGGCGGCCGTCCTTCCAGGTGTCCCAGTGGCGGAAGAAGAGTTTGTCATAGATGCGACCGGTGGACTTTTTCTTTTCGAGTTCGTCGAGGCGGGTCTTTGTCTCTTTGGCGGTCTTGCAATCGGGGAAGACGTCCATCGAGTAGGCGATGTGTTTTCCATCGGGTGAGACGACGAGGCAGCCGATGTCGAGCGGTTCATCGGTGACTTTGCGGGCCTCGCCGCCGGAAAGCGGCAATTCCCACACCTGCATCGATCCACCGCGGGCGGAGAGGAAGAGGATGGCCGAGCCATCGGGCAGCCAGCGCGGATTGACGTCGGGTGCGGGGTCGCTGGTGAGTCGCTGCGGTTCGCCGCCGTCGGTGGAGACCATCCACAAGTCGGTCAGCCCCTTGTTCTTGTCGAGGTCGGTGGTGCGGACGGTGAAGGCGCAGCGCTTGCCGTCGGGCGAGACCTGCGGATCGCCGATGCGGTCCATGGCGAGCATGTCGTGGATGCTGAAGGGGTGCGGATCGGCGGCGCGGGCGGTTGGCGCGAAGACAGCGAGGGTGACGAGCGAGGCGAGAAGGTACTGGCATGATTTCATGTGCATGGCTTCCTGTTGGGGTTGATTGACGAAAGCGGAGATACCGTACCTTACGGACGAGAGGCGCGAAAGTCCCCGGACGGAAAATGGGGAGGGTTGGCAGATTTTGAGGCGGCACGGCGGTCAATCGGGGAGTTGATAGAACTCGATTCGCGGATTGTCGCCGCGGTAGCCGACGAGGAGCTGGTTGCGGGCGGCGTCAATTCCAAGGCGCGCGTCGAAGGGGTTGGACGTTTCGCCGGCGGCCTCGGTCGCGTCGATGTCGACGGCAAATGGCAGGCGCGTGTGAGCATTCAGGTCGTACAGGTGAATCTGCGTGTCGAAGCCGGGTATGACCAGGCGCACGTTGACGGCCAGCCTGTTGCGTTGTGCGTCGAAGGCGACGTCGAAGATCTGCACGCCGGCGCAGACTTCGTTGAGCTTCTCCAGTGTGTCGAGATTGAGCGTGCGAATCGACGAGCAGTTCATGCCGCTGGCGTCGGTGGAGCCGAGTTTCACGTTGAGGTGCAGCCGGCGGCGGGCGACATCGACGATCACCGCCTGCACGTCGCCTTCGATCATGAGGTCCTCGGCGTTGCCAGTGAGCAGGTCGATGCGATAGAGACGCGTGTCGGTTGCGACGTAGAGCTGCGTCGCCTGCGTGTCGAGGCCCATGTCAGGCTGCCGCGGCACGGAATAGAAACCGGTGGGGGTGCGATACTGCATCTCAACGACCGTGGAGAGGTCGGCGGGGTTGATTACATAGACCGTCGCCTCGAGGCCGTCGCGAACGAAGATGTTGCCATTGGCTGGGTTGAGCAGCACGGACTCGAAGTGCTTGAGGCCGCCCAGATTCGACTCGGCTTCGCGGATGATCATCGAATTGTCGAATGCAAACAGCGAATTGCCGGCGGATGTGAGAATGCCGCCGTCCTGATCGAGTCCGACAGCCTCGATGTCCTCGTTGGAGAAAATGTTGGCCTCGCCGCCGGCGGGCTTGGCGAAGGCGAGACCCTCGTTGACGTCGAAGTAGAACGTGGTGAATGACGGCCGGGCGCGTTTGAGCGTTGCAAACTCCTGAACGATCGCGCCGGTGGCCGGGTCGATCTGAATGAGGGCGTCGCGCGGGCCATCGACTGTCCAGAGCGTGCTGTCGGGCTTGAAGGCCAGCATGCCGGCGTTGTAGGTGAGCGGCATCATGCCGATCTGCGTGGCGACGCCAGTGGAGTGGTCAATGGTGACGAGCGGGTTCGGCGCGTTGGTCAGGTGCACGCCGTAGAGCGCGCCGGCCGGCGAGAATGCCAGGGCCTGAATGTTGGTGAAGCCGATGAACTGGCCGCTGACTTCGGTTGCGACGCCGGTGTTGGGATCGATGCGCCAGAGCGTGTCGGTGACGTTGACGGTGTAGAGCATGCCGTCGGCCGGGTTCCGCGCGAGGCTGAAGGCCTGCTGCATGCCGCCGCCGAGTCCGGTCTCGCCGACCTGCGTTCGGGCGCCGGTGACGGGATCGATGGCGAACAACGTCGGCGCGCTGCCGACCGAGGCGATGTCGATGGTGAAGAGCCGCTTGGAAACGGGGTCGTATTCGAGGCTGGTGGGGATGCCGGCGTTGGGCGCGCCGCGCTCGTACGGGATGTAGCGAAAGACACGGCCGGTCGCGGGATCGATTTCGCCGATGAGCGGGTCCTCGGCGTCGATGACGTAGAACGAGCCGTCCGGCGCGCTGAGGGGGTCGAACATGCGCGTGGCGAGGTCGATTCGCCGGAGTTGGCGGCCCATGCCGACGTAGGCCTTGCCGCGGGCGGCGTCGATGGCGAAGCCGCTGGCCGAGTCGATGGAGGCAAGCGTCGCGATCGGCGTGGCCGGCGTGACGGGGTTGGGCGTGCCGTTCGGGCAGGTCAGACCGGAGAGCACGAGCAGGAGCGAAAGCGATAACGCAGCGAGCGGGGTTCGTGACATATCGGCGGCCTCCGGTGACGCCGGCGTGTGCTGACCCGGCCCTCGAACCCGGCCCAGCACCGACGTCAGATGGATGGGATCTCGTCAGATGGCCTCTTACACGGCCAGATGAGTCACTCCTTCATGATACCTGTAATGTCTTGACCATCCAAAGCGCGATTCGGTTCATTTGCGACAAGTAGAAAAAAATTTCGATCAGTGCCGTCCCGGTGCAATCCGGTTTTCTTTGGGCTGTCGGCGGCATCGGCCGGGGCTGTGTGATACTTCAATTGTGATTTATTGGCGGCAGAGAGGCATCTGATTCTGGCACTTGGGGCGAATCCACTGTGTCGGGGTATCATTCCATGTATGCATCGGCGATTCTTGAAACAGACCAGATGGGTCATCGTCGCGGCGGTTGGCGTCGCGGTGGCGACGTTTGCTGGCGCCACAGGGGCTGCCGATGACAAGCCTGCACCGGACAAAGGGCCGTCGCTTGCGGCGGCACGATCGCTGTTCCTGTCCGGCGATTATCCCGCCGCGGTGGCGATGTATGACGAACTGGTGAAGGACGCCTCGGATGACAGGGCGCGGCTGGCGGCGGCTGTGGGGCGGGCCGGGGTCGATCTGCAGACGGGCGACCATGTGAAGGGCATCGAGCGGCTCAATGCCCTGGCGGCGAAGGGCGAGACCGACGCCGGCTGGCATGCGGCGGTGGCGGAGTTGCAGGAGCAGATCGGGCAATATGACGAGGCGATTGCGCACAATCGCCGCGCGCTGGAAATCGACAAGGGGCACTTTCGGGCGCGGTCGCAGTTGGGCCGGTTGCTGGAGTTGCTCGGCCGAATCGACGAGGCGATCGCGGCGCTCAAGCCCTTCAACGAACTCATGACCGGCGGGATGCTGCCCGACACGGCCGAGGAATTGACGTGGGTGGGGTCGGGGTTTTTGCGGTATTCGGCGCTGTCGCGCCATCCCGAGTTGCCCAATCGCACGCGGCACGTATTGCAGCATGTCTATCAGGAGGCGTTTGATACGGTCGATTCTGCTTACTGGCCGGCGCGGCTGGCGGCGGCGCAACTGCTGCTCGACAAGCACAACTTCGACGAGGCGCGGGACGACTTCAAGGCGATTCTCGACAATAACAAAAACGTCGCGGATGCACACGTGGCCCTCGGGCTGATGGCCCTGACGGATCAATGGGACTTCGAGGCGGCCGACAAGGCGGTGGACAAGGCGATCGCGATCAACCCGCGGCATGTGGGCGCGCGGCTGCTGCAGGCCAAGGCGCGGATGCTCGAACGGCGGTATCGCGCGGCGGCTTCGGCGGCGACCAAGGCGCTGGCGGTGAACCCGCGATGCATCGAGGCGCTCTCGCTGCTGGGTGCGGCGCGGCTGCGACAGGGCGATCGCGCCGGATGCGACGCCGCACGGAAGCAGGTCGAGGCCATCACCGCGAAGCCGGCGATGTTTCACTACACGCTCGGTATGTGGCTGGTCATGGGCCGGCAGTTCGATGAGGCCGAGCAGGAATTCAAGAAGGCCATGGCCCTCGCGCCGCACTGGTCGGCCCCCGGGACCGAACTGGGCATCATGTATCTCGACGTGGGCGAGGATGAGAAGTCGCGGAAAACGCTGGAAACGGCGTTTGATCTCGACCGCTTCAATCGCCGCACATTTCAGCTCATCCAGTTGCTCGATGAGTTGGACAAGTTCGAGCGGCTCAAGACGAAGCACTTCATCATCAAGTATGAGAAGGAGACGGATTTCGGTTTTGCGGAGAAGGCGGCGACGGTGTTGGAGGGCATGCACGATGAGATCTGCGCTCACTTCGACTGGACGCCGACGAAACCGACGGTGATCGAAATCCATCCGTCACACCGCTCCTTCAGCATTCGCATCTCCGGGCGGCCGTTCATTGGGACGATCGGCGCCTGCACCGGTCGCTGCATCGCATTGGTGCAACCGCGCGGGAGGCCGCCCTTCGGTCGCTTCAACTGGACGGACGTGCTCCGCCACGAGTTCACGCACACCGTGACGCTGGGGGTGACGGGCAACCGCATTCCGCACTGGATGACCGAGGGGCTGGCGGTGCACGAGGAGCCAGGGCTGCGAGCGTGGGGTTGGAAGAATGCCCTGGCGCAGCGCGTGGTCGATCGAGAGTTGTTCACGCTCGACACGATCGACTGGGGTTTTCAGCGGCCGCGCAAGGCGCTGGACCGGCAGATGGCCTATGCACAGAGCGAGTGGATGGTGGAGTTTCTCATCGAGCGGTTCGGCGAGAAGTCCGTGCCGGCGCTGCTCAAGGCGTTCTTCGAAGGCAAGACGCAGGCCGAGGCGATGGGCGACGTTCTGAAATTGACGCCTGACGCATTTGATGCGGCGTTTGAGAAGTGGGCACGGGCACAGGTGGATGCGTGGGCGCTGTATCGGCATCCGTCGCGATCGCTCGACGCGTTGCGCGGCGAGGCCGATTCGCACGCGGACGATGCGGATTTTCAGGCGACGTACGCGCGGGAGTTGATGGAGGATTCGGAGTTCGAAGACGCCCAGACTGCTGCTGAGCGGAGCCTCGAACTCAAGCCGGATCATCCGCTGGCGAATGAAGTCATGGCGTCGCTGCTCGTGGGCCGGATGCTGGCCGAGTCGGACGAGGGTGCGCGATCGGAACGGATGGAGGCGGCGCGGCCCTACATCCGCAAATTGGCGGAGGTGCGACCGGATCATCCGCTGGCGCTCAAGTTCACCGGTTATCTCGAGCAGCACGATCAAGACTGGCGCGAAGCGCTGCAGACCTATGAAACCTATCAGCAGCGCTATCCCGAGGACCCGGACATCTACCGGCGGATCGTGGCCGTTGAGCGCACGCTGAAGAAGGAGAAGTCGGCCCAGGAATGGATGGAGAAACTCGCCGGCGTCGCGGTGGACGATGTTCATTTGCGGATGGAACTCGCGAATACCCGATGGGATGCGTCGGATGTGGATGGGGCGGTCGCCTGGGCGCGGCGGGTGTTGGAAGTCGACCCGTACAACCAGCCGGCTCACAGCCTGCTGGGCGAGGCCGGGTTGAAGCAAGGCGATCTGGCGGCGGCGGAGCATGCGTTCGAACTGCTCAGCCGCATGGCGCCAAAATCGACAGTTGGATATGACGGGCTCGCCCGCGTCGCCGAGGCCCGGGGGGACAAGACGCTGGCCCGCCAGCATCGCAAGCGGATTCGCAAGATTCTCAACCCGCGCGGCGATGTGGGCTGGGGCTGGTGAAAACGCCCCCAATTCGCGCAATTTCCGCGGAATTGGCATTCACCGCGCCTGCCCACTATAAATGCCCATCCATGAACAAGACCCGCGACGAATACCGACACGAACGCCTCGCCTGCGGCATCGAGCTGGCCGGACTGCACCTGCCCGGTCGAAAGACCGCGGCGTTTGAGATTCGCGTGCTGACCGGCACGGCCAATGAGCCGGCGGACCGGCTGGGCGTCGCGCGGCTGGTCGATGAGACGCTCGACAAGGGCACGGCCAAGCGGACCGGTCAGGAGTTTGTCGACGCGCTGGACGCGATCGGCGCGCAATTCGGGTCCGGGGTCGGCCGCGAGACGTTTGTTTTCAAGTGCAGTTGCCTGCCGGAGCATCTGGAAAAGGCCCTGGCGCTGCATGCCGAAATGCTGCGCACGCCGACGTTCCCCGAAGAGTTCTGCACGGTCGCTCGCGATCTTGCGGGTCAGGAACTCAGCGCGATGGAGGATGAGCCGGACGAGTTGTCGCGGAAACTGATCTCGCAGTACGCGTATGGCCCGGTGCTGGGGCGGCATTCGCTGGGCAATCGCGAGAGCCTCTCGGTCATGAGTCGGGACGACATCGTCAACTATTGGAAGTCGAATTTCGCGGCGCCGCGGATGCAGATATCGGTGGGCGGCGGCGTCGATATCGATCGATTCATCGGCTGTGTGGAGCGGGAGTTCGCCGGATTCGGCGCGGGTGCGGGCGACGGTCGCACGGGCTTCACGGCCGATTTTTCGCCCGGCTTCCGACATCATGACAAGGTGCTGGAGCAGGAATACATATTGATGTGCTTTCCGGGCGTGACCTCCGGGCATGCGGATCAGTATGTGGAAGATATTACGCTGGCGATCCTCGGCGGCGGCATGAGTTCACGGCTTTTCACCGAGGTGCGCGAGAAGCAGGGGCTGGTGTATTGGGTGGGCGCCTGGAGCGAGCATCCGCGCGGCGTGGGCATGGTCTTTTTGGGTGCATCGACGACGCCGGCGCGGTGCGATGTGACATTCAAGACGCTGCTGCGGGAGATTGACCGGCTTTCCGAGGACCTGACGCCGGAGGAACTGAATCGCGCGAAGGTCGGCATGACGGCGCGGCAGCAGACCCACGGCGACATCACCCGCGCGCGGGTGAGCGAGATGTCGAGCGATCTTTTTTTGTTCGGCCGTCCGGTGCCACAGGAGGAGAAGCTGGCGGCGGTGCATGCCGTGACCATCGAAGACATCAAGCGATATCTGGCGGAGCATCCTCGCGACAAGCTTTGCACCGTCACGCTCGGCCCCAAGGCGCTGGATGGAGGAAACCGATGACTTTGCTGGCCAGTGATTTTGCCGAGCGGACCCTGTCCAACGGATTGCGCGTCTTCGTCGAGCCGATGCCGCATTCGCGGAGCGTGGCCGCGGGTTTTCTGGTGCGGACCGGCGCGCGAGACGAGGAGCCGGAACTGGCCGGTGTGTCGCACTTTCTGGAGCACATGTGCTTCAAAGGCACCCCGAAGCGCAACTGGCGGCAACTCAACATCGATTTCGACAATCTGGGCAGCACCTACAACGCCTACACGAGCAAGGAGCGCACTTTCTACTACGGCTGGGTGCGCGACAGCGATCTGTTTGCACAGATCGAGATCATCGCCGACATGATGCGGTCGGTCCTTCCGCCGGATGAGTTCGCCACCGAGAAGAAGGTGATTCTCGAAGAGATCGCCATGAGCGAGGATCAGATCGATCGACATGTGTATGAGTTGATCCACGAGAAACTGTTCGCGGGGCATTCGCTGGCCTGGCCGGTGCTGGGGACGCAGGCGACCGTCGGCGCGATGACGCGCGACCAGATGAAGGCCTATTTCGACGATCGCTACCACCCGGCGAACATGGTGCTGATCATCGCCGGCAACGTCACGCCCGAGCAGGCATTTGACGCGGCCGAGCGCGTCTGCGACGACTGGCAGGGCCGTTCGCCGCGCCCGCCGCGGGTCAAGCCGACCGTGAAGTGCGAGGGCGCGGCCTCGTGGAGGTTGGATCGCTTTCAGCAGCAGGCCGTCGCGCGGATCTACGGCGCGCCGTCGGCCGTGTCGGATTCGCGCGAGAGCGCCGACATCGCCGCCGCCATTCTGGGCGGTCACAACTCCCGCTTCTTCTGGAACATCGTGCAGGCCGGCATCGCGCCCAATCTCTGGGCCGGACGCATCGACTATTGCGACAGCGGTCTCATGGCGATGTGCGGATTCTGCGAGCCAGATCGCGTCGAGGAACTTGACGCCGCCATGCGCCGCGAGGCCGACAAGCTCATGGACGGCGGCGTGACCGAGGATGAACTCGAGCGCGTCAAGATTCGCAGCCGCACGGCCCTGGCCACCGAGGCCGAAGCGCCTTACTACCGGCTCAACCAGATGGTCTCGGACATCGACGACTTTGAGCGCCCGCGCTCGGTCGTCGAGCGCATGGCGGCCATCGACCGGGTGACGACCAGGAGTATCGCCGATCACCTCAAGAAGTGGCCGATTTCGGGCCCGGGCTTTCTTTGCACGGTTGGGCCGCGCGAGTGGCCGATAAAATCCTGATTCCCAGCCTGATTAGGGGGACGGGGGCAAATCGCTCCCGATAAAACGCGCGACCCGCGAAATCTTTTGCCGATGCGTCCGTACAACATTCCAGTTGTCGGCTACTTGGGCGCGTTTTGGGTGCGACATGGCAGACTATCCGCTTCGTTCCGCAGACTTCAATGTTCCTTTGACGGCCGCACAGACCCGCGTGGTATACCCGCCCCGGGGCGCGGCCGCGCTCACGTCCGATGCGGCGCGGGCCGCGGAATTGGAGACGCGCCATCGCACCCCGCGGCGCGGTGCGCTTGCGCTCATCACCGGCTTTTTGCTGGTTGTCGCCGGCGCGACCGTCATCGGGCTGTCGCCGGAGATCTGGCGCAGTCTGGTCAATGACACGGTCAGCCTCGTCGGCGCGGCCACGGCCCCGATCACATGGCAACCGATTCACGACATCGGTCGCACACCGCTCAATTCCAATGGGGCCATCTTCGGCCAGCGGGCGCAGACGCTTATCGGCGCGGCCGCGGTTGTCGCAGGCGGATCGGTGCTGGGCGCCGGGTTCTTTCCGTCGCTGGTGTCGTCGGCATTGATTGCGATTGTGTGCGCCTGCATGATGATTTTGGCGAATATCAATCTATCGCCGACCAATTTGATCGTGCTGGCTTTGGCAGTCGGTTACCTGTTGCATGCCCCGGCCGGCGCGACGGCGCTGCGGACGCAGGGCATTCTGGGGACCCTGCTGGTGCTGTCGGCGGCGCTCTGTGCCAAGCAGGGGTGGATTCGCTGGGACGGACTGGCCGAGCGGATCGGCGGCAGCGCGCCGGAGTTCTTCGCGACGTGGGGCGATCTGTGCTCGTGGGGCGTTGTGCTGGCTGCGATTGCGATCGGCGTGGGCATCGCCCGGCAGCGTCGGTTGCGTTTTCTCAATGCGGTCGTGCTGGTCGTCGTGGCCTGGAGTTGCATTCAGGCCGGCATGGTCAAGACGGTTCATTTTCCCACGCTCGGTGACTCCGGAAAATCGATCGATGTCGTCGACATCGCAAACGTGGCCATCTGGCGATGGGTGATTGCCGGTGAACTGCTGCTGTTGATCTGGGTGATGCTCTATCAGGCCCGCGGCTTCGGCATGTTGAACTTCGCGTTCGCGCTGGCCTGGCTCGGCTGCGGCATCGCCGCGTCGAATCACATGGGCACCATGTCGGCGGCGAAGGAAATCGCCAATTCATTCCACGGCATGTTCGCGATGTCACCGGTCAACGGTCGTCCGGGAATGGCCGATACGCCGGTGACCGGCTTCGACAACTGGGGCGTGCCCAATGCGGCCACGCCGGTTCCGCAGGCGACGCACATTGGCGGGCTTTCGGCGGAGTCGGGACCGCTTCCGACCCCGACGCCCGAGGACATTCGCGCCGCGCGGGTGGACGCGATTCGCGCAACGACGTCTTCTCCGCCGGTTGCGACCGCCGGGGCCAAGGCGCGGCAAGAGGCAATCGAGCGCGAGATCAAGGTGCGCGAGGGGGTCATCGTCGGTTGGACCTTCCTCATGGCGATTTTCGCCGGGTTGATCGGCGTGAGCGGACTGGCCTGGATGTCGCGCGATCCGATCTATCGGCGGACGGCGCTGGCCGGGCTTTGGATGTTGACCGCCGTCTTTGCATTGCGGCTGTGGTCTTGGCATCCCCGCGTCGGTCAGCAGAGTTGGGAGGGCTGGTTCAGCGATTGGACTTTCGCCCAATACAAGACGCAGGCGGCGCTGTTCGTCGGGCTTCTGACGACCGCGCTGGCCGGACTATTTGCCCTGTCGCGCAACAGTCGGGCCTCCACCTGGCGGATGGTCAGCATCATTTCGATCTTCCTCGGCACGGCGATGACGCTGGGCGGCGTTGCCATGCTCATCAACTCCGGAGGTCTCTCGCCGCTGCCGACGTGGACCTATGCAGCCATCGCGGTGGGGCAGTCGTGGCTGATGTGGCTGCTGCTGCTGGCAACCACGCGGAATCCGTTGCCGCCGGTGAATCGGACGGTGGCGGCCACGCGCGGCGCTTGAGTAGCCTCGAAAACTTCTCAAGCGATCTGTGATAGTGTGCCACTACTTTAGGCAGTGCGTGCATGCGGGAGTGCACCGCGTCGACACACTGCTTGAAGCAGTGGCACGCGTTGATCGTACGGCGAAGAGAGAGTTGCGATCGGCAGCGTGAAGGGTCAACGATCGGCGGCGGTTTTTGCTTGCTCGATGATCAGTGTCTTTGCCGACCAGCCTTCCAGGTTGATGTTCGCGATTCCAGTTGCATCCACCTGTCCGATTGCCGTTCCGGTGACCGCGTCGGTGACGGCCTGCCCGGCGAGTCCGCTGGCGCTCAAGCCGTTGATCTTGGCGAGATTGACCCTCTCTTGAATCGGTGCGCGGCTGAAGTTCAGCGCGGTGATGGCGATGGTCGGCTTGCCAGGCGTTCGCATCACAAGCAGACAGAGCGCGGAATTCCCAGGCTTGGGCACAGCCAGCAATTCTCCCTCAGCGATTCGGCATTTCTTTCGCGCCGCGACCATCTTCTTGAGTTGCGATGCGAACGAGGCGGGATCCTTCAACTGTGCCGGCAGTGGACCATACAAAGCCCGCGCACGCGGCAGTCCGAATGCCGATGTGTCGGCCCCGGGATTCACGCCCATCAAATCGATTCCACCGCGGTTGATCCAGCGGTAGTCGCCATCGGTCATGCGATCGGCCACCGATTCGCGCGGCAGGGGCAACGCGCCGACGAGATCCCAGCCTGACAGGCTGAAGACACCCGGCTGCATGGCACTGAGAAATGCGAGCAGCAGGTGGCCCCGCCGGATGTCGGACGCCTTCTCTGGCGTGATCTGGCTCAGGTCTCGAATACCCAGCGTGGCGGCGACGAACCCCGCGTAAGTCGTTGCGATGCCGTCCTTCGCGGGCCGGTAGAGCAGGTTGTAGGGCGCGGCCTCACCGGCGGCCTTGCTTCGCATCTCATTCAGCGTCTGCTCACGCAGTCGGCGCCCGCTGATCTTCGCGCCCTTGAAATCCAGACTGTCGTCGCCGCGTGCGTCGAGTGCGACGAGTTGATAGGTGATCTCATCGTGATTCTGTAAATCGTGCACCAAGCCGACGGGTTGCACATCCGCCTCAAGCAGAAAGCCGTATGCCTGTCGCAGCAGGGCGGCGTCGCCGGTCAGCAGGGCATGCAGGCCCTCGGTCCGCGTGAAGAAATCGTACGACAGATCGGGGCCTTCCTTCATATAGACTTTGAGCGTTTTCAAGGGCACATTGAGTTCCTGAAAGCTCCAGCCGCCGAGTCGTCGCGTGAGGAATGCGAGGTAGTTGGTACCCAGGATCGACAGCGGATGCTGATAGTAGAAGGTCATCGTCGTGCCTTCCTGTCGTTCGATTCCAAGGAAGGGCACCGCGTCGAGGCGCACGATTTTCGCGCCGAGGTCATCGACCGTGCGGACGACGTCGCCGGCAATGGCTCGCTGGGCCGCGCACGAGGGGTCGAGCCAGTTCAGGGCCGGCTGCCCCGGTTTGAAGACGTGCAAATAGACCCAGCGCCGGGTCTTGCCATCCACGCCGACGATCCTGCCGGTCGCGCTCCAGCCGCTCGACTTGCGCACCTCGGGATCGGCGTCACAGGATTCGATTCGACCGGGGATGTAGCCGCGCATCATTAATTCACCGGCGAGTTCAGGAGAAATGAGGGCGGCTTTCGAGGGATCGTCCACCACCGGTAGGAGGGGCCAGTCGGGTTCGGCGATTTCGACCATGACGTACATGCCGGGGTAGTCTTTGTGGCCGCGCAGGGCCAGCAGAAAGTCGGCACCCTTGCCGGTGTGCAGCGGGACGAGGTCCGCCGCGATCGCTCCTTGATTCGATGCGGCCGCGGCGACCATTTGTCGATATTCTGCCTCGGTGCCGAGTTTCGGATCGATTTCCAGCGAGATGCGATCGAACCAGCCGTCGATCGTGGGCGTGTACTCGCGATCGACGATGCCGCCGGAGCGCTTGACTGGCCCGGTGTGGAGCAGATCGATGCCGATTTCGTTGAATGTCTTCCACAGGGCGGGCTCACCCCATGCGGCGATGACCGACTGGCCCGGCCGCGTGATGACCGATCCGGGGTAGGCGAGGACCCAGACGGGCGCCTTCTTCACGACGTCGCGCGGTCGGGGCACGGCGTATTCATGCCGCCACTGGGCGCCGCGACCGGAAATGCGCGGCGCGAGCCGGCGTGCCTGGTCGAGCATCGAGCGCGATTCGAGCCAGTCGATGTACTCGGCGGGCGGCGCCTCGGCGACCGGCGCTGCGGGCGGCGGGGGCGTGGCGGTTTGTGCGAGGGTGATGGTCGAAAACAGACAAACAAGCAGCGTGGAAGTGGAAATCATCATGCTTTGATTGCAGGTCCGGATCGGGACGTGGCTTCGGCGGGGCTGGCCCGCCAATGCGCGCACCCGCAGCGCTGGGGCACAGACTGAGCCTTCCGCGAAATCCATCATTGCAATAAGAATGGGCGTTACAGGACTTGAACCTGTGACCTCCTGCGTGTCGAAAACAACAGGCGTCTATTTGCCCGATCAACGATGGCCGTAAACCACTGATAAATAAGGTACTTCATGAATTGGCGGATTGCAAGTATTTCGTCTCATTTTTTCGGGTAGTAGCCCCTTTCGGGTAGTTTACCCGGTCTGTAAATTGACAGTTAACATTTTGCGCCTGGGGTAAAGGGAAGTGGTCTCGCTGGGTTACTCGGTCAACCCCATATTGCGGTGGATGGCGAGACACGTGAGCGTGGCGACCGACCCGGCCAGGAACATCAAACCAGTCAAACCCGACCGGCACCGGGGTTCGAATCGGATCGACGGGATCGTGGCGAGCATCATGGGACTCGCGCGGGAGGCGATGCGGGATGGGTCCGGCGGCAGTGATTACAACGCCCGCGCGCTGTTGATGATGGATTTTTAGTTCATGAAGTCCGTTTCTGCTCATTTGCGATCCCACGGTATATTCATCAGTGGATGAGCGAGAACCAACGCTTTTCAGTTCCCCGGCACTCGGCCGCGACCCCCAAAAGTGCACCCGTTCATTCGACTTTGGGGTGTGCAATCGTCTCGAAACGAACCAGTGGATGAGTTCACACCCGATGATCGATTGCATTCCAGGCTACCGGCTGCTGACGGAGATCGGGCGCGGAACCTTCGGTATCGTGTGGAAGGCCGAAGAGATTGCTACAGGGCGGCACGTCGCTCTCAAAACGCTTCCAAAATCTAAAACGACCGAGCGGGAACTCAACGGTATTCGAAGCTACTTTCGCGCTCGCCTCCGACATCCTGCGATAGTCGAGATTTTTCACGTCAATGAAACGCCAGATTCCTATTACTACACGATGGAATTGGCCGATGACGGGGCCGTACAGAAAGACGCAGCTTCTCGCCATGCCGAGATTGAAGCGTATGTCCCCCATACGCTTCGGCAATTGCTGAAACGCGAAGGGTCAGTCTCGCCGACCCGATCGCTCGAGATTGCCGAGCAGATCCTCGCCGGTTTGGCATATCTCCATGCCAATTCGCTGATTCACCGCGACGTGAAGCCAGAGAACATCCTTTTCGTCAACGGTCAGGTCAAATTGGGAGATTGGGGACTGGTAGCATCTTTGGACGGCAATGTGACCATGATCGGCACGCGCGGCTACCTCCCGCCCGACGACAAGTTGGATCACACCGCTGACCTGTACGCCACGGGGAAAATCCTCTATGAACTCATTACCGGCTTTCCGGTTGGGCGATTCCCGGATTTGCCTAATCGGCGAATCCTAGATCCACTGGAGTTATCCGCCCACGCGACGGCGATTCGGACGATTGATGCCGCAGCGCACAAGGAGCGGAACAAAAGGGCCGAGTCGGCTCAGCAACTCCTGGATCAGATTTCGCGTCGCCACGTACCTCTTCGAATTTGGCGAAGGCCAATCGGACTGATCACGGGCTGTGGAATTGCAATAGTCGGAGTGTGGTTGTTTGCGAATCTGAACGGCAGACAATCAACGGGTCGTGGCGATCGCGTGACTTTGGCGCGAATATTGACCGACGAAGACGCCATCAAGCGCGGTTTTCGACTCGAGTTTGAGGACGGCAAGTCCCGTGATTTCGCCTTTCAAACCCACGTCCGGTCCATTCAGACGGGGACGTGGTGGTTCGGGAAACGCTGTATCGCGATCGGATGTAGCGCGGATGGACCCGACGCCGGAAAGGTTATCATATACGACGAGCAAGACTGTCGAGGATCTGACAATCTGACTCCCGTAGTTGTAATTGAGCCGTACAGCCCTCCGCCGAAGGCATGGAGTTTTCAAACTCACGAAAAAATCTATCACACGATGGTGCTGCCTGCGGTTGAGATTGATGAAAACCCCGGCGAAGAATTGGTTGTTGCGGTACAGCACAACGGTGGTCCCTGCGAGATTGTGGTGTTTGGTTCCCTAGGCGCGAAGATTGGCAGCTTCTGGCATTACGGGTGGCTCAACTCAATGAATTTGCTGTTTGCGCATGACCAGACTCCGGCACGATTCGCGTTTTCCGGTATTGCCAACAACCGCCCCCCCGAATACGGAACGGGAGCCATGGACGAACCCCTACACTCATGCATGTTGGTTCTCGGATGGGAGGTTCTGCGGGCCTCAAATGGCTATTGGGGAAGTCAGGATTGGCTGTGGAAGGGCACGCCCTCGGCACCGATTGCGTACGGAATAGTCGTGGAGCCACGGATTCCGCAAGATGGCAGGTGGAGTTGGGCGACAATCAGCATTTCCGGACAGAAGCCCATACTGAACGCTGGAGTAAAACCAGATTTTCGTCTCGACCTCACGGAAGAGCTTGTCGCCAAGGATTTTGTATTTGAAGGCGGAAGGGGCCGCGAAGGCCAGAAGCCGCCTTACGTCGCCAGAGAGATATGGCAGCGGAAATGGCCGGAACTCGAAAATTCCGCGAAAGAACCCGGTAGGGTTGGCGAATAGTCAGCCGGAGGCATGCCCCCATGGACTCGTCGCCCTCAATAACCTCAACAACTCTGCTACTGAAGGTCGCCGCGGGCGCCGACCATGCTGCAGAACGCCGGTTCTTTGAGTGCTACAGCCGCCTCGCCCGGGCAGTGATAGTTGCATCAGGTATTCGAAAGAGTCACGACATAGAAGACATCACACAGGAGACGATGGCCGCGGCCATGCAAGCTCTGCGCATCAGCCGCTATCAGCGCGACCAAGGAGCGTTTCGCCCGTGGTTCAAGGGCATTCTGAGGCACAAGATTGCCGATGCACGGCAATCGGCTGCACGCTCCGTAATGCCAGCCGAAACCCTCCCCGATCAGGCCGACCCAGCGTTACCCCCAGACAAAGCCTTTGAGGCCGCCTTTGACGCCGAATGGCGCGCGATTGCGATGGAAGAGGCTATCAGGGCCATCAAGAACGAGGTAAAGCCGACCACTTGGCAAGCTTATGACTTGGTCGAACGGCAGGGTTGGACACGCAAAGACGCCGCGGAGCACCTCGGCATCAGCCGCTCAGCGGTGTATCTGTCGAACCTGCGCATTCGTCGCCGGCTGAAGAGACTTCTTGGTACGCAGGACTGACGGCAGCAACTCTTCAATCCAACTTCGATTGCCAACCAAAAAATCTGAATTGCCGTGAAAGAACTCCAGGGGAATCGGGAATCGTCTGTCGTGACGTCCCGTGCGCCGCCCTGGATTTTGGAATTCTTGAGCTCTTTTTTCTTGGAGGTCAATCATGAAGCATTCGTTCTCGCTGGTTTTGTTTGGAACCCTGTATGTCTCAGGCATCGCATTAGCAGATTGTCCTGTCGTCCTTGCGCCCGCTGTCAATTACGGCGCCGGCAACGGACCAACTTGTATCGCCATCGGTCACATCAACTCCGATCTTCATCCAGACTTGGTCACTGCGAATATCAATGACGTAACCGTTTCGGTGCTACTGGGCAACGGGGATGGGACGTTTCAAACGGCAACTAATATTGGAGTCGGTGATTCTCCAACATTTGTCGCCATTGGGAACCTCAATTCCGATGCATTTCCCGATCTCGCCGTAACCAATTACGGGGACGACAGTGTCTCGATACTGCTGGGAGACGGAAATGGCGCCTTTCAGTCAGGCAACAGTGTGTCGGTGGGAGACGGTCCATATTCTATCGTAATTGCGGATCTCAACGGAGACGGGCCACTTGACATCGCAGTCGCGAACGGCGTGAGTAACGATGTGACGATTCGAATGGGCAATGGCGATGCGAGTTTCCAGGCGCCTACTCATCTCCCTGTGGGCGCTAACCCGTATTCAATCGTTGTAGGTCATTTCGATGCAGACAGTTTCTTGGATTTGGCCGTTTCCAACAACAACAGTGCCAGTGTATCCAGGTTGTTTGGCCAAATCGGCGGAACCTTCCAAGTCTCTCCAAATCCAATACCCACCGGAACAAATCCGACGTTCATGGCAGTCGGCGATCTCAGTGGCGACCAGCGCCTCGATTTGATTGTTCCGAACTTGGTCGATGATAACGCCTCGATCCTGATCGGAAGCGCCGATGGCACCTTCCAAGAAATGATGCCTCGTCCGGTGGTGGGGGATCAACCGGTTTCGGCCGCGGTTGGCGACGTCAATGGCGACAACTTGCTCGATGTCGTGGTCGCGAACCGGGAGAGCCACACCATTTCGCTACTACTCGGTATTGGCGACGGATCATTTCAACTGGCGAGTTCATACGTAGCGGGCGCTGGCACTAGATCCGTTGCCGTTGCCGATCTTAATCATGATGAAAAGGCCGACATCGTAGCTGCAAATCAGAATTCAAACAACATATCCGTGTTTATTAACCAATCTCCGCCCTGCGGTCCGGATTGCAATGGCAATGGCATTCTCGACACCTGCGATATTCAGTGTGGATCGACAGGCGGTCCTTGCGATGTCGCAGGCTGCGGCCAAAGCAGTGACTGCGACAATAACAATGTCCCTGACGAATGCCAAACGGACGGAGACGCCGACGGCGTAATTGATGCCTGCGACAATTGCCCATCCATCACCAATCCGTCACAAGAAGACTGTGACAACGATGGCATTGGGGACATCTGCGACGTTGCAGAACCGTGTGGCTGCGGACTGCCAGTGCAATACGCCTGCGGCGGGGCCTGCGCAGCGGCTGGATTGCAGGCGCCGGGCCTTCTGAGTTTCCGGCAGGATACGTTCGATGCCAACGTGATGTGCGACGGACACCTATCGTTTACACTATTCGCCGGTCATCTCGGATGTACCTCGGCCTGCAAAATCTGGCGAATGACTTTCAATCCGGGTTGCACTGCAGCGCAATTTGGGTCGTTGCTTTCGCATCCGGAGTCCGTCCTTATCGACGGTCACGGGTATTGGCCGGGGCCATGTGGTGCGCCGAATCTGGTCATCGTCGGCGGGCAGCAGTCGCCCGGCCAAGACACAATTTACTTCCTGAATCCAGCGAGCGGTTCAGTGTGCGATTTATACACAGATAATTTTGGCGGCATTGGACAGATGGCGCTTGATTCCAGTGGGCGGCTATTTCTCGGTACAATAGCAGGCGATAGCCTGAACGTATTGGATGGCGGCGTGGTGTATCCGTGCTACACCGCTGCAGGGCAGTCGCTTCGCGCAGTGTGCCTCGATTCCGCTGGAAACGTGTTCGTGACTGGTGCGACTGATGGCGTGCTGCGAAAGCTCGCCCCCGATTGCACCGTACTGTCATCGAATCTCTCCAGCGGATTGCAGGGCGCTATCAGTCAGGCAATCGCCCCCCCGGGGATATTCAAGGGACATCTGTTCGTAGCTTGCGGCGCTCCAGCCAATCGGGTGATTGAGGTTGACCCCGCCACCGGCGCGACCGAAACATTCATCAGTAACCTCCCAGTGAACGGCATCGCGTTCGATCCAGACGGATACCTGAATCTCTCGGTGCCAACTTCCAATCAGGTCGTGCGAATCGGATCGGCTTTGCCGGGAGACATGGACGGAAACGGCGCAGTTAGTCTCGCGGACCTGACAGGCTTCATCAAAGCGTTGCTGCGGGCGCCTGATGCGCCGCTGCCGATCATCACGGCGGACATGAACGTCGACGGGTGCGCCGATGGGCGGGACGTTCGGACTTTTGTGGCGACAGTGACGGGAGGCTGATTCGGATTCGGACAGCGGCAGTCTCGCGAGTATTGTCTACGGCATGGCAGGCCATCCTCCGCAATCAGCCGACTCCCCCGCCCTCTGTCGTGTGATCAAATGGACCATCCGGGCGTGTGGGTTCAACACGGGCCATTGTCAGGTGATGAAAGTACCGGGCTGGGCCCAGTCCTTCAACGTCAACGCGGTTAGTTCGGCAACACGTGAACCATGGACCTTGATGGCCGCGACTGAAAAAAAGGCATGGATCGAGCTGGCGCGACAGTGCGGCTTCGGACTAGAAGATTGATCGGTTGGAGCGCGTAGTAACCGATCAGCTTATGCTTACCCCGTATGAACTCGCCGCCTTCCGCACGCGCGTATCTAGCCGCCGCCCCGACGGCCCGGTCGTTTTGGTGTGGCTCAAAGGCGGTCCGCTGGATGATCGGCGAATCCCGATGGTCAAACTGCCGACCCCTGGCCATTGCGGCTGGTGCCATGTCACCGCGAAGGGGCCGGCTGTCGCGAACTACCGCCAGGGAAACGAGCCCGACGCGATGGGTTTCGTCGGATGGGACACGCCCGGATGGAAGGCGAGCGGGATAAGGGCGACAGGGTCCATGTCGGGAAAAAACGACAGGTGAGGATGCCAAGATCGCCCGGTTACACTTGTCGGCATGCGTTCCCGTCGAATCACTTTCCGATGCTCCCGCGCAGAGTGGATTGTGACGTTTGAAACGTGGGAGGTGTCCTCATTCTCGGCCGTGGAGTGGGTCACATCATCATTCGCCGTTGGACTCATTCAAGGGGTTGATCGTCTAGACACGAAGGGCCGGTACTTCAGTAGTTATCGCGGGTGGTCATTCTCATTTGAGCCGTTTGGGATTGTGTGACCCCCGGTCAATTGAACCGGCGAGATCGTGCGCCACGAAGAGATTGTCGACATGGGGTATCATCGTCAGCGCCGGGCCGTCGCCGGATTCCGCGCCGGATGATGAACAAGCGACAACGGCCAATGCATGGGCCAGCAGGGTTCGAGCCGCAGGGGTGTCCCGGTCGCCGCTTTTATAGTCAGAAATCTTGCTGCAAAAAAGCAAATATACGAGAATCGAAGTGCTCGCGGCTTTCGCGATACGCGGTTCCATCGCAGCGTATTTGCAGAGGGGAGATTCGAAAATGTCACGGCGGCATAGATTGAATGGTCTTGTCCTCATATCAGTATGCGTCGAATTGGTGTCTTGTTGCTCCCTCGATGTTGCTCCGACGTTTGCACAATGCGCGGGAGCATGGACGAACGAGTTTCCAGGGTCCGGTGATTTCTATACGGCGCTCACGATGCATGACGATGATGGCGCTGGTCCGAACGTTCCACAACTCTATTGCGGACGCGCGCAAGGTGGAGTTTTCAGGTGGGACGGAACATCTCTGATCGACTTACCGAACTCTGGTATTCAAGCGCGTGTCCTCTACAGTTTCGATCCTGACGGAATCGGTCCAAATCCACCCCAGTTGTATGTCGGCGGCGTTGTTGGCACAGGAGTCGCGCGATGGACTGGTACGAGTTGGGCAGCACCCGGTGGCGGCGTCAGTAATGGAGTGTATTCTCTAACTTCCTACGACGACGGAAGCGGAATTACTCTCGTAGTGGGCGGAGAGTTCATTACCGCAGGTGGAATCACGGTACATGGAATAGCGAAGTGGAATGGGTCAGCGTGGTCGGGATTCGGAGGCGGAATGCTCGGATGCAGCGTGACGCCCTGCCAAAACCGCACCATCAATGCGCTTCAGGTTTTTGACGAGGATGGAATCGGTGGCGCGCCACCAGCGCTGTTTGCAGCCGGTAACTTCATTTCCGCTGGCGGGGTCATCACGAATGGTATTGCGCGGTGGAATGGATTGAATTGGTCTACAGTGGGTGGAGGGTTTACGGGCGGCGTCACCTATGCACTTGCTGTATATGATGACGGAACCGGCGACGCACTATACGCTTCGGGTACCGCAAGGATTTCGAGTGGAGTCGCCGTTGGCGGACTCGCAAAATGGACTGGGGCGAATTGGGTCGCGGTAAATCCTCCCGGAGAAGACGTTAGCGCATTGGCATTACCGATCTTCGATGCGGACGGGCACTTGGGTGGCCGCCCTGCCCTTTGCGTCGGTTCGCGGACTTGGGATGGCACAACGTGGGGCACGATTCCCGGCGCGTACGGAGTACAGACCGTGATGAGCCCCGTCAATTCGACTACATTGCCTGCACTTATATCTGGGTTCACTGTGCCCTATTACCTGAACAAATGGCAGGCGAAAATCGCCACGGAGGGGCCCGGCAATCTGTCCGTCAGTGCGGGCAGCTCTGCAGTCCTAACGGTACAGAATGCGGGAATGGTCGTGCAATCATACCAATGGCGGCACAACGGGCATCGAGTTTTTAACGGTGACCGGTATAGCGGTGCGGACACGGCTCAGTTAACGATCAATTCGGTGGAGCCTGCCGATGCAGGTGGCTACGACTTGATTCTGCAGGCCGCATGTGGCTCACTCTCGTCAAGTCTCGGCTTCTTGTCTGTGACAGGTCCTGTTTGCGGACTTGATGCGGATGATGACGGAATCGGCGATGGATGCGACAATTGCCCATCAGTACCAAATGCTTGGCAGGAAGACTTGGATTTCGACGGCATAGGCGAGGCTTGCGACAATTGCAATGGGATTCCCAATGCAGATCAGCTTGACTTCGACAATGACGGATTCGGTGATGCCTGCGACGCAGACATCGACAATGACGGAGTTCCAAATAGCCAGGACGTTTGTTTGCGCTCGCGCATAGGATTGCCTGTAGACTGCCAAGGACGTTCGTTACGCGATGCAAATGCGGACTGCGAAGTAAACGGCCAAGATGTCGCGCTCATCGTTGACGAGCTGCTAGCGGATTAGCAGACCCCTTAGCTAGCGAGGCTACTCACTTGCGGTCATGTTCCAAAAACCTAGCCCGAGTGTCAAGTCCGCCAGCGCTGCGGATACGACTAGCGGGCAACACCAGCGGCGTTTGTTCGGATCGCGGGGCGAATGCGCAAGCGGTCGTAGTCGCTTACGATAGCGCTGTTTATGAGATTTCACCGGCCGATTCAACCCCAAGGGTGGAGCTTGAGGAGCCATTTGATGCGTCGCCGCGCCCGGCCTACTTATGCTGACAATCCTCGCCTGAAAGACCCTTTGTGTAGAGTCTCGCGAAAAGCGGCGTTCAATGCGGTGCGCCAGCTGTTAGAAGCGCTCAAGGAGCGCTTAAGCAAGAAGGGACTGCACGCTCGCTCGCCTCAAACTCTGCGTAAGTACCTGGCAGAAATGCAAGAGCGAGTAGCCATCTTGGCTCGCTGGTAATCGGCGCGAGAATTGAGCCCACATCGGCGAGCAAACCGGACCCACGTGGGTCCGTAGATTATCGTTTTGCAGCGGAGCTGCAAGGTGTTTCCTTCATCACGTCACAAGAACTCCGTCGTCG